>ACXJ01011394.1_pt1 | contig 29325 bp, 33 predicted proteins | sample 870861 | NCBI WGS metagenome assembly ACXJ01 (sample SAMN02954270, study PRJNA29437) | mine drainage metagenome | biome: terrestrial; feature: Richmond mine; material: biofilm; isolation source: combined biofilm from UBA (pink subaerial biofilm) and UBA BS (thick... ... | reverse complement strand
GATAATGCCCTGAAAATACTATTCTCCCACTATCTGATACGTCAAAGCTGTTTATTGTGGCTGATTCATCTGTTATTCTCCGAATTACTTTCCCATCTGAGTCAATCTCGACTAAATCACTCATGGAGTAGTCTTCACCATATTCTGTAGTTTCTATGATAATCCTTCCACCGTTCTGACTGACACCCATAACATCAAATTTTCCACCATATATCTTGGTAGGACCATTTTCCACACCATAAAGTGCGTAATAACTGCGAAGGAGTCCACGTCCATTGAATCTGTACTTTAGCTTGTCAGCGTAAAACGGTAAATCGCCATCAGATTTTTCTGCAGCTACGATTAGAATCATGTTGCTAGAAATTGAAAAATCTGCGATTTTAGCAAAGGATGCGATCTCTTTTGGTTCTTTGCCATTTTCCATGCACATGAGACTCTCTTTATCCTTTGCATATTTGACATAGTAAAGTGCCCCAGAATTAACTCGAGGTGATTTTTCAGATTCACCATACGTGATTTGCTCAGGAGCTGAATCCCCATTTATCCTGTAAATGCAGGATTTGTATTCCCCATCCCTGATATACTTCTGAACATAGTAAAGGGTCTCCCCCGAAATGCAGATATCTGTTGCTGATTTTATTCCATAAGCTTCTCTAGAGTCCATACTTTGAATATATTGGCGTCCTCAATAAATCTTATCCAACTCAAGTGCTTGTAATACTGAGAAAATGATGCATTAGCCATACAGCTGAAAGTATATTTTGGATTTTTGGGGCATCAGATTAAAGGAGCAAAAAGCTTCAAGAACCATACGATTGGCTAAACGCCACATTGCCATTGACAATCAACTGGATGCACTAGAAAATTGCCTGTAATTCCTTGGCATAGAATTTACTGATAGAAGCCATCCTGTTTGTTTTTATTATCCATTAACCTATGTAAAAAAAATAGACGATATTATTTAAATCGAAAAAGTAGCACCTACGCTCCGTAATTAAGGAGAAGGCATTGTCCTTCTAAATTAGAGCAAGGTTTTGGATTTATATTCTGAAAAAGTAAAACAATAAAGACCTAAGGAGACTTCTCCGGGGAACCGGTAATTATTTCCCCTTCAGAAGAACCTACATGGTGAATTGGCTCCACAATAAGATTGTTCCCTTCTATATCAGTAATTCTTACCTCAGTTCCAGGATTAAGGGAATCCGTTTTTACAGACCTTACCCTCCAGAGCTGGGAATCTACCCTTGCTTCCGTATAGCTCTTCTGGTTCCTGACAATTACACCGACTTTCCCAATCATAGATNCCTTTCCAGTCATGGGCCCCTTTATGAGTTTCCATCTAGCCATCAGCCTTCCTAGCCAGAATCCGAATGCGAAGTGCAACCATGATGGCAATCCACAGTTCANGGATGGTCGTCAGAGAAAGTCCCATGATTATCAAAAGATAATGAGAATTCCGACTTATAATTTTAGCTATTAAAACTGACCTCAGCGATTCTGTTTCCGGACTGCACATTTACAATTGAAAATGATGTCAGGTACTCAGTGGAATGATTTAAACTGAGGATCACATAACCATAATAGGATAAAAATCCTCCTGGCATACTCACATTTATGGCCAATCCCGGAGATATTGGGATTGAGTGCCCCTGAGAGTATGGGGCGAACATTGAGTCTTCTATAGCCGTCCCATTATCGAGCAATATTTCAGCATCAAGATACCTCAGTGAAATATTACTGGACATGCCACTGAATGTAAGAACGTATTCTCCACTGATCAGACTTCCTGATACACTTGTATTGTTGCTATACTGAATAGTTACAGTGGAGGATGAAGGTGAGGATGTCGGCACATATCCAGAGAATATACTGTATGCTGATGCGATTATTGTTACCGTGATTGCTATGAGCAGAATGGTTGCAATAATCGGCGAAACAGCATCATCCTCCTTCATTATTTCTTTCATTCTGACTTCAAAGGAGATAAAGAAGCGGCTTAAATTTTTCTTATGAAAGAATCAATCCTGCTATACGGACAGAAGACACGATATAATTTTAAGAACCTCTACAATTATGTTTTATGACCTTTAAAATGTCAATTCCAGGATACACCTACGGAGACATTATTTCACAAAAGCATACATGTGACGGCCAGGACCTGTCCCCAAGAATAGTATGGTCGGAGCCACCTGCCTCTACAAAATCCTTTGCCCTGATTCTGGAGGATCCAGATGCACCCCATGGAACTTTTACTCACTGGGTATTATATAACATCCCTCCTGAAACAAAGGAATTGCCAGAGGGCATTAAGAACGGGGAAGAAAAGGCAGGAAACTTCAGCCAGGGCCTGAACGACTTCGGGAAAATAGGGTACAACGGCCCATGCCCTCCGGGAAAATCAGTACACAGATATTTCTTCTATCTATATGCACTTGTAGAGAGACCTGAAATCGGGCCAAATATGAAGGCATCGGACATAAAGAAATTGCTTGATTCGAAAATGATCAAACAGGCTTCATATATGCTGAAGTACGGAAGACATTACGAGCAGAGCAAATAGGGGAAAGTGTTGCCTGATATTTCTGTCAGAATTGCAGACATCAAATTCCAGAATCCCTTCCTTCTCGCTTCTGGCATCCTTGATGAAAATGGGTATACAATCAGAAGGATCCTGAACGAGGGAGCAGGGGGGGCAGTAACAAAATCAATAGGGGCTGAAGAAAGAACCGGATATATTCCTCCAGTTGTCGTGCCCCTGGATGATGGGCTCCTAAATGCCGTGGGGCTACCAAATCCTGGAATAGATGGATTTGCCAATGAGATGAAAATATCACTGGAGGCTGGCAAACCTGTAATAGGAAGTGTTTTTGCATCCAATGCTGATGAATTTATCAAGCTCTGCAGGAAAATGGAAAACTATGGGGCCCATGCAGTGGAACTCAATCTTTCCTGCCCTCATGTAAAGGGTTTTGGGTCTGAGGTTGGCTCTGATCCTGATCTTGTTGAGGAAATTGTCAATTCACTGAAATCTGAGATCAAAATACCTGTATTCGCAAAACTGAGCCCAAATGTTACTGACATTATCCGTATTGCCGAGGCTGCAGGGAAATGCGATGCTTTTGTCCTTATTAACACTGTAAGGGGAATGGCTATTGACATAGCCGCAAGAAAGCCTGTCCTAAGCAACAGGGTAGGCGGTCTCTCAGGACATGCGGTTAAACCAGTAGGAATCAGGGCAGTCTGGGATGTGTTTGAAAACTTTGACAAACCCATATTTGGAGTCGGCGGAATAGAAAATGTCCAGGATGCAGTTGAATACATAATGGCTGGTGCAGGCGCCCTGCAGATCGGAACAGCAGTTTATAGCCATGGCAGGGGAATTTTCAGCAAGATTTCCACTGAACTTGCTTCTTACATGGAAAAGGAAGGATTCAACTCCATAGAAGAGATGAGGGGGTTAGCCCACAGATGAAACATTCCGAAGTTGCTGAAGTAGTCCAGGCTTCCCGATCTGCAGTTACAATTTTCTTCATAGATGATACAGAAATCCTTCCGGGGCAATTCTTAATGGTGTGGGCACCAGGAGTTGGAGAAATCCCAATCTCCCTTTCACATTTGGGAAAAATGAAAGGCATAACTGTGAAGCCCTATGGTAAGACCAGTTCATCCCTATGCGGCCTTGAAGAGGGTGATCTTCTTTATTACAGGGGCCCATATGGAAGGCCTTTCACTCTTGATTCCGGCCGAAGATTGATAATTGGAGGAGGGACGGGCCTTGCTAGCCTTTATTCCGTAATAAACGGTGAATCAACTGTAATATCCTCTGCGAGATCATCTGATGAGCTTCTTTTCAGAGGGAAATTTAAATGCAGAAATAATATAGAAGTTACTGATGACGGGAGCGCAGGAATAAGGGGATTTCCTGTTGATGCCCTTAAGACCATTGATCCTGATTTATATTCGGTAGCATATGTGTGTGGGCCAGAAATGATGATGTATTCAGTATACAACTATTTGCGCAACTTCAATCTGAACCTTCAGTTCTCCATGGAGAGGATGATGAAATGTGGAATAGGAATATGCGATTCCTGTTCAATGGGAGGATACCAGCTTTGCAGAGATGGCCCCACATTCTTCAAGGACGAAATTCCTGAACTGGTGGAGTTCGGGAAATCCAGAACAACAGAGTCGGGAAGACGCTACAGCATGAAATAGAGAAATTTCGCTATCGATATTACATATGCACATAATAAAATAAAGGAGTTGATATTGAAAGGATGGAACGTCTTCTATCTTATAGTCAGGCTTATGAACATCTTGAGAGGGCATTAAGCAGCCTGCCTGTAAAAACCACAACATATCTGGTTATAGGGAGAAGGGGGTATGGCAAAACATTGCTTCTCAACCAGCTAAGAAAAATAGGGGAAAACATAAACCCTACAGTTTTCTCGGCAGAATCAAGCAGCGGAGGAGATGTATTCAGGCTCTACCCATTCAATGACATATTGAACCAGGTAACCTCTGAATCCAGAGATCGTTCACTTGAAGAGATAGTGGATGGGTTCAGGCATGAATTTCTCAAGAGAAAGGGGGTAAATATTGTTGCCATCTCTGGGCTTGAAATGCTGGATCAGCAGCAGAGAGACCTCTTTGTATACCTTTCCCAGATAAGTGTTTCAAGCAACTTTCTTCTTTTTGGGACAATTGCGGAGGAAAGGGAACTTGAACATGAACTGTCCTTCCCACCTATTAACAATGTGAATGTTTCCCTGGAGATCATCAGATTAAAGAGGCCTGTAAACGAGGATTTTGCGTTTTTCCTTAAGATAACAGGATACAGGATCCCGGACAATTTTCTTGCAGAGCTTACAAGGCTTGTGAATGGGAGTTTCGAAATGTTAACATACTGCCTGAAATACTACGAAGAACAGGGTATAATAAATCATGACAGGGAGCTTCAGGAAGCATCCTTCAGGTTCTTCCCCATTCCTCCGAGCATAGAGGTGACCTATCGGAGAATAATTTCTCAACTTGGGCCGGAGGAGAAAAGAATACTTCAGATACTGGCCCTTGTCGGAGAAGATCTTCCTGTTGATTACCTGAAGAGGGTCACCGGGCTTGAGCCAGGGAACCTTCTTGAAATACTCGACAGACTGGAGGAAAAAAACCTGATCTCTACTAAGAATTTCAACTACAGAATTGACAATCAGAGTTTAAGTGACATGATATTTGAGGAAATGTCGTCTTCTAGCGGCCAGAAGAATCTTCAGGATTTCATGTCCTCCAAGGCCTATGAGGACCTGCAATTTGTAACAAAGCTGAAACTTTTTTCCAAGGTAAAGGATGCGAGGAATATTGAGAAAACTGTAATCCAGGAATGGAACAAGGTACTTAAGTCAGGCTTCACAAGTTCGGTCTCATCACAATTCTTTCTCTCTCTGGAGAAATTAATATCTGACCCTAAGGCAAGGAATGCTCTGAAGATTATGGCAGCGGACACTCTTCTGCAGGAAAACAATGTAAGCAAGGCTTATGAGATTTACACAAGCCCCGAAATAATGGATTCTTTTCCTGAGATAAGCCTTCTGGGCAAAGCTAGAGTATTGTGGAAGAATAATGCCTATGATGAAGCAATTGAGACTTGCAAAACCCTTATTGACGAAGAGTATGACAACAGCACCAGAGGATACGCATGTATCATAGCTGCAAACTCCTACTACAGCAAGAATGATTTCCGGAAATCTATGGAATACAGTATTCTTGCTGAGAAAATATCAAAAGAGAATGGCCTGAATGACATACTTGCTGATTCCCTGAACGCAATGGGAAATAACAGCGTCAAGGAATTTGACTTGGATGGGGCGCAGGCGCTGTACAGCAAATCTCTTGAAATTAACAGGAAACTCAAAAGGTTTGACAAAATATTGCAATCGCTGAACAATATAGCAATTATTCTGAGTTACAGAGGTAAATATGAAGAGGCGATTGAAATGCTGCAAGACCTTATATCTGAATCATACATAACTGGAGACCTTGTTTCCAGGGCCTACGCACTTTATAATCTTTCAGAGATCTTCTATAACTCAGGAAGGCTTGATGATTCCCTTAAATTGATAGGGTCAACTGAAAGGCTGGTTGTAAATCTGAATGACAGCAATCTTTCATATCCATTCTACAGGTTCCTTACAATTCTAAATCTAAATATCTTCAAACCCGGGAAGGCTTTCAAATATGCCGAGATAATGGAAGTTGAGGCCACGAGAATAGGCAACATTGAGTGGAAGAACATTTCAATCGGCCTCAAGGGGCTTGTAGAAGTCTTTACTGGTGCAAGAAAAATCGAGGATCTGAATCCACTCTTTTCAAAAGATGTCTCCTTTTCAGATGATTTTTCACCAATGTGGTATTCTATAGCCACCATGCACTTTATTGCAATAGGGAATCTGGAGATGGCAAAGGATCGTTCTGAAAAGTCAAGGAAATCTGCTGAGAAACTAGGCGATCACTTTGGGAATGCTGTATCTCAGATATGCAGTGTATATATGATGCTGGCATCAGGCAACATTGATTCTGTTCGCAAATTCATAGCAAGCAAAGGAAATATGATCAGCACCAATGTCAGATATGGAGACAATACATTTGCAATGATATCGTCCATAGCTAATGAGAATAAGCCGCCAGATGACCTGCCCACTCCAAAAAATATTGTAGACCTCTTTATAATAGAGGTATACAGGGCATTAAGGGAAGGACACATTGGAATAGAGATTTACGAAAGGATCATAAATAAATACAGGCTCTATATATGATTCTCCAATGGACAGGGGTGAAAGGTCCGTTGAGTCAAAGTGCATTTTCTACGAAGGTGGAGACTGCTACTTTGTCCAGTCAAAGCCAGGAAAATGCTCTTTCTGTTTTAACTTCACAACTCCAGATAGGGGGGCATCCAAAGGACGTGTTAAGCCACTATACTCCATGTTCGATTACCTGAGAGGCCAGGACGAATCAGATCTCATTTTTCCAGAGGGTAATTATCTTCAGGAAACTCTTTAACTTGTTTTTGAATATCCTGTGGTTTACGGGCCTGTGGGGTAGCTAGGATATCCTGTTGGCCTTCGAAGCCGAATACCTGGGTTCAAATCCCAGCAGGCCCGCTCTCTATACAGTATAGGTTATATTTTTTTACAACATTTCTTATTTTTTCTTTATATACTCAGGAGGGAAATTCTGGAATATATTAATGGGAGAATAGAAATAATTAGCGATCTTTGTCGACCTGAATTTATTTAACTAACTCAATCAATTGCTTCATTTCTATCATTAGATTAGGGTGTATGAACGAGTCGTAAACGTGGGAAACCCTATCATCCAACGAACTGTTATCTCTAATTTTGTAGATTGCGAAGTAATCCAGGATTGTCGATATCTTGGAATGGTCTATGGGTTGTTTTTCTGGCCTAATCTGAAATTATTCTAATTTCTAACTCTTATTTTCACTCAAAAACGTGTTTGTTCATATGTTCTTCAAAACCGTGTATCCACTTCGTAAGAGACCTGTAGCTTTCCCCATAATCTGAGTTCAAAGAAAGATGATTAGTTAGGATTTTTTCTGTTATAATGTCTAAAATATCAGACTCTTGAATCTCTGCGATATTAGGGTTTGAAATGAAGCTTTTCTCAGACGGTGAAAAGGATACAGAAATACGCCTGGGAGACATAAAGGCGGTGATTGTCTGATGGCAATGAATACCGTCGGCACTGGATATTCAGCAGACTATGCCAGGGAACTGCTTTTATCTTCCCTGGAGAGAATCAATAAATTCCGTAAGGATGCATGGGAGCTCAGAGAGATCTTCACCCTGGAGATATCCGATGAATATCTCGAGGAAATAGCCAGGGACCTGGTTTCAAAACTTCTGGATGACTTCTCACCGGAAAACCTGGACTCCCTCATAAGCGAGATAAAGTCGGGAANNTTGCGCCTTCATTACTCAGGAGCTCAGAAGGGGAGTGTTTCCAATGAACAGATTTGACTCTAGGAAATCGCAACTCCAGGGAAATGATGCCTCTAAGGTGAAAGAGAACCCAAGGAACTACAGGAACCCGGATCCATTGAACTGTGGCCTCGAGGGAAGATCCATAACAGTATCCATGGTCAATAGCCGAGTTGAATCGGGAAAATGCACAAGAATGGGCCAGTTTTTCATGGAGATTGTGATGGGAAACGGTAAGCCAATAATTATTGCCAAGTCAGCAGTGGTTACGGTGAGTGTCCTTTGAATTTAGACTTCTTTTCAGGAAATGAAAGCGGAAAAGTGTATAATTCCATTACCCAAACATCTTCAATCCTGACAGATACTATAAACCGGAAAAATGAAAGCCACCGGAGTACAGACAAAGAGGCATTGTCCCTTCAATCCATGAAGTACTGCTCACGATTCGACTCATGTTCAGCCCCTAAGTGCCCTCTGGATCCTCTCATTGACAGTAGATCTGAGAATGACTGGGACCCTAAGTGTGGCATGGCCAAATCTACCAGACACAGATACTGGGAATCCATGCCGGAAGATCTCAGGAAAGTACTGCCATTCCAGGGATACTTCAGAGCCGAATACAACAGGATGGAAGCTGCAAGGAAAAGATAGGAAAGCCTCAGTGATTATGAAAAGAGCAGAATCAGGGAAATAGGCAAAGCCAGACTGATGGAATCCAGGAGGAAGAAATCATGACGGGATCCGATACCGTAATGGCATTGTCATCTTATTTTTCCCCTTTTTTTAGTTATTCTCACAATTCCGGTAATAAGAATAGGATAATACCTCTTAACAAGAGATTGAAGCCCGGGGTAAAGCATAAATGGAAATCAGACAGCAAAGAGGGGCCACTGTGATTTCCAGTAGAAAGGCACTGACACTCGACGACTTTATCTGCAAACCTCTTACCAGAAGAACAGAGAGATTTGTGAAATTGTGTGAGTTTTATACCAGCACCACAGGAAAGGATCCTGAATCAGGTTACCAGGTCTTTGAGTTTGTGCATGATTGCAAGCTGCCTTTTGAGCTGAGGCACTTCAAGCTGTTCTCAGAGGACCAGATAATATCCTACTTCTGGAAATGGCAGAGGATAACTAAAAAGGTTGGGTGAATGAAATACAAATTTTCAATCTCCATATTTTGTTCTGTCTGACAATTAGGATACGTTTAAATATGTCGTTTATATCACCATTTGTGCGATATAGGCCAGTCGGCCAAACGGGATGGCAATGGGGAGGGTTCTCCTCTAGCCATTCAGTAAATGCTATTTTTATGGGAATATCTTAATGCCGTATCCATTATAGGAGCCGGTATCTGATTTATCAAACCTGTTTGAAATCATTTCAAAATACCTATCCCATACCTGCTTCTTTGTGGAAGATTGGCTTGTTTTGTATTTTCTTCTTACACAGTAGGCCATACAATCTACCAGTTGCGACAAATTTCTCCACTTAGAATCAGTAAAAAAAGGGTCCTCTATGAGATAATCCAAATCAGAATAAAGTGTTCCCTCAATGAGCATTTCCCTAAGCTTGTTTCTCAGTTTTTCATCTTTCTTTTGGCCCTCTGTATCTTCAATCATTAACCCATATTCTACATACCTTCCATTTGAGATGGCTATCTGATTCTTCTTGTTAATGAACTTGTTGAGTCTCTCATAAATTAGCCTGTGGGCCCAAACCTCAAGATCTAGATTCTGCTTCCTCAGATTTTCCTTTTTCACAACTATACTTATCAACGATGCCGGGAAATCTGAATATTCATGACTGGTGAAAAGACCATAGATGCTGTCAAATATCCCTAATATTTGATTGTGGGGCATATTTCTGTAAATTCCGGCATTGTTCTCCATATCTTTAGCGTGAAATTCCACCTTGCTATCCGGAATATTTGGAAAATGTGTTATTTTAATACTCTTGACCTTATTGTCTACCATTGTCCAATCACTTTCATTTACAATTATTGCAGAAAGAACATAATCTTCATGCTCTTTCATCAATGGAGAGCCAGACGAGTCAAGATATATTAGATACATAGAATCCTATATTAATTCTCAATCAAAGTAGTTATGCATAGATCCTATAATATGTCAAAACTCTAGAAAAATATGGATGAGCAAATTTCAAGTACAAATTTCAATAATTACCTTTAATTTCCTCTTTATGACTTTGCAATTATGAAGAGCATTACAAAGGTCCAGAAGAAGATCGATCCTGAAATGGATCCTTCCATACCCGTGCGATGCCCTTATTGCGGCGTATCCACTGCCGTCAATCGCACCCTGACAGAACCCCAATGCATGCATTTTGAGGACTTTACCCTCTTCAAACTTGACAGCAGTACATTCACTGAGATTGACGGCCCTGAGGATCCTGTAGTTCTATGTGAAGCAATTTTCAGGCTTTCAGGCAGCAGATACCCAAATATTGTGGTGCAGAAAAACGGTGAGCTGGTCCTGAGTGATGAAGGAATCAAGATTATGGCCAATGGGGAAATCGAAGGACACATGTCGCAAGACGAGTTTATCGGCATGACAATGGGTGATGAGGATGAGGATTGCGATTATGTGAGGGATGAGTGAAATGGACGATTTTGTCAGAACCGTTGGAGAGAGATCCCTGACAAAACTTTATGATGAGGCCACAACACTCATATCGAAAGGGGCAGGAATGAGGAATGTTCTGCAGCTCAAGAACGTTCTTACAGCAATGGACCTGGTCCTTGAACCCCTCTCGAAGGCCAATATGGAATACAGGGAAGCCTTCTCCAGGATACGTATGGAGCTTAAAGATGCAGAGGCCAGGGAGGGGAAAAAGGCAATTGTTGATGCAGCACCTACAATCTATAATGTGCTGGCAGACTGGTTCCGGCACCTGAATTATGTCATCGATGACAACAATCTCCTGTTTACCTCCTCAATGGTATATCAGGAGAATGATGTGGATAAATGGGAGGGAGATGATGACAAGACTCCCCTTTGAGGATCCCCGATATTCAAGGACCAAATACGATACCTGGCTAATGCCATGGATCCGGAAGAGGATTGCCAGGAACATGGATGTCCTTGGTCTCTTTATTGGCCCTAGGGGAAGCGGAAAATCCTATTCCGCACTGGAGCTGGCGTACACATGTGATGCCACATTCAACCAATCAAGAGTGATGTTTGACGTAACAGATTTTGTGGATTACGTTGTTGACGGAGACCTGAAGAGGGGCAACTCAGTCATTCTGGATGATGCAGGAGTATTTATGAATGCAAGGGACTGGCAAACTGTACAGAATAAGGCCATATCCATTGTTGCCCAGTCCTTCAGGTACAGGAACCTCATAACATTCATAACAGTGCCCAAATGGAACTACATAGATGCACAGACAAGAGGCCTCATAAACATCTTCTTTGAGGCCACAAAAGAACAGGGAGTCTTCAAGGTCAAATTACCGGAACCCAATCCATTCAGGAGAGGAGAGGATTTCCTTGTCTATCCACGAGTTCAGGTTCCCAATAAGGGCCTCCGTGCAAAAGCAATAACAGTCAAGACCGTGAAATTCAACCTTCCACCCCAGTGGCTTATAGACTCATACGAACAGAAAAGGGATGGAGAAATCAGAAAGAAGCAGAAGGAAGTGCAAAGTATGCTGCACTCAATGTCATATATCCAGAAAGAGAAGGCCAAACCTAAAAGGAATATGAACCCGAACTCGATTAAGAACCTCAAGCCATTCAGGGACAGAGAACAACCAGAAGGATAAACAGAAAGAAAACTAGTATTTTCAAGGAAAAATTCAGATTCCTATAGCTCCTGACATGTTACATAAATTTAAAACGCACGGAAACATTTTTGAAAAAGGTTTTCACAGTCGATTCCCTGATACTCTTAATTAACTAATATTACACATTGATGCTGCCAGTGAGCGTGAGCATGGCTACCGAACAATCCTAATTTGCGGACTCTGCAAGTGCTCACGGACTGCTCAATGATTTATATTCCAAAGATGAACCTTCTGATTGTTATCGCAAGAAAGGAAGGAATAGAGCATTAACTTTAGGGTGTCTTCCAGTTCCTTATTCTCACATTTGCCATTGACAGCCTTTTCCTTATGGTGTTCGGTGATACCCTGTATTCTGCTGCTAATTGTTAGTTCGAGATGGGAGCCTGATAACACTCTTTCCTGAAGTCCATTCACAGCAAATCCATAAAATCTTGAACCGTGAGACCCACGTCATTGAGGATAGATTTCAACGTGCCCCTGTCAAGTTCCGAATGGTTGGGCACCGAAACTCTGTGGCCCTGACTGTTCCGCAAAATCATGTGGCTTCCGATCTGATGATCTAATTCATAGCCAATCCTGGAAAGAGCCTTGACAACCTTATTTCCTGATACCACAGGAAGCTTAGGCATCGATTACCACAGCATTGACATCTTCAGGTATGGGATCGTTATGCTTCCTTAAGGATGCAATATAAGCTTCAATGGCTTCTTTTGCATTCTTCAATGCTTCCTCCCTGGTCTTTCCCTGGGTATGGCATCCTTTGAGTGCGGGAACGTGGGCAACAATATACCCATCCTCTCCTTCCTCAAGTATGACTGTGTATCTCATTTATGGATGTATCTATCAACTAAAGATAAGCGTTTTGCCTGTCAATGCGGCACTGATAATGGAAGTTTGATAACTACCTTGTCTCCCCTGGGATATATCTGCACAAGCTCCCATCCCTTGTTTAGATAGGCTTCCAGGTCCCCTTCAGGTATTGTTTTGTGTTTGTTGCCATTGTTAAGGATCTCCGCCTTCTTATCCCTGAATAACTCTTTCAACCTTTCCTGAAGCTCGTTTATCTCGAGGCCCATGAGTTCCTCTTTCTCCCTGTCCGAGAGCTTCATGCCGTATGCAGTCTCAAGGATCATTATTGCAGTCTCCCTCATTGTATTGGAGGTTATCTTGGCAACATCCTCTTCTTTAATGCCATGTTCCTCAGTCTCAAGAAACCTTACGGCTTTAGCGTACTGGCTACGCATGTCCTCAATAACGTCTTCAGGGAGAATACCATGGTTCAGGGTGTATTCATGCTCCATATCGCCAGTATGCCCCATCCAGAATACCCTATAATCCCTCTTCAGTCCTGTCTTGCTCTCAGCTTGAAGGAGCTGGGTGTCGAAATACTTCCTTAGGACATAGGGCCTTTGAATTAAGCCCGATCTCCTTATGGTATTTCTTATAAGATCCCCTATGTTTGTAGTTGTTATGAATGGTGCAGTTTCCCTTATGGCCTTCTTTGACGGTGTTATAATTGGTGAAACCGCCGTTATTTGCTCTCCGTCCTTTATGCGTTCCTCAAGATACAGCTTCAGATACCTTGATCCTTCCTCGCCGATAAATGAGAAATATTCATTATCCTTCTTGGACAGTTCAGACCGCACTACCAATCTAACAGGCATCTTTGTAAATGATACGGTTCCCTCTTTAATTTCCATATCAGGAATGTCAGATACCCTTAGACCGTCAGATCCGGTATAATTTCCAAGAACCTGGGGCCTTACACCTGAAAAGGCCATTATGGCGCATGCTAATCTTTCCCTTGAATCACCGGCAAGGAATATATTCTTAAGCTCATCCTGGGTAGGTACTCTCTCGTTCTTCAGAGATGGCCTTGTGTTAGTCCCCTTGATCTTTACTTTCCTTGTAACAGAAATACCATTGAAAGCATACCATGACCTGACGGGTTTAAGGAGCGCTTGAATGTAGGAGCCGGATTTTTCCTTCCCATCATGGTTTCTGAATGCGCTTACAAAATCCACAAGGAGATCATTTCTCTCCTTGTCACTGAGGTCAAGAAGATCCCCTGGCGATTTCTTTAAAAATTCACAGAAAAGGCCAAGTCTCCTAATGCTCGTGTCGGCCGTTATTTGAGAGCCTTCCCTTATGTTGTTATACCATCGCCTTATATCCGGGTCCTTCAGGAGGTCGAAGTGTCTATGCTTTCCTGACATACTTGGACAACCATAATTTGTTAATAAAATTTTGTAACCTATACCCAATAAGCAATAAATCCCAGCAGGCCCGTTTTAAGCCAGAAAAGCAAATCAAATATTGCAGGGCAACACTGCTAATCCTCAAATGAACTCAAATCGGCAAGAATGCCTCAACGAAGAAACATACCTTACTGCTTCACCGCATATTACTTTGATTCAGACGTTCAACCTGCATACACAAGATTCGTTTCTTTTCTAATTGAGCTATGCCTATTTTGGCCACCAGATCATGGGAAAAATGAAAAATGTCTTTTGGAAAAGACAGATTAAAACGCAATAGAGTGGTGAAGTATTGAGATCCTATTCTCTGTTGAACTGCGGCTTCCTTTTCTCGAGAAATGCATTGACGCCCTCTCTTCTGCTGGGGAGCCCGAATGCTCTTCCGAAGAACTCCTTTTCAAGCTCAAATGCTTCGGAATCATGGTGCCTCAGAAGGCGCTTCGAAAATTTCAGTGAACTGTGAGGTTTGGATGCCAGCTCAGAAGCAAAGGTTAATGCCCTTTCCAGGTAATTTTCGCTCACTTCATTAATAATGCCATAGCCTACGGCCTCCTTTGCAGTTATCGTGGAACCCGTACAGATCATCTGAAGTGCCCGTGTTTCGCCTGCAATTCTGAGTAGCCTTTGGGTCCCTCCAAATCCCGGTATAATTCCAAGGTTTATCTCAGGAAGACCTATTTTGGAATCTGGATGGGCAATTCTGAAATCACAGGCCAGCGCAAGCTCAAAGCCCCCACCCAGGGCAAAACCATGAATCGCGGCAATTACAGGAAGCGGATGCTCTTCAATCGAGTCCATAACCCTGTGGCCCTTCGTGGCAAATTCATAAGCCATTTCCGGAGTAAGGTCCACGAACCCATGAATGTCGGCACCGGCCGAGAAAGCCTTGTTCCTGCCAGATATGACCAGTACTTTCTCTTCAGAAGATCTTACAACATCGCCAATCTCTCCAATCACTTCCATATTCAGAGGGTTAAGCGGGCTTTCCATTGATATCTCAATGTGCCTGACATCATCCCTGTCAGATACTTTGAGGAACCTGTAATCCATCACTCATCACCGTAGTGGTAAAACCCAACGCCAGTTTTGCGCCCAAGCATTCCGGAGTTTACCATGTTTCTTAGTATTATCGGAGGCTTAAACCTTTCCTCACCGAATTCACTGTACAGAACCTCCATTATGTCCATGACCACATCCAGGCCGATGAAATCGGAGAGTTCAAGTGGGCCCATGGGATGGTTTAAGCCAAGTTTCGCTGTTCTGTCGATATCCTGGGCATTTGCTACTCCCTCCTGAAGGCATAGCATTGCCTCCTTCAGAATGGGCATGAGAATCCTGTTGGAAATAAAGCCGGGAAAATCCTTGGATGTCACAGGTTCCTTCCCAAGGCCTCTTGCAATTGACACAACCGATTCAACAGTCGCAGGATCTGTCCTCTCTGCCTTTATGATCTCAACCAGTTTCATAACAGGGACCGGATTGAAGAAGTGCATGCCTATGAATCTTCCAGGTGCTTTGACCGCTGTTGAAAGAATGTTGATAGATATGGAAGATGTATTGCTAGCAATAATAGAAGTTTTTGGGGCGAACCTGTCAATGGATCTGAAAAGTTCCATTTTAGCGCTCAATTTCTCAAATATGGCCTCGACATAGAGATCATTCTGGCCGATTTCATCTACCTGTTTGACAGGCCTTATTCTGGACAGTATTTCTCCAGGATTCTCTGCAATGATGCTCTTCTTCTTGAGCCTATCCAGGGAATTCTCTATGTTTTTCATAGCTACCGGGAGAGCGTCTGCTTTCATATCTGTCAGAACCACTTCATGGCCTGATTGGGCAAATACCTGGGCAATACCACGCCCCATGGTTCCTGCACCGATGACTGCAACTTTCACTGTATCATCTCCAGAGCAACAGACTGCCCACCGCCTCCTCCATGGCAGATCGTAGCCAGTCCTTTCGAGAGATGCCGTTCCCTTAAAGCATTCAGAAGGGTGACGACAATCCTTGAACCGCTATTTCCAAGTGGATGTCCAAGCGCTATTGCACCTCCATTTACATTGAACTTCGAAGGATCAATATCCAGCTCATTCCTGACTATCAGTGAGGCAACAGAGAAGGCCTCATTGTGTTCGATAAGATCAAAATCATCTGGCTTCATGGACAGTCTCTTCATCAGATCTCTTGCGGATGGAACCGGGGCTTCCACGAAGTCTTCTGGTGCCATTGAAGCCCTTGTAAATCCCTTTATAACAGCAGCAGGTTTCAGGCCGTTCCTTTCGATCGCACTTTTAGATGCAATAAGCAGTGCAGATGCGCCATCCGAGAGCTGTGATGAATTCCCAGCGGTAAGGATGCCGTCGGGGGAAAATGCAGGAGGGATTTTTGAAAGCTCCTCCAGAGTTGTCTTTCTTATCCCCTCGTCCATGCTTAGCTCACCCATCCGTACGGTCTCCTTCTGTGTCTCGTTTCTCTCCCATGCCCTGCGGGCCTTTTCATGGCTTTCGTATGAAAATCTATCCGCTTCTGACCTGTCAATTCCATACTTTTTGCCACTTTTCTCCGCGTACTTTCCCATATGAGTGCCTGTAAAAGCATCAAGAAGGCCATCCCTGAGCATTGAATCCTGGAACTCAAGGTTCTTTCCAAGCAGCTGCTTCACTCCCCATCTGACAGAAGGTTCTAGAAGCAGTGGTGAGCGGCTCATGCTCTCCATTCCTCCAGCTATTATAAGATCAGCATCTCCCATGGCTATCTTCCTGTAGGCGTTCTCCATTGCAAGCATGCCTGATGCACAGACCAGATTGACTGTGTATTTCAGAACTGTGTCAGGAAGCCCTGCATTTCTTGCTGCCTGCCCTGCGGGGTTCTGACCATTGGATGCCTGGATAACATTTCCCATTATAATTTCGTTTATTCGATCTGCCTGCAGGTCATTTCGCTTCAGAATCTCAGAAATGACCTTTCCTCCGAGTTCAGTTGCAGGGAGATCCTTAAGGGACTTCCCAAATTTTCCTATTGGTGTCCTTAAAAAATCCACAACATATACTTCTTCCATGATAAGGGACGTATATCATGAAGAATATTAGAATTGCTGCAGTTTACTCTGCAGTTGCTGTGCCCTGTTCTATTTCCTTTTTAAGCCTTGACTGCTTTTTAAGCACATATCTGGTAACATAGCCTGTTATCAGGTTCATTGTTCTCTTTGAAACCCCTTCCATAGAACCCTTAAGAAGATCACGGTTCTTATTGAAATCGACTGTGAAAAGACCCTGGTTTGTCTCCACCAGATCCTGTGCAATTCTCTTGATATTTGTCTGCCTTATGCTTCCCATATGCCAGACCACATCACTTGGTTATTTAAAACACTTTATGATGATGTCAGAGACCATCAGGTGGTACGACCATTACAGGAATTTTGCTAAGTTTTATGAGCTCTGAACTTACTGAGCCGAGAAGTACCTTGCTGAGGCCCGTCAGCTTTCTTGTTCCGGTTATTATGAGGTCAACGTTCCTGTCTTCCGCTGCTTTGACCATAACTCTTGCAACCTGTTCACCAGGAGAGTCAAGTCTCACATATGTGGCCTGTATTGAAATGGATTCAACCATGGATCTTGCTGATTCCATAACCTCATCATTTCCGGACTCCCCCTGCTGATACATGGATGCCGGGACGTATGCATCAAAACTTGGACCTGTACCAACGGCAATTGGAGAGACGTAACAGATAATGTACTCAGTGAAAACATCCTTGAATTTCAATGAGAAATGGAGTGCCTTTCTTGCAACGTCCGAATTGTCGAATGCTACTAAAACTTTCACTGACTAATATTAACTTACCATGACTTAAATGTTTTCCAACCAGATATCTCTGAATTTCATCCTCTGAGCCATGAATGTTTTTTTTCTCCTTCCTCCATGAATTTCTCAAGGAGCTCTTTCTGTGCAGAACTCACATGCTTTGGAACCGTGAGTTTCATCTCAAGAAGGATATCTCCACGCCCTCTGGAATTGAGATGGGGGAAACCTGAGCCCTTTACCTTGACTATCTCATTTGGCTGAACCCCTGACGGGATCTTGACGGTCAGTTTTTCTCTGAAAACTGATACATCCTTCTCAGCGCCAAGAACTGCCTCTGGAAACGAGATTTCCAGCGGAATGAGAAGATCATCTCTGATTCTCCTGATATTCTGTTCTGGCTGCACATTTATTGCCACATAGAGGTCTCCTACCACTCCATGATCCGCCTGGCCTTTGCCCTTGACTCTAAGTCTGAGTTTGTCTTCTGCCCCCTTTGGTATCTCTATTTCAATGTTTTCCGTAATGCTGGTTGTTCCCTTCCCTGAGCACACCTGGCACGGCTGCTCCGGGATGGATCCGGAGCCCTGGCAGTTTCTGCATACAGTGACCATTACCTGCCTGAAGAAACCCTGCCCCTGGACAATCCTCTGCTGCCCGGTTCCGTTACATGCAGGGCATGTGGAAGTCCTGAATGTCTTGGACCCTGTACCCTTGCAGGTTTCACACGGAGCCATCCTTTTGTATCTGATTGACTTCCGTGTGCCATAATAGACATCCTCCAGAGTTACCCGAATATTGGTGAGAAGATCAAGATTCTGCCTTGATCTGGTTGACTGACCAAAAAATGACCCTTCTGCGCCACCGAAGCCAAAATTCCCGCCAAAAATTCTGTTGAAGATATCACCAAGATCACTGAAATCGGACGCATGGGAGAAGTCCTGCCAGGTAAAGTCAGAGCCTCCCGATCCAAATTCTACGCTTCCTGTCTGGTCGTAGACTCGCCTTTTATTCTCATCAGAAAGCACCTCATAGGCCTCGCTTATCTCTTTGAACTTGGCCTCAGCCTGAACCTTGTCCCCCTCTGCTGAGTCTGGATGATACTTCTTGGCCAGAGTGCGAAACGCTTTCTTTATTTCATCCTGGGATGCAGACTTGCTCACACCCAGTATGCTATAGTAATCCTTTGCCATTTAAAATACCCTGGACCGGATGTTTACTGTTCCTTATAGGATGTGTCGTAAACCTTCTGGTCCTGGCCAGCTGAAGCCTGCCCTTCTGACTGTGCACCCTCTGCCCCGGAACTCTGCTGGGACTGCTCCTGTTCAGGACCTGGTGGTGGAGTTGAAGACTGGTACATCTTTGCGCCAACTTCCTGAATCTTCTTGGAAAGGCTTTCGCTTAAGGTGTCTACTTTCGAAACGTCCTTTGCAGTCATTGCGTCCCTCAACTGCTTGACCTCATCCAGGATATCCTTGCGCGTTTTTTCATCAATTTTGTCTTTGGCATCGTTAACTGTTTTTTCCACGGTATAGGCGAGAGTTTCAGCAGTGTTAAGTTTCTCAATCTCCTCCTTTTTCTTTTTGTCCTGCTCTGCAAATTCCTCTGCCTGTTTCTTCATCTTTTCCACTTCTTCCTTTGAAAGCTTGTTCGTGGCAGTAATAGAAATGCTCTGGCTCTTTCCTGAGCCCTTATCCTGTGCTGAAACATTCAGAATGCCATTTGCATCAATATCAAATGTAACTTCGATTTGAGGAATTCCTCTGGGGGCAGGAGGTATGCCAACAAGGTTAAACATTCCCAGTGAGACATTATCTGAAGCCAGTGTCCTTTCGCCCTGCACTATGTGGATGGTGACAGCAGTCTGCATATCTGCGGCAGTTGTGAAAACCTGGGATTTTTTGGTTGGTATTGTTGTATTGGCAGGAATAAGGGGTGTCATTACTCCACCAAGAGTCTCTATTCCCAGAGTCAAAGGTGTGACATCCAGGAGCACTATGTCTTTTATTTCTCCGGCAAGGACTGCGCCCTGTATTGCTGCCCCCATTGCAACGCACTCCATGGGGTCGACTCCACCTTCAACCTTCTTTCCGAAGTAATCCTCCACATACTTTCTGACCAGAGGTATCCTTGTTGGGCCTCCGACCATTATAATTCTTGAAACATCGGACTTAGAAAGCTTTCCTGATTGTAGGGCATTGTCCAGAGGCCCTCTGCATCTATTGACTACAGATGAGATCAGCTCCTCGAATTTTGCTCTTGTAAGATTGAACTGCAGATGCTTTGGACCATCCTGTGTTGCTGTTATGTATGGAAGATTAATTTCACTGCTCATTGAGGTCGAAAGCTCGATCTTTGCCTTTTCTGCAGCATCCTTCAGCCGAATGAAGGCGTTCTTGTCTTTGGAGAGATCAATTCCCTCCTTCTTCTTGAAATCGTCAACGAGGAAATTGATGATGGCATCATCCATATCCGTTCCGCCAAGATGGGTATCACCGGATGTTGAAACGACCTCAAACACACCATCACCAAAGTCCATTATTGTAACATCAAGTGTACCACCGCCCAGGTCAAACACAAGAATTTTCTGTGACTCCTTCTGTTTATCTATTCCGTAGGCAAGTGATGCTGCTGTTGGCTCATTTATAATTCTCTTAACCTCAAGGCCGGCTATGAGCCCAGCATCCTTTGTTGCCTGTCTCTGATTATCGTTAAAATATGCCGGTACTGTTATAACGGCTTCTTTAACTTCCTCCCCTAAGAAAGCCTCTGCATCCCTCTTAATCTTCTGAAGTATGAATGCCGATATCTGCTGAGGAGTGAACTCCTTGTCCCTTACCTTGAACTTGAAATCTGTTCCCATCTTCCTCTTTGCGGCATATATTGTACCTTCAGGATTGAGCAATGCCTGCCTCCTGGCTGGTTCCCCGACAAGCATTTCCCCATCTTTTGTGAATGCCACATAACTTGGAAAGGCTTTCCCCCCAAGTGAGACCCCTTCGGCACTGGGAATGATTGTTGGCTTACCACTGATGACTACTGCAGCTGCTGAATTACTGGTTCCAAGATCTATTCCTATTATTTTCGACATATTTAATCACCTTTTTTTCCTACTACCACTTTTGAAGTCCTCAGGACCTCATCATTGAGCTTGTATCCCTTCTGATATTCTTCCTGAATTATACCATCCTCTTTAGCATTTACTACTGCCACTGCCTCATGTAGAAACGGATCGAATTTTTCCCCTTTAGCGGGTATTTCCTTGAGGCCGTATTTCTCTAGCGCCTTCAAGAGTGATGTTCTAAGTGCCCTTAGATTGTCTGCTTCCTTGGATGACCCTATAGCTGAATCCAGTGCATCTACCACTGGAAGAATATTTCTGATTACATCATGTGAGGCATTCAGGGTAATACGGGAAATCTCTTTTTCCTTGGCTCTGGAGTAGTTCTCCATTTCAGCCCTCTGCCTGAGAGTGAGATTTTCGTAGTCCTTGATCTTTGCATTTAGGGACTCGATTATTTCCTTGAATTGAGAAGTGTCTGTTTTCCTCATTTCCCCGCCATATTTTTTTGAAAGTTCTATTTCATACTTTAAGGGTGAACTTAACCTCTGGCTTACTGTTGTTCGGGAATACATTCTGTAAGTAAATTTGTTCTTCTATATAAACACATAGCTTCAGGCACTGTCTTTCTCCAATACCATTATGTGTCTGGTGAGTGACCTATGCACTCTAAAGCTGACGGTTTTCAAGGTTGACAGACTTGCCGGAATTGTCAGGAGAGATGGATCATTGATCATCAAGACCAGCCTTCCTTTCTCCTTTAGAAATCCGGATATTCTGGAAAGTGCCTTCGTATAGAACATTTTAAAGTCCCTGTCGGAAACAAGTGAATTGCGGCCGTAAGGAAAATCCGTAACAACTGCGTCAACCTCTTTTCCTGGGTCAAAGGATAGGATATCTGACGTAGATATGCTGAAATCCCTGATCCCGTAATATTTCAGGTTAAGTTTTGTCCCGGATGCCATAGCAATTGAAAAGTCATTACCCATAATCTTTCTTCCCATTATAGCTGCCTCAATAAGTATGCCTCCTGTTCCACAGAATGGGTCAAGAACAAGCTCACCCTCTTTCGTGGCGGATAAGTTAATCATCAACCTTGCTGTTTTTGGGGATAGGGAGATAGGGGAAAAGAATGGCCTCATAGGTGCCCTTCTCTCAAGGCTGCTAATATGGGTGTTATTCCATTTTTCAATGCAAATATACCATCTGTCAGCATGATATGCCCTAACAATAAAATCAGGAGAACTGAAGTCGATCCTCCCTTTTCCATTTAACAGTTCCCCAATTACTTTCTCAGAAGATGAATCGTGGCATTTTCTGTAATCCTTTACCCTTACATAGAATTTACCGGTAGGCAATACAGCAGTACCAGCGTCACTTATATTGTCCCCTGACCATAGAATCGAGGATAACCTCCTGATTGAACTTGAGCTTGTTAGGTGACTGAACTCACCAGTGCCTGTAAAGAAATTGTCGTTGATCGTAATAATTGAGAAGTCTCTGTTCACAGAGGCTAAGGTCTCAATCTCATATCTGTATGCAGAGGGAAAATCACCATATATCTCTGCGAAAAAATTCCAAAATAACCACTTTATCCTATTCTGCTTTAGATTTTTTGGGTTCCTTCTGTTTAATTTCCTTCTGAAGATCAGCCTCTATTGTCTCGTACAATTTCCCAAGCTTTTTGATAGAACGCTTCAGCGCCGCCTGCGGCTTTCCACTCTTGACTTTTATGAAGATCTTTGGATTATCAATCTTTGGATGCTTGATAAAGTATCTTGCCTCCTTTACCTGCTCATCCTGAAGTATCTCATCTATTAATGGCCTCAACAGAGTGTTATCATAATTTAGCATTTCAAGTGTAATACTATCCTTTCCCTTATCAATTACCTTAAAGGAACACTCCATGGGGGATAATCGGCTGCACATATATTAAGCATGATGCGCCCTAATGAATTCCTGAATGACACTAATCTCTATTCAATGTAGGAAATGTGCTAACTTTTAGTTCCATTTGATCATTATCTGAGAAAACTACAAATAACAAGTTACGATAAAAGTGCGTGAAAAAGGGCTCATTAAATGATTCGGAAATCAGAAAAAGTCGGGTTATTTTACTCAATTACACTTTGAGCCCAGTGGTTAAAAATTTCAATGGAAGTGAATCCTAGATGGCTACACCTAAAAAAGTTGTAATAGTTGGCGATGGAACTGCGGGAATTGCGGCTGCTAACAAGCTGAGATTCTCTACCACATTAAGTGAGCTTGAAGTGACTGTAGTTGGAAACTCATCCAGACATTTCTACAAGGCGGATGGGGTGCTCATTCCATTTGGCTACCGGAATTACAGAAAAAGCGTAAGGCCAACCAACTTTCTCCTTAACTATGGGATTGATTACATCACAGATGATGTAATCCGGATAGATATAAAGCAGAGGGCCGTATTCTTGAGGTCTGGCAGATCAATGGTAGCAGATTACCTGATAATTGCATCTGGAAACAGAAATGCCCCTGAAGAACTTCCCGGATACGAGGGCGAGGCTAAACATTTCTTCGACCTCCAGCATTCACTTGAAATCAGAGAGTATATGAGGAACTTCAATGGTGGCCAGATTGTTGTTGGGTCCTCCAATAGAAGCGATGCCTATTTCCCAACACTTGCAGAGTTTTCACTTTTAATGAAGGATTATCTTCAGGAGCATTCACTTGATGGGAAGAGCCCTATAGTGTTTCTTACGCCCAATGATGAAAAATCCTTCAGTAAATTTGCATCATTGCTTTCCCCTATCATGGAAAAGTGTGGAATAGAGGTACACAAAAAAGCGGAAATTACCTCTGTTGACAGCAAGAACAAGGAAGTTGTGCTTTCAGATGGCCAGAAAGTCAAGTACAATTTGCTGGTTGCATCTCCTCCAATGAGAGGAAGAGGGTTGATATCTGACGTTTCGGCGGTTGATGAGTATGGATATGCAAAGGTTGATCCGAAGAATCTCACTGTGGGAGGATTTGACGATACATATGCAATAGGAGATGCACAGAGGAACACAATATTCCGTTCTGCCGTTTCTGCTCACAGACAGGCAATGTTTGTCTCATCGAGAATAGTGGCAGATTGCGTATCAGGACTGTCAGAACCAGAGTACAGGGATTCGACACATGGAATAATCATTACAGGGAAAGACAAGGCTGCTTCCTATGATGGAAGTGCTTCTGGAGATATTTCAATGGGTCCGGAAAGCCCCGGGAATTTTCTTATAAGGAATTATTCCGCAGATACTTACTTCTCATCAATATTAAGGGGGATGATCTGAATGTCAGATGAACAGAAACAGAAGGAATTTCAGGGACAGCCTCAGGATAACATAGAGTTATTTCTGAAAGAAATTATGGAAAATACTGGCCAGCTTGAGGCTGCTATCAAAGTGATAGTGAACCTTAAGGAAACTGGAATACTTGACAGCGTGGAACACCTTTCACACCTTATGAGCTCCAAGGAATTTCTGCAGGGGGCACAGAAAGCCATGAATCTTCTATCAGCCCTGATACATTCCATGTCCAGTGAGATGTCATCTAACGCAATAAATTCCATACTTTATAACTCTGAGGCAATATGGGAAGGTATGGTGGTAGGAGCAAAAAACCCTGAAGCAACTTCCTTCCTGAGACTTTATGCTATGCTGAAGGACCCTGAAACTTCTGCCGGCCTCACTGCAGTACTTAACGCTCTAAAAGCCATTGGAATGGCCTTGAAGAAAGTGCCGGAAGAGTGAGAAGAATGTCTTCACTGGAGGTAAATTTCAAGCTACAACAGAACAGAGGCCTGGTATCTTCAGACCCTGGAATGGAGGAAATTGTCATAAAAGAGCCTTCTGCAGACAATACACAAATGTATTCTCCAACACAGTTCCTCCTATTCGGAATGGCGGGATGCACCAGCGGCGATGTTATTTCAATACTTGCCAAGATGAGGCAGAATTACACTGATTTCAGAGTGAAAGTCAGGGCAGAACGTGAAGAAGAGCACCCCAAGGTAGTGAAATGGGCAGATATCCATTTCATGTTTGAAGGTGAAATTGATTCGGATAAGGTAAGGAAAGCAATTAATCTCTCCCTGACCAAGTATTGCAGTGTTTCCATACTGGCAATACGTGGTGGAACAGATCTAAGGTACAGCCTCACAATAAACGGAAAAGATATAGATAAAGAGAAAAAGCCGGATCCATCTCTTGCATAACATCTCAATTCTGCAGATCCGGCTCAGTTCAATTTCTTTTTAGAGAGTTCTCCTTTAGAGGGATAGTCTAGTATTATTCGAAATTAAGTGCAATAAGAACGTGCGACAGAGCCCCGTATTTCAGGATGTCTTCATCTGCAGCAAACTTTGACGAGTGATTTGGAAAGACCAGATTTTTACTCTCGTTCCTAGTGCCCATGAAATAGTACGTCCCTGGTGCTTTCTCCAGAAAACGAGACACATCTTCCCCTCCCATGATGGGGCCAATGTCGATTACCTTGATCTGTGGAATAGTTTTCAGTATCTCAATAACTTTCTCAGTTGAGGCTGGATCATTGTATGTTACAGGATATGCATTTTCCTTGAAAGAGATGTGGCCTTTTGCACCAAACCCCTCAATTATCCTTGGGACTATCTCGCTCATCTTCCTTTTAACTTCGGCCCTCATTGATTCATCGAGAGTTCTTATGGTCCCTTCCATGTGCATTTTTTCAGGTATTATGTTATCCTTTGTTCCGCTTGAAACCATACAGACCGAGATAACAAGAGGATTGATCTGATTCATGAACCTTGACCTTATTCCGTAGATGGAATTGATCACCTGAGCACCGATGAAAATAGGGTCCAGGGCCTCATTTGGCTCCGAACCATGTCCACCTTTCCCAATTATGTCAATTTTGAATAGATCAGGGGCCGCCATCACCGGGCCAGATCTTATTGCAATGGTTCCTGATGGTGAAGGGCTCATAACATGAATACCAAACACATGATCCACGTGCGGATTTTCCAGTGCGCCATCCTTTATCATAGGTAGTGCACCACCTTCACCCCCATCCTCTTCTGCGGGCTGGAAAAGAAACTTGACATTTTGTCTCAGGTCCTTTTGATGTTTTGCCAATATTTTGGCTGCGCCAAGAAGCATTGCAACATGGGAGTCATGGCCACAGGCATGCATGACTCCCGGAACCTTTGAAGAGAATGGAAGCCCGGTCTCCTCACTGACAGGCAGTGCATCCATATCGGCTCTCAGGCCTATAGTTCGTTTTCCGTTTCCTGCTTTTATCAGACCAACTACTCCGTGACCTCCCACTCCCTTCTTAAACTCTATTCCATACTCCTCCAGCTTACTTGCTATAAAAGATTCTGTCTCAGATTCATGGAAGGAAAGTTCCGGATGTTCATGAATGTGCCTTCGAATGGTTAAGATCTCATCCTCTATCGCTTCTATCTCCTTTAGAATGTCACTTCCTTTCATTATTCGATCAAGAATGATTACTATTTATAATATTGCTAGGATCAAGAGATATTAAGCGTTTGAGATCTCATTTCATTTTTTGCCTTTTTAAATTTTGGGTTCAAAGGGATTTCGGCGAAGGACTTTTGAGCCCGTTGCCAGTTAGTATTACCACCGGCCTTAGTCCATTTAGTTTCAGAGCACCGGCGTATGCCACTGCTGAACTGTATTCAACAAGAATTCCTGACCGGGCAAGTTTATTTCTGGAATTTATGATCTCATTTTCACTTACCCTGAGTACCTTTCCATAACCTTTCAGGGACTGATACATCTCATCCAGAAGAGGTGGTGACTGGGAAACTAGAGCATCTGCAACGGAAACATAAGAATCTGGAGGAGTGTATTGCAATCCCTCCATTCTGTGATAAAGTGGGGAAACAAATTCAGTCTGTACAGCAATGATTTGAGGCATCCTGGAAATTTCCCCTGAGTTGAGGAGGTGCCTGAATCCATAAATCACGCCAAGCAGAAGTGTGCCAGCTGAAACAGGCATTACAACCGCATCCGGGACATGCCAGTTTAATTGCTCCATGATCTCATAGCTAAGCATCCTGATCCCATCTCTGAATTCAGGCCTGATGACATGGCTTGCATAGAATCCAGGGGCATTTTTGCATGATTCCATAACATTCTCCCTGGACCCCTGAACCGTGTGAATTTTTGCACCGTAACTGATTATCTGCCTTATCTTGAACTCACTGGCATTCTGGGGGACGTAAATATTGGGTTTGAAACCGGCAGCAGAGGCATAGGCCGCTATAGAGGCACCTGCATTTCCTGATGAATCTTCGTTTATATCCGATCCTTCAGGAAGTTTTCCAAGAAGGCTTGATATTAGTGTGATGGAACCTCGATCTTTGTATGAATACGTGGGTGAAAAATAGTCTAGTTTCAGGTAAAGCCCCTGCCTCTCTATAAGAGGAGTAACGGTCTCACCCAGACTTACCCATTTCGAAACATATGGAAAATTGCTTTTCAAGTCTGAACTGAATCTAAAATCATGGACTGGCCTGAAGAGACCGCCACAAGAACAGTAGAGGTTTGAATTATTGCGTTCCTTCTGGCACTTGAAGCAGATGAACTTCATAAAAATTAAAGAGAGGCGTAATATGCCTCATCGTATGGCTCTGGTTTCAGCCCTTTCCTCTCCCTGATCTTTGCAACTATATCCTTCTGAAGTTCGGATGGCACTCTCTGGTATCCGTAGTTTTCAGAACTCCACAGAACCTTTCCGCCAGTAGCGCTCCTGATTGCTGAGGCAAAACCAAACATTCCGGAAACTGGGACCTTGGCAACTATAACAAGATCCTCACCATCCTGGTTCATCTCTTCAACGACGCCTCTTCTCTGCTGAATTTCGTTTGTCACTGAACCCATTATATCCTGTGGAACGTTGATGAAAACCTTTTGCATAGGTTCCATGAGTACTCTCTTTGCCTGTGTCATGGCTCCATAGATTGAGTTCCTTCCTGCCGGGATCACCTGAGCAGGGCCTCTGTGTATACTGTCTTCGTGAAGTTTTGCGTCAACAAGTCTGGCCTTTATTCCAAACNNTTTCTCATTGGCCAGTGNNNNTCTGTTCATTACTTCATTGAAAGACTCGATCAGAAGCTCCATGGTTTCATCAAGGTACTGGATTCCCTTTGTTACGTCGACCATTATGTTGTTTCCTTCGACAGCTATAAGACCCCTGGCCTCCTCTCTTGAAAGACCACTCTTTTCCAGGATATCTATAAGGGCCTTTTTGTCCTTGAATTTTGTTCCCTGAGGCACAGTACCCTCTTTGATTAGGGAGATCACTTCCTCAGAGAGAGGTTCAACTTCGAAGTAAAACCTGTTGTGCTTGTTTGGTGACTTTCCTTCAAAAGGCCCTCCCTTGTGGTCTATTGTTTCCCGGTATACTACAAGAGGCTCAGATGTCTGAACTTCAACCTTGTAATCGTTTTTGACTCTGTAAAGAGTGACTTCGAGATGCAGCTCACCCATTCCTGAAATTAGATGCTCGCCTGTCTCCTGATTTATTTCTACCTGAATTGAAGGATCTGCCTTTGATACACTTCTGAGGACGTCTATCAGCTTTGGAAGGTCAGCAGTATGTTTTGCCTCAATAGCAAGTGTAACCACTGGGTCAGTGTAATGCATCATTGGTTCAAAGGGTTCCATATCTGCATTGGATGAAACTGTAGAACCAGCAATAGCTGCCTTAAGGCCGACAACTGCTGCAATGTTTCCAGCGTCCATCTGATCCACGGAAATCCTATCAGGGCCCACCATCATGGCAAGCAGCTGAACCTTGAATTTTGTATTCCCCTGTCCAGCTATGTAGAGTTCACTACCTTTCTTAATCGTACCGCTGAAAACACGGCCCACAGCAATTTCTCCTGCATGGGGATCTATGATAATTTTTGTGATCATCATACTCACTGGACCATGGCTGTTGCACTCTGCCATGGCTTTCCCTATTGGTGATTCCGCATCTCCTCTCCATATCTGGGGTATTCTGTATTTCTGGGCCTCCTTGGGATTAGGAAGATGCCTGATAACCATGTTAAGAATGATTTTATGAAGCTGTGCCTTTTTGGCGAGCTCCTTCTGTTTGCCATCCCTTACAAGTTCGGCTATGTCTTTAAAAGTAACGCCGAATGTCTTCATTGCAGGTACAGAAATGGCCCAGTTGTTGTAAGCAGAGCCAAAAGCAACTCTTCCATCCTGAACATTTACCTGCCAATCCTGGCGGAACTCAGGCGGAGCGTACTTTGCAAGCAGCCTGTTTACGTCCATAATTATCTTCAGGAAACGCTTCTGCATTTCCTCTCCGTTCAGCTTAAGTTCATTTATAAGCCGATCCACCTTATTTATGAACAATACTGGCTTGA
>ACXJ01011397.1_pt1 | contig 29568 bp, 29 predicted proteins | sample 870861 | NCBI WGS metagenome assembly ACXJ01 (sample SAMN02954270, study PRJNA29437) | mine drainage metagenome | biome: terrestrial; feature: Richmond mine; material: biofilm; isolation source: combined biofilm from UBA (pink subaerial biofilm) and UBA BS (thick... ... | reverse complement strand
GAAAATAGTCAGACAGATCCGGAGGACATCGGAAAAGGAATGGAAGGAATCCGTTGGTTATGGAAAAAGATGGCATGTGGAGATATATTTCTCAGGCCTCAAGAGGACAATGGGTGAGGTAATCAAGGCCAACAGGCCTGATTACATAGTTCAGGAGATTGCACTGAAGGTGCAGTATTACAACGTTCTAAGAGAGATGACACATGCCTATTGAATTGTGCAACACACTTTGAATGAATGTAAGCTTTATAATGCACTGCTTGAACTTAAACAGTCATTGCGGCTTGGAGTTCCGCCTTAGACCAAAGAAAAAGACCGTTGGGTATGTACTTCCATGGGAAGGTCCCAGGCTTAAATGCAAAGCCGATAGGAAATGATGAATGGTCTATGATCGCATTAAGGAAACCACCTGTGGGAATCTTGATTGCATTGAGTTCCCAATTGACATTCATGTCAGAAGCCTCTAAATTGCTGCAAGGATAATTTCCGAACTCCCCATCATCCGACCAATTGTTGACCAATCCAGCTCCATATAACGTTCAGGTACAACTCTTATATATTCTTCGATTAGGTCTTCGCCTCGTGGCCATATTGAATTTTCAAGCAAAGCCCCCTGAGTTCAACTGAGCCGCAATGCAGTGAGAAACCTGCAAATCTTAAGATGATTAAGATCGAAGCGCTATGTTCAGCATTGAATAATCTCATTAACCAGACTTGTAACTGTCCATTGGCATCAGTGTCTATCTTTGATGTTACCTCAACAACTCAAAGGCTTGTCGTTTTACACCCCTCATTTTTTCTTTAGTAAATACACAATTTTTTCCCCTTTCATTGCCCCGTGTCTCTTCATTTATGATATCAATGAAGCAAGAATTGCCTGGTCCAAGAGTATGCTTCTCAGTATACCTTCACGCAGTGTTCCTGAATCAGTGATGTGACATTTGTCATCAACGTCCTATTCAAAAGAGCATTTCTACTGCGAAAAAATGCTTGTGTTCAGGGCGGATTACCGAAGATTCTCGCCGTTATTGTTATTCGGGAACCTTTAGCCGCAATGACAGTTTATTTGGTTTATTAAATGACGAAATATTGCGAAAAGCAATGCCCAAAGATAAATTATTAAATAATGGAAATATGGCACTTCAACGTTGAATGAGTACACGACTTTACAGCAATCTAATATTTTAGAGGATCGAGAAAATTCTTTGCCTGCAATATTCGGTAAGCGCTTTGACATAATAATTCCAGCGTACAATGAGGAGAAACGGATTCGCCCTGTCCTAGATGAGGTCTGCCATTTCATAAGTGAAGATCAGCTCCCATGGAAAGTCATAGTTGCGATTGACGGCAATGACGGAACCATTGACATAGTCAGAGAATTTGCCAGTAGATATTCGTTCATAAGTTACTTAGCATCAAATGGAAGAGGAGGAAAAGGCGCAGCCATAAAGCGGTCTGCCTCTATGATCAGTTCTAATTATGTAATCCTTATGGATGCTGACAACAGCATAAGGTTTGATCAGATAGTTGAGAGAATTCCCCTTATGGTGCAATATGATGTTGTCATACTATCGCGTTATAACGACACAAATGAAATCCCGGCATTGAGGAGGATCATCAGCAGAGGGTTCAATTTTCTCGTGAGGACAATGACTGGATTAAATGTGAGTGATACCCAGAGCGGCTATAAGATGTTTCGGAGCAATGAATTTCTTGAAGCCTTGAGTAAAGTGGGGGCAACAAACACCTTCTATGACATATCCCTGCTGTATCATCTCCAGAAGAGTGGAAACGTTATCAATGAGATCGATACGCCATATATCCATGATGAAGGCAGCAAGTTCAATCCATTTGCTGAGGTTATTGGACAGGGAGTCTCGCTTGTTGCATTTGTTGTAAGGCATTCCAGATTCTATCCCTATGTTCCAGAATTTCTCATTGATCTGTACAAAAGAAAGTTCAGGTGGATCTAGGAATGCTGTCCATAAGCATCTCCTGGATTGCTGATCTCAGATCGTACTTCGGCATGAAGCCCAGATCCCTCCGGGTTTTTGTCATGTCTGCCTGGGTGAACATTTGGTAGGATCTCAGTGGATTAGGTATGTGCAGTATCTCCGAATCCGATCCGGTGATCTCCTTGACCAATGATGCTATGGTGTTGAAGTCTGTTGATATTCCGGTACCAACATTGTATGCTTCACCGGGCTTTCCCTTCTGGAATGCCAGAAATGTTGCCAGTACGTTGTCCCTGACATAGATGAAGTCCCTGCTCTGTGTCCCGTCACCATATACTATGATGGGCTCATGCTTCAGGGCATAGTCAATGAACTTGGATATCTGACTTGAATACATGCCCTTTGAATTCTCCCTGGGACCGAATGTGTTGAAATACCGCAGCGATATGCATTGCACTTCATTCCTTGCAGAATAGTAGCGTGCAAGATATTCATTAACGACCTTCGTGATTGGATAGAGATTGGTGTATGTATCCGGTATACGATCTTCCCTTGAGATTGCCCTGGAATCTCCGTACGTTGCCGATGAGGATGCCAGGACCACCCTGGGTATGCCCCTTCTCCTGGCGAATTCCAATATGTTCAGGGTACCATAGGCATTGACATGAAAACCGCCAAGGGGATCGTCCTCAAATTGCGGTGGAGAAGTTGTTGCGGCAAGGTGGAATATGCCGTCAAAATCCTCCCTGATCTCCATGACTTTAGGATCAGTTACAGATAACATGAAATCGGGACTGCCGGAAATGTCAAGGGTTCTTGCATCGTGTCCGTAGGAGGCAAGAAGGGCTTTGAGGTTGCGACCTATGAAACCCTCACCGCCTGTGATAAGAAACCTATTGCCCATGATTTTGTAAATATCCTGTCTTTATTATTATTTTGCACTCTGCCCGGAACACAGTTGCTTCCATCCGAAGAGATTGTGTGTAAAAAGATAACTCCTCGCCGGTCGCAGTTCTTTGATTGTATTCTGCCATACATACCTTGACTTAGCAACCCGATGTGATAATCAGCCTTATCCGCGGTAATTTACATTATCTAATGAAAATTTAAATTTTCGTACGAACATTCCCAAATAAAAAACATGTAGCGGTTAACCTTCTTGGATATGTACTTATGCTTTGATAGAGTTATCTATTTATCAATAAACGCATTACGGCAATGCTTGAAGATAGCCTATGTTGGAGACATTATTAATAACGGCAAATACCTACCTACAATAGGTTCTGGGATCGTTCTTCTTCTTTCAAAGATGGAGGGGGTGGACAGAATTGATGTGTATTCTCCCAGTATGAATGACAGAACTGAAGAATTTCACCCACCAGAGAATGTGAAAATTCTTGCAGCATATATCTACGATCAACCACTTTCTATACTTAAGCTCCTAAAGGTTAAATGGAAGGAATATGATATAATTCTTTTTAATCTTCTTCCTACTGCGTTTGGTAATGGATCATTATCGAATGTGATAGGTCTGCTTATTGCTCCATTAATAAATATTGCAGTGGGAAAAGAGAAAGTCAGAGTACTCTACCACAATTCAGTATTCACTAACGACATCAGAAAGCTTGGATACGATTCTCTTTACAACAGAGTTCGATCAATTTTTCTTAGCATATTGGAGAGATTAATTTTTAAAAGCGCCAGAACTTACGTTCTTTTGGAGCATTATAAGGACAAGATTGATAATGCAATTGGTAAAAACAAAGTTTCATTCTTAAGTGGCAAATATCTGGAGGTAATAGCCACGCTTTATCTGAACGATGCAATGAACTGTTCTAAAATGGAAAGGAAACCGGGAGATATTCCAATAGTCCTCATGCATGGTGCTTGGGGACCTCAGAAGAATATTGAGATGGGGCTGTCTGCGTTAAGCAATATCAAGAAAATGGGATTTGAGTTTAAGTTAGTGATATCAGGCGGCATTAATCAGCATTTTCCTGAATATGAATCGTATTTTAAGGCATTGCTTACCAAATATTCTGATATCATTTGGGAATACTTAGGCTCTGTTCCCGAAAAAAAGATAATGGACCTTTTTCTAGATGCTGATTTATTGATTCTTCCATACAATACACCTGGAGGTCATTCGGGTGTTTTAGAACAGGCCATTTTTTTCGAGGTACCATCTGTTTGTATAAACTTTCCAGAATACTTAGAACAGACAAGTTCCATGTCACACATAATACTATCAGACAAAGAAAATTTCAGCAAATCAATTATAGAAAATCTGATTCTACCTCGGGAACCAAAAAAATTAATGATAAGTGAAAAAATACGCAATGCAATGGAAAATGCAAAGAAGATTCTGGAAAGATGAACATTTACTATCATTCAGCTTAGCCTGTGTATCTATTAATAGGATATGGTGCTTGAGGTGATAACTTAATGAAAATACTTCATATCTGTCCAGATTATTACCCTTATTCGAAAGGTGCGCTAACGTTCAAGTTATTAACCGAGACTTGGAAAAGCATGGGACATCAGGTAACCGTTATTAGCACAACAGTAGATTCTTCAATCAGAAAACCTCTGATTTCAGATAAGGACGATGTCACATTTCTAAGGCTATACAAATTGCCTGGTAGGCTTCAAAATGCTGAATATTATTCTTTTATGAAAATAGCAGATTACAAACTTCTGCGCAAGTTTTTCAGAATTAATATCAACGAGTATGATATAATCTTTGTAGAAGGACTCCTTGAGACATTACCACGGCGTTCACTAAAACATTTGAGGGCCTTGAACTTTCAAAATAGAACAGTGTGCATTAATCATGGCATTGCAGAGGCAGATTATGACATAGCGTTGCATATTGCGTCGAGGCTGTTGCATGGCCTTATTGGTGGTTATTTACTTAAGACCTATACACATGTCGTTGTATTCAGTGATTTTACTCGTAATCAATTGGTCTCTAATCTTCGTATCACAGAAAGAGGCAATATATCAAAGATAATGCTAGGCATTGATATTTCAAATTTTAAAAAATTATATCTTGATGTGAGTTCCCATAAAACGCAAATTAATGTTGAAACGCAGAAATATATTCTCGCTATTGGACGGCAACACAGGATTAAAGGATATGACCTGCTAATCAAGGCCTTTTACCAGCTAATTAAAGATACTGGCGAGAACATTGATCTCGTTATTGCAGGATCACGAACGGAATTTACCAAGACTCTTGAAGAGATCATTAAAACATATCAATTAACAGGCAGAGTTCAATTACTGGATAGGATCACCGAGGAAACAAAATTAAGTCTAATGTTGAACTGCACTATTTTCGTGATCCCTTCCCGACGAGAAGGTTATGGTATTAACTCCATTGAAGCGTCCATCCTTGGGCTTCCGATAGTTGCCACTAACGTCGGCGCGCATTCAGAAATATTGAAAACCTATAAATATAGAGTTATTGTTTCACCTGATTCAGTTCAAGAACTTTATGAGGGAATAAGATTTATGCTTGATCAGCCCAAGAAAATTCCAAGTTTCGATGAAAAAAGAGCATCGGAATATGACATAAGGGAGACTGCATCAGAACTGCTCAAACTAGGACTACAGCCATCATCGAATGCCAGTGGGGTGATAACTCACGAAGCTTAAAGCAAATAAAGATTTTAAAAATAATCCACAGTTTTTAGACGCATTAATTCTTGTTTTTATCACCTCTGTCTTTTTGATATACTACTATCGATCAATTTTATCCTATTCTCCCCTGGATATTCCTGACGACGTGTTGCCCTTCCTCTCTGGCAATTTCAAGCTTGTCCTTTCATCTTTGGAGCCTTGGTACTCTTTTCTAGTTAACTTATTATATAGCATCCTTAACAGAAATTTCGGAATTGCTGTTAATGTTTTACAGGTTACTTTAATAGCTTTTGCCCCTGCTTCAATGTATTTCCTTCTCAGCGAACTCGGAATCAAGAGACCTGTCAGGTTGGTATTTTCCCTTTTTTATGTCATTAATCCTATTATTTTTCCTAATATACTTATTTTTAATCCTTTAATGTGGCCTGAATTCTATATATTCATGCCAATCCTTGCAATCTTTTTGATCAGATTCTCTGAAACCGGAGAAATTAGTAATTTATTCAAATTTTTCCTGATTCTATCATTCTATTTAGAAATACAGACAAGCCCTAATTTATATAATTTAAGGCTAATCATCCCTTATCTAGGATTATTTTTCATATTTGCTTCAATTTATGGACTTAAAAAATACAGAAAAAAACTGTTGTATTCAATTCTTTTTTATTCAGCGGTTTGCGTTTTCTTCATCCTATTTAATTTCATTCCCATTTTAGATGCCTTGGGGTTTTTTGGGCATATTGGCACCCTTTCTGAAGCTTCAGCCTCTAGTGCTTTTTTTGACTTTCATTACGCCAATGTGGTCTTCACATATCAAAGCCAGAATTGGTTTTTTGCCATATCCGGTCTGGTGGTTTATCCGAGTGCATCAAATTCTTTTTTAGAGGGTTACGGCCAGGAGTTCTATATTTTAACAGTTCTCTTCGTAGCTTACGTATTGGCTTCGTTGTTCACAACTATACTTATGATCTTCCGAAAAGGCAAAAACTACAGATATGCATTGCCAATTGTAGTTAGTGTTATTCTGATTTGGATTTTTATAGCGTCAGTGCAATCAGGCGTTTCTCTCTTTTTTTTCAGACTCTCATCATTTTTCTTTCTTTGGGAATACCCGGGTTATCTTGAAACTTCATTGATGTTTCTCTATACAATCCTGTTTGCTTTTTCACTTGAATATATTACTTCTGATAGTTCCAGGCAATACTTCGAGAAATTTTTCAAAAAATTTCCAAAACAATTGAGAAAGAAGCATCTTACGTTTCGAACTTTTCTTGTAATCATAGTCATACTATTCTCATTGATTTTTTCCCCTATTATTGTGGTATCGCCTCATTATTCAAGAATACCATCGCAAAGCTCAGTACTTCCACAAAGTTATGATGTTTTGAGCAGGTTCTTCACAAGTCAGACAGGGAATTTTGAGATATTGCCAGTTCCGGTCAACGAATCCATATATTCAAGACTTGAAACTCTGGTCGATCCTAGCAGGATGTACGTTGTCCCTTACGCTTTTCAAAATAATCCAAATAATTATCCAAATTTAACCTTATATGATGACATATATTCACACATTTCAAGTTCTAACTTTAACAATTTCGCGGCCTTGTTGAATGAGAGTTTCATAAAATTCATTATCGTCTTCAATCCTGCAACAAATCATCAAATTATAAGTGATTTTCTTGACCAGAACTACCTTAGTCTTGTATTCAATGACACTAACTTTATTATTTTCCGGAATAATGTTTTCGAGCATTCGAGAATATCCTCTCCTGTGTCTATTGCAAAATTTAGCGAAAATCTAACTTTTAGCCACGAAATAAAAGTGATTTCTGAAATAAACAGTTCTACTGCCTTATCTTCCATACATTATAATGCCTCAATGAAGGATTTTGTTCCGTTCAACGTTACATCAAACACGTTCAACTTACATGTGATAAATAATAATTCCGGGCTTGCTCAGTATTCCGAAATCTACAAGTTTTCCTACGTTCCACCTGGGGCGGATCTCAATATAACAATGCAAGGAATCAATGAGCAAAATGTCAATGGCTTCCTTTTTATTATATTTCATGATAATATATCTCGTAAATCAGATGCAAATATCTACTCGTCAGATCAAAGGTATATAAAAATAATATCTAATTTAAGAAATTTTTCCGCTACAGTGAGTGCGCCCCTTTACGCTGAATACGTATACTACGGCATTCTCGTCGTAAATAAAAGCAAAGGAAACGGTTCAATATCATTCAGTTCCCTATCATTGATCAACAACGTTTCCGTTAATGAAACAGAATACCTGTATCAGAATGCAGTGCCCCCTGAATCGATCCTAAGCAATGTTCCGATTCAAACTGACACATACAGCGGTACGGTTTACGAAAATGTTCCGTTGATCACTCTCCTGAAGAATATGAGCGTAATCAACATATCGCTGGATGCTCAGAACGGAATAGTTGGTTTGCATAATACTACTGCTGAGATTCCTGGAAATTTACATTCCCCTAATGGAACTCATTATTTTCTAACATTTATGGTCCTGAATAGCAGCATAGTAAGAATAGATCAGAATTCATACTCATCCAACCCGAATTTTATTACTGTGCAGCTGTCGAATTCTACTTCCTTTAACGTTGAGGGGTTCGCCATAATCAAGGATTTATGGGTTTCATTTTCAAATCAAACTTATTTACTAAATAGTAAGGAGGTGATGGGAAATTCATCAGAAACGTTGACACTTTCAGGAACTGGACTCGTTGAGATCACTACCTTGCAAGCGAATCGGCTGATTTTGAAAAACGCAACCATCCTTAATGAGATCAACAAGAATGGGCAGGATGTTTATGTCTTGGGACTGCGGGGGAATGCTACAATTTTTATTGAACCGGCTTCGTCATACAATTTACCGATAATTTTATTCAATATTGTTTTTATTTTCGTATTTTTCGGTTCTGTTTTTTACATTGTTATGTTCAATATTATAAATAAAAGAAGATATCAATCTAAATTGTCATAAAATTTTCTCATCCTTTCATTATATTTAGTTGATGAGAATTCCTTAGCTCTTTCGATGGACCTAAACCTATAATAGTCCGCATTATCTGATGCTTTGTGTATGCTTTCTATAAATGATCCAGGCTCATTTAGATCAGCGAGTAGCCCTGCTTCCCCAACTATTTCTTTCATAATAGGTATATCAGAGACCACAACGGGAAGACCGCATGACATGGCTTCAGCTGTAGGGAAGTTAAAACCCTCTTCGGTAGAGGTCAAAATAAAAACGTCGGCAGAATTATATAATTTTACCAAGTCGTAAAAATCAATATTTTCATAATGTAATCCTATTCCAATGGATGGGCCAACACGAACAAGCTCATATTCATCTTTTAATTCTTTAGCAATTCTGTATAGAAGTTTAAGATTTTTTCTGGGTATATCTGTAGAAACTGATATTATCACTTTTTTATCTTTCGGAATGCCAAACTCTGACCGAAACTCGTCTTTCTTGTCTATTGGTTTGTATATTGATTCATCTACCATATTGTGAATAACTTCAATATTTCCACTAAACCCGGATTCTACGACTCTATCGCGGGTATAGTTCGAGATAGCTATAGCATTTTCATATGTAAGAAATATGTTCGTAAAGTGTTTGTACGCCATAGAGTGTAAAGTTAAACCCTTCAGGGAAAGCGGAAAAATATCGTGAAATGTTACTATTTCTCTCTTCACAGAATTGGTTATACGCGGCATAGACGATTCAGCGTAATGTACGTACCCACCATTTTTTTTGTGCTCTTCAAGTTTCTTTTTCAAATCCTTAAAAATTATATCTTTAAATATTGTATTTGCAGCCGTACTCTTTAGTCCCTTCACTGTCTCTCCGCTAGGAAACTGATTTTTAAGTTGATACCGATTAAATATTACATTAACATTTCTTACTGATTTATGTAGAGTTTTCACTATGTCATTTACATATTTGCCTACACCAGTGTAGGAAGATGTATGATTAATCAGAATCACATTTTCATTATACATAAGCGTTCCTTGCCAATTTCATCGTCAACTATTCTGGATTGTTTCGTTATAATTAAAAAATTCAAGTTTAAAATTTAAATAACATGCTCCAGCTAAACCACGAAGTTCTCTTGATGTTGAATTGCCCAAACTTCCTCCTATTTTTTCTCCAATAGAGTAATTAATTTCTTTTGATTTACCAAGTTGTTGAATGCGTAAAGCTAGGTCGATGTCCTCATCATTATTTATAAATATTTCATCATAAATGCTATTTTGATTCCCCTTAATGAATTCAGAACTTAAAATAACAAAATCTCCAATTTCTTTGACTAAAATGTTCGTTGTGAAGAATGTTGAATAAACACTCTTTTGTGGAAATGACAATAATTTAATACTGAACTTTTTATAATGCTTTAATATAGAGGTACCCACAAAGGGGCGAAATATGCGCTTATATATGTAAAATGCTAATCTTGGTTCCCCAATTCCTATTATCCTAGCATGATACTTTGATTTTTTTGGAAATACGGCCAATATTTTATATTGGTCAATCCGACGTAATTCTATCAATAATTTTTCACTACTTTCCTCCTGGTTCATATCGTCATTCGACACCACAACCCACTTAGGATTATACTCCATCGCCTTTCTTATTCCGACGTTGCAGTTGTGCGCATAATTGAAATAAAAATTCCCGACACCGCTTTCCACAAACACCATATGTAATCTCTTGAAAATATTATCCCTGCATTCCCTAGCATACTTTCCATTAAAATCTGCTGTTGGAATTACAACAATAATGTCCTTGTCTCCTTCAACTTCATGTATCTCGGAAACGCCCTTTGGCCTATTCTTCATCCACTGTATCAATTGATCACGATTCTCAAAACCGCCATAAAATTCTATTATCTTTTCAGGATCATTGCTTGTGAAGTAATTGTTGCGGTAGTCAACTAGACTATAGAAAATGTCAGCTTGTGATTTATCCATGGGGCATTTTAACCTGCTTCCAGGGATAGTCTTCAATTCAGAGATCATCAGCTTGGCATAATTCAGATGGGATAAATATTTTGACCTGAAGGCATTTAGACCCCGAAATCGATCTTTAATTAGGTAAACTGTCCCATTTATCTTTGATTCATATTTACCAGGTTCTGCAAGTTAAATACGTTTCTCCTCTACTTTCCATCGTCTCCGCTTGGTCACTGTTTTTCCCAAACCAGATTCAATATTGTATTAAATATCTTAATAACACCATTAGTCGATCTACTCCAATCATTTAATGGCCAGATCAGAGTTATCTTGTACAGGTAAGATTTTTCATGGAAATTCTTGACCCTCCGGAAGCTCTTCATGCAACAGCGGTTGACACATGATGGATATAAATTATTCTACTCCAAGACCAAGTACATATGCAATAAAACTAAGATTCAGGGAAAATATGTGCCAAAAAATGAAGAGTTCAGGCTATAATCAACCAGAGGAGTTTAAGAGATTCGTTAAAAATTGAATAAGGCAGAATGCTCGGTTTTGTCTATCGCATACCTACGGTTAACTATAGTAAAATTTCCATGGGGTAGATCAAGATATATATTGCTGGTAATATAACCTAAGCATGAAAGGCATTATACTCGCAGGCGGAAACGGAACACGTCTGTATCCTTTAACAAGAGTTACGAACAAGCACCTCCTTCCCGTCTACGACAAACCCATGATATACTACCCCATCAGCACACTTGTAAATGCCGGTGTTTGCGATATAATGATTGTNACTGGTAAGGAATACGGTGGGAGTTTCATGAACTTGCTGGGGTCTGGTAAGGAGTTCAATGCAAGATTTCACTATGCTCTGCAGGATGGGGCAGGTGGAATAGCCGAGGCACTGAGTTTAGCTGAAGATTTTGTTCATGATGATGATATGATTGTTGTACTTGGGGACAACATTGTTCTTGACGATCTGAAATCAGATGTAAACAGCTTTGACGGAGGGGGTAAGCTTTTCCTAAAAGAGGTTCAAAATCCTCAGCGGTTTGGCGTGCCTGTCCTCACTAATGATAAGATTATTGAGATTGAGGAGAAACCAAAGGTTCCCAAGAGTCCATATGCTGTAACAGGGGTCTATATGTACGACAATTCAGTTTTTGAGAAGATAGGTAGCATCAAGCCTTCTGCGAGAGGTGAGTTAGAAATAACAGATGTCAACAACCTATACATTAAAGAGGATAGGCTCAGCTACAGAATTCTTAATCGTGAATGGCTTGATGCAGGAACATTTGACAGCCTGCTTGAAGCCGCAAACACCATAAGAAAACTCAGTCGTGGAATTGTATAATGTTGCTTTTCAAGTGCCTCAGGTTCGTTTCAGTATCTTTAATTTCCACATACTTTAAAATTTTTGATACATCCATACATGTCCTTAGGGGTCTTCTGGCTATGAAATTCATTTTTGCTGTAATCGATGGCACGATCAGCGAAGAGTTCATCGAGAATATTTTGGCAACGAGCAACGAGAATTCGTATCTGCTGATACATTCTTTTGAACCGAGATTAAAAATTCCAGATGCGTGTTTGTCTATGAGAACTTCGAGTGCAAGTGGTATATCCAGGGCAAAAGTTGGCGTTGTGAACTGATCTTTTACAACTCTGATTGTTCTTCCGGACCCCAAATTTGAAAGAAGAAAATCAAGGAATGTGTCCTTTACTTTCATTCTGTTGTCTCCGTATGGAGTGGATATTCTGAGGATTATGCATTTTCTGTCTTCAAGAAACTGTTCCCCCATAAGCTTAGACTTTCCGTAAGCATTTACCGGCACCGTCTCATCATCTTCAGCGTAGTTTCCAGTTTCTCCGGAATAGACATAATCTGTTGACAATTGAACAAAAGTTGCACCAATGTTCTCCACTTCATCTGCAATTGATTTAACGCAGTATCCGTTGATAATGTTTGCCTCCTCAGTGTGTGCCTCGCAATAGTCAACATTAGTGATCCCGGCAGAATTGATCACAACAGCCGGTTCGTATGACTCAAGAACCTTTTTTACCTGTGTTCCATCTCTTATATCCAACTTTATAAGCCCTTGTCTTCCTGTTCTTGAGGTACCATTGCATGAGAAATAATGCATGATGTTTTGGCCTATAAAACCTGACCCGCCTATGACCAGGACTTTATTTCCATTCATACATCCATGCTCCGCTTTTCTCATACAATTCCTTATGCTGCTGATAATGTTCTATCGTGCTTTGTATTCCCTCATCAAATTGAATCTTTTTTTTCCAGCCAAGTTCTTTAAGAAATTTTGAAGTTCTTATCGCATATCGAACGTCATGACCCGGACGATCCTGTACAAATTCTATCAGGTCATGAGGTTTGTTCAATCTGTCCAGGATTGTTGTGACCACCTTGATGTTTTCCATTTCTTCATTTCCCCCGACCAGGTAGGTGGTTCCCGCCTTCCCCCTATCTGTAATCAGTGAAATTGCAGAGCAGTGATCTGTCACATGAATCCAGTCTCTTATCTGATGCCCCCTCCCGTACAGTGGTATTTTTCTGTTATTTATGGCAGAAAGTATGGTTTTCGGAATAAGTTTCTCTGGATGCTGGAATTCTCCGTAGTTGTTGCTGCAATTTGATATTGTGGCCTTGACACCGTAAGTGTTGTGAAATGCCCTCACCAGAAAATCTGCGGATGCCTTTGTAGCAGAGTATGGATTCCTCGGATCGTACTTAGTTTTATCAGTAAATTTCCTCTTTGAATCCAGTGGTAAAGATCCAAACACCTCATCCGTGGAAATCTGGTGAAATCTTATATCGCCATCTCTTGCGACCTTAAGGAGATTGTGAACTCCGAATATATTGGAATCCAGGAACTGATCGGATGACTGAATTGAGTTATCAACGTGAGATTCTGCAGCGAAGTTTATTATGATATCGGCATCTTCGGACAAAGAGAGCATCCGACCGTAATCAGATATATCTCCCCGGATGAATTTATAATTCTTATTATCAATTAGCTCCTTGTTAATTGGATTTGATGCATATGTAACCTTATCAACATTTATAATTTCATCTTCAGGATGTGTTCTCATGCGGTATCTGATGAAGTTTGATCCTATGAAACCTAGACCGCCGGTTACTATTAATTTCAATTTAGACACCGTATGTGAAGTTGTTTTCTGCCTGGCGCAATGTAGGAAAATTAGAATCCCTTTCATTCACTATGTATGTGCCTTCAGGCCACCTAATCCCAATTGACGGGTCACTCCAGAGTATGCCTCTTTCGTGCAGTGGAGAATATTCTGCTGTGATTTTGTATGAAACCCTTGTTTTTTCTTCCAGGGCCATGAATCCGTGGGCAAAGCCTTCCGGAATCCATAGCATGTTACCCGAATCTGAGGACAAAGTAGCGGAAACATATCTTCCATATGTTGGTGAATTGCGCCTGATATCAACTGCCACGTCAAATATGCTGCCAGAAGCAACTGAAACCAGTTTACCCTGTGCAAACGGCTTCAGCTGGTAATGCAGTCCACGAACAACATATTGTTGAGAAACCGAAATATTCTCCTGCACAAAGCTATTCATTATGCCAATCTTTATAAAATCCTTTTTTTTGAAGGACTCAAAAAAAAAGCCTCTTTCATCTCTGTGTATCTCTGGAACTATGAGCTTGACTCTTGGAATGAGGGTGTCAATAAATTCAAAAGCCATATGGCAGAATTGGAGTTTAGGTATTTATCTTTTCCAAAGCTTTGGTGCCTTTAAATGAGACAGTGCCGGAATTTTGAACGTCTATATAGCGTGTAAATGCCAATTGAAATGTATCCAAAATCGGCAAGGTAAAATTCCCCATCCATATTTATGGATTTATTCATTTTCTCACTCCTTCCTCATTGTTGGCAAAGAATTCTTCTTTCTATCCTTCAGCCTGTATGATTCCTCCCTTATGTTTATGACCTTAACTCTTCAGAAATGTAGGCACATGTTCCGGCTTGATTCCGAATGACCCCAGGATTTCCTTCTGTTTCCCTGTTATTTCAGTGGTGATCTCCTTCTTATCCTGCAGTATCACTTTCCTCAGTTTATGCAGCTCCAGAAGCATCTTCTCGACAGAGTATTTCTTCTGCAGTCCGGATTCCCTCATGTATCCCAGAATACGGGATCTCAATGCAATTGCAATGAGGTTCACGAACATCTCTCCCCTCAGTGTGTCCATGCTGTGGACCCTCAGGGGTTGCCCTCCTGCAAATGTCTTTGATGACATGAATAACTTTTCGACAGAATCCCTCTTCCTGTATTCTGAAAGTATGTATTCCGCTGTGTGATCACCGGTGAATGTTATCACTGTGATACCACACCTGTTTATCCTCTGGGATACAGCATTGTCCCTGATCCTGACATGGAATGAACCATCGTACCGCCAGGATACGAAGTTTTTATACGGGCCCATGATCTCATCGGAGACATCACGTGGCTTTTCCCACTTCCTCACGATCCTTGATGAAAGCCTGTCAACCCTGTCCTTGAGGGATGAATAGAAGACCTTTCTCTCCATCCTGTCCCTGTCAGGATCGTAGTAGACCCATGCGCTGATTTCAGAACTGCCTATTTTCAGGTCTTTCTTCATTGCAAAAATGATCTCCCCTGACATGCGGATCATGTTCCCGCCCTTCTCTATGCTCTTCCTGGACGACAGGGCAAGCCTTCTTATCTCCTTCAGTGTGTATGATGCGGGCATGATGAAGTCCATTTTGGATGCAATGAGGTATTCAATATTTGAGGAGGAGAACATCCCCCTGTCCATGATGAATGTGACATCCTTGAGGCCTGCCGATTTCAGTACATCCACCGTGTTCCTCACGGTTGTTATGTCCACAACAGAACCGGGATAGATGTCGTAGAATATGGGTATTCCGGATTCAGAGGATTCAACAAGGGATACGTTTACCTGCGGCAGATCAGGATCAGATCTGGAATAGCCGTACTCCAGGAATTCCATGTTGCGGGACTGTGATGAGTATGATGTAAGATCATAGTAAAGTGCACCGGATTTGCCTGTCACCCTGACAATCTCATTGAGGAATGTATGATTCAGGTTCATTCTGCCGCATTCCGCCATTGTCCGGGACAGTGTTGCAGATGATACATCCAGATCATACAGGGTGCTGATGTATGAATCATCATACCATTCATTGATGAGATCCATTGCCTCAGGCCTGATCACACGGTTTACCGCCATGACCATCAGGGTGTTCGCGTATTCCCCGGCAATCTTTTTCAGTATATCAGGAAGGTTGAGATTCCTGGCTGCCTTCATGACAGGGAGAAGATCGCCGTAGGTGTATGTCATGGCATATTTCTCAACAAGCTTGCCGTCCTTCATGGGACCTATGTAACTGGACTTCTGCCTGATGGTCTTTGATTCTCTGTCATAGTAGGGAGTTATCTCGTACAGGTACGGTTTCCCATGGACGTTCTTGACACGCCGGAAGCTCTTTATGTAACTACGGTAGGCACATAACAGATATAAATTATTTCACTCCAAAACCAAATAAATAAGGAAAAACCACGATACCGGAAAACTATGTGCTTAAAATAATGAAGAATTTAGGTTATGACAGTGCAGTGGTGCAGTATTCGATCGAGTAAGGCAGAAGCCATGACCTGATCTCCAGGGATCCCGCCCCATTCTGAAAACGATTTGTTGCCGGTATAGATGGTCGATCTTTTCTCATACCTGGATGATACGAACTGGAAGAACAGGTTGGATTCCTCTCTGGTGAGGGGGAGATATCCAATCTCATCCACTATCATCAGGCGGAATCTGGAATGTGTCCTGATTCGGTATTCCAAACGTTTCAGATCAAAGTCCCTCTTCAGTGTCTGCACGATCTTTACAGCAGACACATAATATACGGGGAGATCCTGCATGATTGATCTCATTCCCAGTGCTATGGAAAGGTGCGTCTTCTCCACTCCTGGCGGGCCGAGGAATACGACGTTCTCCATGTTGTGTATAAATCTCAACGTCATAAGCTCATCAATTAAAGATCTGTCAATTGATGGCTGGAATGAGAAATCAAAGTCATCAATGGTCTTGCGGAACGGGAATCCGGACCAGTTAAGCATGTTCTCAGTCTTCTTAGATACTTTGTGCTTTACCTCCTCCGAGAGGAGGTGATCAATGATCTCCATGAACGGTTTATCATGGGATGATTCAAGATAGGTGTCCATTATCCTGTCAATGGTCGTGAGGCCAAGTTTTCCAAGATTCCCATGAACCCTTTCATATGAATCCATCAGGATACCTCCTCATATTTCTTCAGATCCCTTGTCTCTACAGTCTGGGAATATACAGCACTGTTTTCATCCCTTATGGCCTTCAGCAGTCCTTCGAAATGTTCCTTATTCCTTGATATCCTGCCGGTACCAGCTATTATGTGATGAGTTGCAACGACAGTGGAATCGATCTCTATCTTCACCAGGGAGGATTCCTCTATGACCCTGCACTCCCTCCCGGCGTATTTCCATGGAACTGAATACCTGTTGCCTTTGTATGAGACGTAGCAGTCCCTGGATACTTTTCGAATCTCCTCCTTCCTTGTCATGAATGCGGGAACTGTGGACATGGGATTGAGGCTCTCCTGTTTCCACCTGTCCATGGGTATCTCATGCGTTGTTCCATGGATCTGTGAATTGATTTTATTCAGCCATGCAGTGCACTGGTTGTTGATGTCATTTATACCGGAGAATGTCCTTACTGCCCAGAAGTTCCCCCTGATGTACTTAACTGTGTTCTCCTCTTCCCAGGGTCTCCGAACGGTATTGATAGCATAACCTGATCACAATGCCATAATATTCAGCGAAGTCCAGGAACTTCGGGTTGAACCTAGACTCTGATGCCTTTATCTTTCTATCAAGGACGACCTGATTCATGTTGTCATACAGGATCGTATCAGTGAACCCTCCAAAGTACTGGAATGCATTGAGATGCGTCCTTATGACATTCTCCCCTGGATAGGGGTGGTAAATTCCGCATATCGCATCCTTGAGTGTCCCAGTATCATGGAGAATGCGTACAATTTCCTGGACTTTCCGTCCATGTCAATGTGGCCGAATTCCCCGAAATCAACCTGTGACTGTTTACCGGGTTCAGTCTCGTAACGATATACAGCCTGTATGGTCCGATCCCTTCTGATCTTCCTGCAGAGATCCTTTACAGTTGTGTAGGATCCGGGATAACCCTTTTCTCTGATCTCCTCATATATCCTCACAGCAGAGAGGTTATGTGTGTCAATCCTCCCCCTTACATACCCGGTGTAAGGGGCAATGACAGACCCTGCCCTATGGGCTGTACTTCCTTAGCTTCTCCATTGCAATGTATTTCCTCACAGTCTTCCTGCTCACTCCCGTCTTCCATGTTGCCATGCTTATGCTCATTCCCTGCTCCCTCATCGCCTTAAACATATGCCAGTCCTCCGCTGTAAGCGCATTTACCATCTCCAGCATGAAAATGCAGGGGGTGGTAAATATTCAGCTGCCTTTTCTGGGTACTTTTCAATTGCCGAAAATGGGTAAATTTCAACTGGCGATTACACATCTCAACAATCAATGTTTCAAAGAGCAGTTAAAAACTGGATCCCTTCCTTGCCCATGGTAAATCCACTGCCTTCTTTCCTTCTTCACTGCGTTTTATTTTTGGTTCTCTTGCTTGGACATATACATGATACTGGAATATGTTCAGATGCCCCCAGGTACGTTCCTCTGTTTCGTATACGCCATATTGCAAACCCCATACAGGACCTGGGAATTTTGATCCCCTTGGGAAATCTATGCAAATGTCAACTCTCCTCTTCTATTCATCGAACCTTAATTCCTTAATGAACCACGGCTTTTCCATGCCTAAACGTTTCCTGTACAGTTTTTAGGAATCACAGAATGTAAATGAATGAAGGTTTATTGTTTACCCCCAATGAGTTGAAGAGATTTATTTCAATTTATTCTTAGCAGTTTTTGCAATTTCCATGAGCTTCTATTAGATATAGGGACTGTAACGGGGAGGATCATGGTTACTTAGGTCTAACAGATCAACTCTGACGTGGTACTTATTTATGAAACTATGCTATCCAAAAATTGTGACAAAAAAAAGTCCCAAAGAGATAGATTTCCTATTCGTGCTTCCTGGTTTTACGTTTTCTCCTCCAGGTGGATATTCTGTAGTTTTTGAACTAGCAAAATTTCTAAAGGAGAAAAATTATAGAGTCTCTATTATTTTCATTAGGAATATTTGGCAGAATTTAAGAAAATTTATTACAGATCCCTCACTGGATAGAAAAAGTAAATATTTTTCATTAAGGTTTAGATTTTTCAACAAATACCTTCAATATAAACCCATATTGAACCTAATTGCAAAAGGTTCGAAGCTCATGAGTCCTCTGTTTGACCGAGCTGGACTATACATAAATTCTGGGTCCATTGCAAATCTAATAGACATAGATTGGGAAATTCGAAATTGTGTTCCGAGTTCCTATAGAACAAAGAGAGCGATCGCAACTGCTTGGGAAACAGCTTATTTTGTTGATCATTTCGAAGGAGTGAAACAAAAATACTACCTTGTACAGAATTCTGAGGATGATCCGTCCTTTTCAGGTTCTTTGTCGCATCTGGCAAAGAAGACCTATGATCTTGATTTGAAGAAAATTGTAATCAATAAAACAACTTTGGCAAGATTTAAAGGTGATGACCCAATTAAAATCACAGTCGCTGCTCATATAAATGGAAAATGTGAAATAGCCCCTGAATTAAGGGGGGAAAAAATATGCATTCAGCTTAGATCCGGAGATGATAAAGGAGCAATTTATGGCATCGAAGCAGTAAGAATAATTCATGATACTGATCCTGTGGTCAAGATACAAAGCTATGGTAGTTACGGGGGATCGATTCCATTATTTATCAATCATACAAAATTTTTACCAGAGGAAGAATACATTCGGATGTTCAATGAATGCTCTGTCTTCATATTACCATCATTGGTGGAGGGGTTTTCGTTACCAGTCTTGGAGGCAATGAGCTGTGGCTGCGTCCCCGTTGCCACAGCCTGTGGAGGGCCAGAGGAAATAATAAATTCCGGGGAAAATGGGATTCTTGTTCCAACAAAATCACCATCTGCTATTGCAGAGGCTGTTCTTAAACTTATACAGGATGAAAACACAAGAACACTATTGTCAAAGAATGCACTGAGAAGATCAAAGGATTTTAGCTTTGAAAAGATGGGAGAAAGTTTCCTTGTGGGAATAACTTCCTATGAAGAGACATTAGATCGGTAAAATTCAGGTTTTTTGGCAATAACCATTATAGTCTCGGAATAAATTTTAGGCATTAATCTGGCCATCTTATCAAAAACTGTAGGATAGTCATTCAATCCATAGATACACTCAATTTTGAACCCCGCGTTTTCACAAAGTTTCTTCGCTTCAGAGAATGAATATTCTCTAATGTGCCCATGTCCACCATAAACTCTTTCAATTTGGTTGATCTTTGACATATATGGATTTTTTCCAACGAACAGCATGATTAGTTTCCCCAAGGCAGCAACATTAGGAACAGAGAAGAACATGTAACCCTTTGGTTTAACAAGTGAGTATAAGTTTTGCATTATGAAGTCATCGCGAAAAAATAAATGCTCCAACACTTCTGTAAAAACAACTCCATCATAATTATTATTACGGTTTTTGAACTCCGATGGAGGAACTTCAAGACCGCAGACTTCAATAAAGTCTCGAGAAATATATTCTGGGGCAGAAGAAGCTAATTCAGGAGGGACCAAATTTATTATAATTTTATTCTTATACTTCTCTCTCAATGATTGATCAAATGGGGAGTAGCCAATTATACCAATGCGCTTGAGTTTTTCAGAGTATTTATCTATTGCATGTAACACTGAATCATAGCGCTTCTTATGAAACGTAGCGTATTCATCCATTGCAATATGTATAATCCATGGGTTCTAATTTTTTTCTCGTAATATGCTGTATAACCTATGTTATACGGCATTGAAGGCCAATACTAATGAACTGATTGCCTGTGACCTGGAAAATTATATACTCTAATTAGTACATATTAGATGAATAGATATGCGAAACAGTATGTATTTACATCCTAATAATGCGATTTTGGCTTGGTCATTGCAACATCATGTTTTGTCTGAATAACCATATTGAAATTTATTCGGCGTCAATTTAGAAACCATTTAAGCGAGGTTAAAAGAAATGCAGGTTAAATAAGTCGTAGCAGGAAATACTTGCGCCCTTTGCCTATGACATTATCATGAAATTATTGAAATGCTTCTCTTAATAGTCACGTTATGCTAGTTTTAGCCTGAAGAGCACTAGCAGATCTAAAATATCAAACTCTTATGTTGTTCTAACTGGCCCTTTCGCTTATGCTGCACAAAATCGACTACTTACAGCTTAGAGTTAAGAAACCGACCCAATTGGAAAAATCGTTTACGAGATATTAGGAAAAGTATAATTTTCTCCTAAAGTAGATTTCTACTCCCATGATGGAAATCCAGACCAAAGTGTTAAAGCTCCGTATATTGTGACAGAGGGAGACTGCGTATAACCATCAAGTGATTTGTCGTCGGGTATAAGGGTTCGATCATGCCACCTGCATGGCGCACCTGTCATCTTGTCACATTTCCTGTTATGGGCTATTCCGGAATGTGGCCCTGCCCAAGCCGGGTCTTTTTTGAGAACTCAATGATTAAAAGTCCCCTATCCTTTCGCCTTTTGCCATTTAAAATCCTCCTGTTAGAATTCCTTTTTCGTTCACACTTTTTTACCAGCTTCCATTTCAACTTGTTCCTATGGTTGAATTGCAATTACTATAGATTCATTGTATCCTTTTCAGTAGCAATATAATTCTATCAATACCGTGAGTATAGGAATAACATATCGGAATTGCCTCTAAATATTTTTCATTCACCTAGAATGATCAGGCAGGCGTTTTTGAATGATAAGCATAAATAGGAATGTAGTAGTGCATATTGTGCTATATTAGCTATTCTATAGGTATTTTCTGTATATTAGCTTGGATTTTTCTGCTTCCCTATTCTTTAGACAACAATCCGTGTCAGTTAATGGAAGTAATGTGGTAACAGTTAAGCATAATACAATATCGTAAGTAGCGGTTTAGTAGCTATAGAATCGTTATTAAGTAAAAAAATGGCACGATAAAATAGCTGTTTGCCTTCAATACAGCTCTTTATGTTATTCTGGCCATGCTATTTTTCAAGAAACTACTCCCAGAGAGGGATGTAACGAATGTTTCCATTTTCTCTCTATCTCCAGGTGAGTATGGTTTTATGATTGTACTTCAGGCTCTTTGGAAGCCATTCCCACAGCAACTGTTTCCATTTCCATCATATCCTCCCTAGGTTCCCTATCTCACAATATGCTGTGATCATAACCCCCAAGATCTTCAGTTGCAGATGCCTCAGCTTTTCATATTTTATTCTGATCTACATTACATTGCTTCTCGGGAAGAATCTTCCAAGTATGGGAATTAGGCCATAGACCATGAATGTTTTACAGGATCTCCTGGGCAAACAATGGGGACGGAAACGTCCACCTCAAGAGAAATGCCAATGTCCGGTTCCTGAATTTTCGGCAGTGCTTGGTGAACCATGCATATGTGAGCTTCCCGAAATAATTTACACGCGACACAAAAAGTCATTTATCATTATATGTAGAACGTACTGCCTCAGGGTAATTTCAGTTCAAAATCACCCTCATTGAGGGAAAGATTGATATCAGTTCACGGAGAGTCAGAGTTTTACTGAGTGCATGAACATCCCGGTCGTTAAAATATCCTACCTAAGGCTTTCGAAGCTGCCATATGTCCTTCTACTAAGAGATTCAGCATAATAGCGGTTTTTCTCAGTCATATGAATTCAGGTAGTTCTCGTCTATTTTAGATCATTGCAGGGACCGCTGAAAGAGAATTCTTCCACGAACATCTATATGAGGTATCTGAGAATTTCTGAGTACTTTCTGTATGCTGCCATCCCCTTCTCAGTGATTTCGACGATGACCCGTGGACCTGAGCTCCTGAGAACTGTCCTCACATTAACAAGGCCGTTTGATGCAAGCTTTTCAATGTGATTGCTAAGGCTTCCTTTCCCGATGGAAGTTATTGTCAGCAGCTCAGTAAATGTCAGTTTGGTGTTCAGTGCAAGCGTAATCAGTATGGACAGTCTTGCCGTTGCCTTCAAGGCAGGTTCATTTAAAATAGTATTAAGCTCTTCCAGCTTATTGTTGCGCTCACTTTGAGAATTATCCCTGGAGGCATCCATTGAGGAAGACAATCTCAATTGCACTCCTCTTGACTTGTGTTATGAAGCAGTTCCTCACTGGAGTTTGCGAATGAGAAAATTGATGCAAGAAACCAGGCAATTACAGTGGGAACCCAGAATTCAGGGTAATAATATGCACCTTTTGTCAGTATAATTGAAACGGCACTTCCTATATCACTGAACAGAAATATGCCCATGGCGAGTATTGCCTCAAAAGGAACTTTTCCAAGTGACTGGGACACTCCACGGTAAATATAAATGGGAATTGTAGCAAGTATGGCGGCCTCAAGGAATACACCATAAAGCGATCTGAAAAATGCCGTGGCAAGGAGAACCACAAGAAGAAACAGGACAATGAGCACAGAATACTTCAGCATACGATCTTTCAAGCTTATTTCAGGCGGATTTAACAGAGCTCTTTGCAGCTTCGCGGTTCTTGCGATCTTTCTGAAAGTCAGTCCTGAGAAGTAGGAAGCCACTGCTATGATAACTCCATATGATAGAATGAAGGCAAAATCCTGCAGAACTACAGATTTTATTGGGTTAAGGAACTCAGGGATATAGATGAAAAGAAGTATTGAGAGAGCCCAGATGGCATAATATATCCCCCAGGCCCGCCTCAGAAGGTACCGTTCCATCACCACTGCCCGATTTCCCACACAAATGAGCTGCTGAGCAACGTTTTCTGTTTGCTGATCACTCATACCTGCCTTCCTTCCTCAATGGATGCTGGCCTGATCCTGGATACCAATATAATAGATACTGCAAAAAGTAATGCGATCCAGAAAAGCAGTGAAACAATGAACACATTGGTGTTGAGCAGAGGTCCGATTCCTCCATTGAGGTTGAGTGGTGCCCTGTGGCCGTAGTAGGTTGTCATGAGGAGTCTCTGTATGTCAGAGAAGGGGCTCGCATATACAAGGTCAACTGGAAGAGGCTGACCAAGGGCCGAAAATGCGAAAATGTATGAAAGGATCTGCGGTATAAATGCCACAAAGGATATGCTTTTCAGACCTGTGTAATTATTAACTGAAACAACAAGAATTACTGCAAGCAGAAACATGAAGATTCCCGAAAGGAAGAAGACCCCAAGTGACTGTAGCGGCATTACAGGAATAAGCGAGTAATGTGATTTATAACTGTACATCAGGGCGGAAACTGCCATCAGTATGGCGCCTATGATTGTGGCTACAACTGCGGTTCCTGCCATGAGGCTGAAAACATAAGTTGATGGCCTGAGTTTTGTGAAACGGAAGGAATAGGCAAGTGAGGCATTTGCATAGTATACAGAATACGATATGGTTGTAGCTATTACCCCTGAAGCAATCAGACCTATTATTGAATACCATACTGAGGTGTATCCGAGAGATTCCTGCTTAGTGGTCATGTTGAAGCCGAAAACAAATGCACCCATGAAAAGCCAGAACACTGTGAAGCCAGTTCCCCAGGCCCACAGGGGCCTGTTTGATAGCAGAGATTTCAGGTAATATTTAAAAAGCATCATGCCACCTCATCAAAAATGGAGTTCAGGTTCCGTATGCTGAATATCTTCACGCTTCCTTCTCCCAGAGTTATTGAAAAAGTGCCAAAATCTGTCCTCCATACCGATATATTTCCTGCAACCTCCCCTCTGTTAAGATACAGGTCATCAATCTGGGAACCCTTGAATTTTCCATACAGTTTACCCTGAACCATGAAATACAGATACCAGTCTGCGAGCCTCTTCACGATTTCAAGCTCGTGCGTATTGAGCAACACCGCAGCATCAAGGGTGTTCAGGAGATTGAAATACCTGGACCTCCTGTTCTGATCGAGATTTTCGAATGGCTCATCCAAAAGAACAAGATCTGGATGAAAACTGACTGCAAGCAGATTGCATAACATCTTCTGCTGTCCCGTGCTGAGGTTGAATATCCTCTTTTTCAGTATGTCACTGAGCCCATAGTCCTTAAGGAGCTGATATACGTCATCTGATGTGGAATCCTTCAGTTCAGAATATACCTCAATAATATCGCGCACAGACCCGCTGATTAACCTGTACACTTCTGGAAGGTTTGTGGAAACCTTCAATTCGCCCCTTATGTTATTTGGTTCCTTTCCAAGGACCTTGGCAGTCCCAACATTCTGCCGCACCATTCCCAGGATAGATCTGAACAGTGTCGTTTTTCCTGATCCGTTGGGTCCCACTATGATAGACTTTTCCCGACCCATGACAAAATCGATGTCACTTACTGCCTGATTTCCATGGTCTCTAACGTATCCAGCGGTGTAGTTTTTGAGTTCAATCATTAAAATTGGATTGTTTCAGTCAACATATAACCATACGGGAGTTCAAATATTGAACCACTAAAGTAGGAGTAAAATGACAAAGTCAAATTAATCCATCTGTTCGTCACTATGAATCATCTGTGAAGTATTCCACCTTCATTCTAAGAGAAACTGATTCAAAAGCTCATCTGGATACATTGCAAAGAACTCAATAGGACAGAGAAATATCTTAGCATTGCCGGTTTGTACCATATCGTAAGAATCCTGGGTGATCAGAATTCCAGAGTTCTGCCCAATCCTGTTGAATGCCTTTGTCACTTCCTTAATATTATAATGTCCGCTTTTCACCTCTATCGGCACGGTCCGTCCGTTAATCTTGAGAACAAAATCTATCTCAGTTGGCCCGCTTCTGTAATAATATTCAAGTTGGACAGAATTCAGAACAATATTTTCAAAGACCTTACCCGTATCCTGTCTTTCTGTTAGGGATAAAAGTGACGTATAGAATGCAGGCAGGTACGGATAAACCTTCTTTAGCTTTCTTGAAGCCGATGAAGTTCCAGGCCTGTAATTGCCAACTGACTTTATCAGGAATGCATATTCCATATAGGATATGAAATTAGAGATCGTGATACGATTTCTTCCCAGAGAAGATGCGAGTTTATCAACATTCACTATCATCCCTGGCGACTGCAAGAGTATTTCCATGAGGCGCTTGAGCAGGTCCATGTCCCTGATTCCAAATTCCTGCGGAATATCTCCTGTTATAATTCGATCTATAACTATGCTCCGGATATAGGTCCTTACCTTCCATGAATCGGTTTCGTCAACCAGTTCAGGAAACCCACCCATTTCAATGTATTCAGTGAATAGTGGACGCAATATGTCGCTAGCGAATTGCAGCTTCTCAAACGTTACGGTTCTCCCCTTGAGCGCAACAAATTCATGAAATGATAGCGGATCGATTTTTATGCGAAATATTCTTCCGGCAAGGGTTTCTGTCGATCCTTTTACGATGTTCAATGAGGCCGAACCGGATAGAACAAACTTCAGATTGGGATACAGATCATAAAATATCTTTATCCCATTTTCCCACTGTTTCGCTTTCTGAATTTCATCCAGAAATATATACACAGGCCCGGCTTCTGAGATGGGCATTCTGAGGATGTTCCCAAGATAGAGACTGAGTACCTCTTCAATGTCCCATGAAATTTCATCAAAAGAAAAGTAGAATATATTTGTGGGTTTAATTCCGGCTTTCATAAGATCCGAGATGAGCCTGTACATTGTTGTGGTCTTTCCAACTCTTCTTAGACCATACAACAATAAAATTTGCCGATCCTCGATCCTTTCCTTTATTTCCTTGTAATTCTCTCTTTCGAACTTCCCGGTAAGTTCTGGCCTTATTATTCCGTTGAGCCACCATTCATTGAATCTGTATAGGGTTTGCTTTTCCATACAACTAACATAATATACGAATACTTTAACTATTCGTATATTACACTACACGAATAGTAATGAGATCAGTATTGCGCCAAGAGAATCATCCTAGAATAATCCGAGAGAACGTCCTAGCAATCCCCTCAGGTGACCTGAAGGGTGGAGTACACTGCTTTTAGTTTTGCCAAGAATATTATGGATGAATGGCTCCTCTTCCCATGATTGTTCTCATCAATGGGTATCGTCCAGTCCATGAGGAATGATGGATCAAGGAGTTTCTCAATAATGTTCACCAGGGACTTGTTGCAAATTTCAATCATGCTGAAAATCTGCTCCTGGAATGAAATGATGAACCTATTGATTTTAAAGTCTTTTTTTGGGTTCGGTGCTATATTCTAAAATATGGCTCATAGAGTAGATTAATAAAGTGATTTACATTATTACAGCTTATAGATGCCTGCTTCTGACGTTGAAATATTGAGAGAGAGAAGTTTCGATTATCTCGCTGAATCAAAGCGTTTGGTTGAAGAAGGGAAATGGGACCTGGCAATGGTTGCGATTCATCAGCACTGCGAATTGTTGTTGAAATATTATGCTCTAAAACTGAACGGCTCTTATCCAAGAACTCACTCGCTTAGAGAGCTAATAAGACTGCTGGTTAAGCACAAGAAAGAACTGAACGACCTGATAAATAATGAGTATAACATTCTTAAATTAGCCAGGCTAGAGGATGCATATATAAGTTCGAGATATTTCCCAGTAAGGGCATCAGAACAGGATGTTGTACCACTTGTTAGGTTCGTGGAGGATGTTTTTGATGAATATCTCTCAGGATTATGAGTTAACAAGGCTGGATAAACTTAGAAATTATCAAGCAGTCCTCAAAGAAGTTAAGTCACTGGTTAAAAGTATAGATCCAGAGGCCAGGATCATTTTCTTTGGGTCAGTCTTACGGGGAGATTTTAGCGCGAGCAGTGATATCGACATCATAGTGATACCAAGCGATATGGTGTTCAAAGATAGAATAACATTGGCAGTCTGGAAATCCGTTGACGCTCCAATAGAATTACATATAATCACTCTGGAACAGTTTGAGGAATGGTATCTTCGTTTCATTGATATGTATAAGGAGATTTAGTTCATACCATACTCTTGGGCTGAATGAATAAGTTTTTTTATTTCACGCTTTTGGAATGTTACTTTTATGTTTTGAGTCCTTCTTGAAACTGAAGATCAAGCTGAAATTCAAGAGCCTGACTGTACATGTTTTCAAGCAAACAAACTGCAACATTGTACTGGTCCGATGAGATTCTGACAGCATAAGCATTAGGAAACACATTTACAGGGGGAAAGACAGGGGAGGAGGGGTTATGATCCTGTTGGGAGTGTGAGGGGAGTCCGTGTATCTTACGGCTGTATCCTTTGGATTTTACTGCTTCCCCCTAAGGAAATAATCTGATTGAGAGCAGTATTCCATACTGTCCACACCTGGAATGGTAAGGCACTCTCACGAAGAGTGAGACGGTTAAGCTGGACTGAATGTTCGCAAGAACACATTGATTCCAGCGGCATGTTCTCCGTGAGGGGAAGGGCTAAATGCCTCAATCCCTCTGCTGGAATAAGGCTACGGAGCCATTCTCAAAGGGATAATGAATAGCCTCCTTCCTCTGGCGCGGGAATGTCCACCAGGCAATGGTTGCGTTCCCATGAATCCATGCCTGCGGGCATGGGAAAGGACAGCAACAATTCCACACCTTCGGGGGGATGGGTAATTGACTAATCTCTCCCGTTCACGAGGCAAAGATATGGTAGGCAATGACACATACGAGGACTCTTCTTCTTCAGCCTCTTCTGTGACCCTAAACAAACCAACCAGAATCTCCAGTGCCAGTGACGTGAATCTCATACTTAGTGTACCTTTCCTGATTTTAAGATGGGCCTCCATGGAACGTATGGCAGAGATTCCGAAAAGGCGATAACCAAGGGGATTCAACTCCACCGCAACATTCCAAGGATAGATCTGAACAGTGTCGTTTTTCCTTATTCATTGGATCCCCCTATGATGGCTTTTTCCTGGCCCATGACAAGATCGACGCCAATTAAAGCCCGCTTTTCATGCCCTAGACTTTATCCGGTAATGAAGTTTTCAGAATTCAGTCATTGATTCGAAAAATGAGGCGGGGAAATGAATCATTGTGATTATATCCAGAGATTTATGACACTAAATGCAGGTGATCCTTGATAATAACACCATTTTCAAACGAGTCACTAATAAAACGTTCATTCATCTTCATTCTTTTGGCCACTTTATCAGGTGTCAACAAAATAGCCTCGTACCCTGGTGGAAGATTAAAGTTCTTCAATCTTTCCAAAGGAGTTCCATTGAATTCACCGATGATCAGGAGGTCCACGTCGCTCCACAGATTGAAGTCTCCTCTTGCATAAGAACCTATTAAAAGAGCAGTACACTTAAAATTTAGTCCATTAATGAAATCTGAAACATGGCCAATCACTTGTTCCCGTTGTCTTTTGCGGTTTTCAATAATGTCCACCTCTCATCCACCTCCGAAATAACTTTTTCAGAAGATCCCAGGGCATCTTCTGTATTCCCAATGGAATAGTGGTAATATGGAAGAAGTAAATAATGGGATCAATTAATTTATTTAGCGTTGTTTTGATGAATTAGAAATGGAAGAGTGCCTCATATGACAATCAGGCGACTCCTAGTTTCAATCGACCTATTTTCTATTTTGTGAACCATATTAACATGTTAGCTGGTGTTTTCGAGATAAGTTGAAAGAAATGGGAATTTGTATAATATAAATAGACATTCTCCAATATTTATCTAATTTGATCCCTAATGGCCTTAATGAAAGCTCTTATAGGGGATCCTT
>ACXJ01012470.1_pt2 | contig 31000 bp, 27 predicted proteins | sample 870861 | NCBI WGS metagenome assembly ACXJ01 (sample SAMN02954270, study PRJNA29437) | mine drainage metagenome | biome: terrestrial; feature: Richmond mine; material: biofilm; isolation source: combined biofilm from UBA (pink subaerial biofilm) and UBA BS (thick... ... | reverse complement strand
TCTGACAAAGGTCGGAATGACGCTTGAAAAGAAGATTACCGGTTTTCTTCTTCCGAAGAAAGACGGAAAACCTCTGGCTATCAGCTTTGTCGAGAGCATTGAAAAGGCTCGGACTGCGTAAGACCAGACGAAGATATTTGTCGGGGGACGAAAGCCCCCTTTTTTGGATTAGAATGTAAAAGAGGAATTGAAATTGATCTTTAAATCACACGTCAACAGTCATGCGATCGTCAAAACACACGTCAAAAGAAACCGAAGCGAAGAAATCCTCTCCGCTATTAAGTATTTTTACTCCTTCTGAAAGAAACGTGTTTTCTTCTATCGCTTTTTTTTCCGGGTTTTTTACTTTTACATTTGTTCACAAGAAAAATCCTAGCGAAAAACGCGTAACGGTTTCTTTTTATGACGGTGTCAGAAACGAAGACAACATGGAGATCGTATTTTATACGGCCAAAAACAGGGAACCCCTTCACCATAGACACGATTTGTCTCAGAGAGATATTACAGACTTGCTGGAGGGGTTTTCGCTTGGTGTCGTTCCTTTTTTCTTTCGTTCAAGATATGGAGAAATAGAAGGATTTGAATGGGACGATTTTATTTTTAGGGAAGACTTGGCACAATTTTATTTTTATGCAGAAAATGCCGGCCAGGAAGTGGTACGTCTTCATGCCAGAAGAGTTATTGGCGGAGGAACAAAGGCATTTGTGTTCGAAAAATTGTATTACAAAGTATCTGAGGGGGAAGAGGGACCCGTTCCTTTTGAAAGCCGTTCCACGGCATACATAGAAGATTTTCCAGTCAAGATTATCGCGCAGTTCTTCTTGCAACTCGGCGAAAACGGAAGGGAAACGCTCGGGCTTCCTGCAACCAGGTCAGAGGTTCCAGCAATTGGCCAACGGCCTGACTTTTTCAACGAGCAAAATAAAAAATTGCCGACAGATTTTCATTTTTGATTAAGGGAAGGAATAATTAATGGTTGCCGCACATACCAATATGCTTTCCGAAATGAGTTTTGGGCAGAAAACACTTCGGGACATTCTTGCAGAGGTCAAGGAATTTGGCGAAAAACACCAAATGTGGACACAATTGGTCGTTGCCGCCATGGCCCTTCGTGATTACAAGGACGACTGTGTCAATCTTGAGCGCGAACTGGACGCCATTTCTTTGTTTGACGACTGGTACAAAAACGCTCGTGAAATGGGCTATCGTGTGGCCAAGGAAATTTCTGCCATTAAAAGTGCCTATGTTCAGACGGTCAGCCTCGCACATGATCTTCTCGGAGAGCACCAATCTGAAGAAAGCAGAAAGGCCGTATATGAACGATTTTCAGGCAACCCGAAAATTTCCGGCAATCGTGGTATTTGTGGCATGTTTTCCAATGCCCTGGAAATTTTGAGAAACAAGATTGAACGTTACGAAAATTCCATTCATTACGTCACAGGTCTTCATGACAGATATGCGCTCGATCTGGACGTTCTGGAAACGTCAAATGCCGCATTGGACGGCATGTCCGTTCTCATGATTGATATCGACAAATTCAAGAAGATTAACGACACAAGAGGCCACCAGGTCGGAGACAAGGTTCTCAGAGTCGTAGCAGACACAATCAGCAAGGTTGTCCGGCACGAGGACAAGGGTCGTTTGTACCTTTATGGCGGAGACGAAATGATCGGTCTTTTGAGGGCCACCAGGGAAGAACTGGACGCGATTGTTTTCAGGATCAGGACAGCCGTCAGGACCGCCTGTGAAGAAAACGAGAACCTAAAGAACATGGACGGAGGCCCGGTGACCGTGACTGTTTCGATCGGTGCCGCTCCTGTGCCGCTGCAATCGCAAGACTGGCCGGACAAGGCTTCTCGTATCGAGGCGGCCAAGACGGAGGCGGACAAGGCTCTGTATGTGGCCAAAGAAACAAGAGACGCCGGTGTGGTGGCCGTTGTGCCGTATCCTGTGGCCAAAGGAAAAACTGTTCGAGTCATAGCCGAACATTCTGTTACCGAAACTGAAGGCCCGGAAACAAACCCTCCACAAGCTATTCGTCGAGCACTGGAGGAACGAAAAAACAGAAAGCCAGGAAGTGGCTCCGGATCCGGCGGAGACGAAAGAGGGGAATAATACCTGAACTAAATGCTGCAAATCCATTGGAATCACATTTAGTCTTTTTTGCTCATTTTTTTATTAACTCATACAGAATTCATAAACATAGATTTTGGAGAAAAGAACATGTCCTCAGAAAAACTGTCTGAAAATGCACTGAAAGTTTTGGAAAAACGATATTTTGCCAAGAATGAAAAAGGGGAGGTTGTCGAAAACGCTTCCGGTTTTTTCAAGAGAATTTCCATGGCGGTGGCCGAAGGATCTCCCGACGTTGAAAACAGAGACAAGATTGCCGCCAAATATGAGAAGTATTTGTCGGAATTGAAGTTTTTGCCAAATACACCGACATTGATTAATGCCGGACGAAAACTTGGACAGTTGTCTGCGTGTTTTGTTTTGCCAGTGGAAGATTCACTTACTGGAATATTTGACACCGTCAAGGCGGCAGCATTAGTCCACCAGACGGGCGGTGGGTGTATTGGTGGAGAGTCGACCATTATTACAGATCGAGGTCCAATTCTATTAAAAGAACTTGTTGAAAAAAAACTCCCATATCGAGTTTTGTCATACAATCCAAAGACTCATGAAGTTTCTTTTATGCCTGTAGGAGAATATCATATAGTTAAAACTGCCAGAGACAGAATATTCAAAATAGATCTCGGGAATGGACTAATCGTCAGAGCAAGCGACTGGCACCCATTTTTTGTTTGGAATGGAAAAGAAGTTGTTGAAAAAAGGGCGGACAACCTAAGTGTCGGGGACCAGGTTATTGGGGCTCCTACACTTTTACCTGAACGTCTTGACGATTTGGCTTGGTTAACAGGAATTATTCTTTCTGACGGAAGTTTCGACTGGTCCAAAAACGGATTGAGATTTCGAGTGTTAAAGTCTCACGAAAAAGTTATTGAGCGGGTTTCAAAAATTCTTTCGTGTAATTACCACAACTCATACGATCCAAGAAACAAGAGTTCCGTATGGGAAGTCTCGTTAACCGGCAGACCGGCCGAAGAACTTTTTGAAAAAATCTTTGGCGAAAAACCTTGTATTAATAAACTGCTCCCAAACACGTCAACCAAAATGGTTCCGGAATGGATATGGGGTTCTACAAACAGGATTTTTTCATGTCTTGTTGGTTTTTTAGACGGAGACAGCAATTCTGTTCCAGAAAAAGCTGGTTTTGAGTATGCAACTATAAACAAATCATTGGCCGATAGTTTTGAAGCCATGTGCGGAGTTTTTGGTATTCCAACCAGAAGGCGAATGAGAGAGCCGAAAAAAGAACATTGGAATGTTGTTTATAACGTTTTTGCAAAATTGTCCATGTCGTTATTTTATAAAATAACGACATTCTCTGCCAGATACACTCCAGATATGTTAAAACTTACGTATTCTCAAGGCGCTATACCATTAGACAAAATGTTTTTTGATTTGTTGTCTCAACAGTTGCCAATAAAAACAAAAATATGGTGGCGCAAAAAAATGCCTGTTGGCGGAATTGAAATGTCTTTAAATAGGTGGCGTACCTCATGGACCGTATCGAGATCCTCTGCTGAAGCAATTTTAGCTGAAATTGGAGCTTGCGATCTGTCAAGAATAGTAAGAACAACACGAACAGTAAAAGCTATTGCAAAAAATGAATCTGACGACATTTTGTATGACCTTACGGTTCCTGAAACACAAACATATATTGCAGGCGGAAAGGGCGGGTTTGTTGTTGTTCATAATACAGGGTTCTCGTTCTCAAGGATAAGATCGGCTGGTTCTATTGTAAAAACCACTGGTGGTCAAGCTTCTGGACCCATTTCTTTCATGAAGGTTCTAAATGCGTCGACGGACGCCATAAAACAAGGTGGTTGTTTACACCCTGACACACTTGTGTTCACCGAACGCGGGATCTTGCGGCTTGGAGAACTTTTCGACCAGAACGGGCCCGAGTGGCAAAACATATCTTTTAATGTATGCACAGACAATGGAGTCGACGAAGCGTATGAAGGCCACGTTCATGGCATGTCCGAAACGCTTGAAGTCACATTCTCAAACGGAAGTAGATTGGTCGGAACGCCAGAACACAAAATCTTTGTTCTGGAAAACGGCAAGCTTGAATGGAGGCAACTGAAAGATCTTGGACCAAGAGATATTGCGGCATTACGTATGGGTTCAGAGTTAACCCCTTCCGATTTCGTGACGCTATCGGAATTATCAAGAGAACAAAGAACGCCAGTACAGGAAGCGAACACAAAACAAATCAAATTTCCAGAAAAACTAGACGAAGAATTGGGTTATTTTCTTGGCTATTTTTATGGAAATGGCTTTTATGCAGAGTTGTCTGAAAAAACAAAGAACAAACGTATCGGGTGGACTATTCCAGACAAAAAGCCACATATAAAAGACAAGCTGAAAAATTTGGTAGAAAGTTTGTTTGGCGTTCATGTTTATAGCTCAAAGAAAGAGAACGACGCTTCAGAAAATTTCTTTGTCGCCTCTGTTGAGTTGTACGAATGGTTCGCCATTAATGGACTGGCAAAACAAAAGTCGAATTGTATTTCTTTACCGAAAGCTATTCGTATGTCTCCACAGAAAGTGGTGGCGGCTTTTATTCGGGGATATTTTGAAGCGGACGGGTGCGTATCAGAAAGTCACCCAAAGGCCAGTTCCGCTTCGCGCCGTTTTCTGGAAGATCTACAGGTTCTACTGCAAGAACTCGGAATTTATTCTGTAATACAAAAAGATACAGTGCATGATTCACATTATGGAACCTCAACAATGTGGAATCTTACCGTACGTACAGCTTGTGCCCTCAAGAAATGGAGATCCGTTATTGGCTGGCGTGAAGAAGCCATTCTTGGACGATCCAATGAAATTCGCGAGGACAACGTCCGAAGCAATGAAATTCGGGAGTCCGAAGGACGATCCAATGGAGATATGAAAAATGAACGACACGGAATATTCCCGATTCCGCCTGAAGTTTTTGTAAAAACACTGGATACGGTGAAAGAACGATTTGGTTATGGTGTTTATAGAGCCTTATACAGAGGTGTGTCTCATTTTATCGATCCGTGTTCTGACGGATACAGGAATCCGACACAAGGCTCATTGAGCAGGGTGTTTGAACATTTCGGAAAAATTCTTATCGGAACAGAACTAGAAAAAATGTATACGGATTTGAAGCACCTCTGGTTTGTGGAAACCTCTTCTGTTGTAGAAGCGGGGATACAGCCGACACTTGATCTTTCCGTTCGGAACCGACATGCGTATGTGGCCAATGGTCTTGTCACACACAATACTCGTCGTGGCGCAAACATGGGGATCTTAAGTGTTGAGCACCCTGACATTTTAGAATTTATTGATTGTAAACAGGATCTGACCCAATTAACCAATTTCAACATTTCCGTCGCAATCACCGATAAATTCATGGAAGCTCTCAAGAACAACCAGAATTATGAACTGGTGGATCCTGGCACCAAAACCGTCGTTAAAACATTGTCGGCCAAACTCGTATGGGACAAGATTGTCAAAAACGCCCGAGAAACAGGAGAACCAGGTCTTTTCTTTATCGATCGGGCGAACGAAAACAATCCGATTCCGTCAAAGGGGGCAATAGAGGCCACCAACCCTTGCGGCGAACAACCACTAGGTGATTACCAGTCGTGTCTAGCAGAAGGAACCCTTGTCGCCACAGAATCTGGTATCAGAAAAATAGAAGCAGCAGAAAAATCAGGATCGACAGTATCCGGTTATGGACTTGATTACAAAAATACGTGCGTAAAGCCATATTCGAGGTTGAATCAGGGCATTAAAGATACCGTTGTTGTTACAATCGAAGGCGGCATGACAATAAAAACAACGCCAGACCATATTTTTATGACGGATAAAGGAGAAGTCCGAGCAGATAAATTGATTGAGTCTGGAGCAAGAGTTCGTCTTTGTACGGAGAATCCATTCATAGGTCCAGAAAACGGAGAAATGTCCGACTCAGACAAAACAGCCCTTCTTCTCGGGTGGATCCATGGAGACGGTTGGGCAACAGAAAATACCGTAGGGATATCCATGAACAATCAAGACGGAGATTTTCATTTAAAAGATTTGTTGTTAAACCAATTTCGTCTTGTATTTAACGTTTCGCCTAAACCCTTGAGAGACGACGGAGTATCCTATCAAGTTCAGACTGACAACCGAAATGCCATAGAAGTTTGTAAAAAATTCGGGTTCTATCTGAATCATGTTTGTGAAAGGCGGATTCCCTTATGGTTTTACAAGGCTTCATACAGGGAACAGGTGTTGTTTTTGAGAGGTCTATTTACTGCAGACGGTTGGCCTCAGAAAAAATTTGGGAGCAAAGAAGAAGCTGCGTATATTGGATTTTCTACTTCAAGTCCGGTTATGGCCACGGAAGTACAACAAATTCTGGCGAGTATGGGAATTTTATCAAGAAAATTTGTGACCGTTTTCAAATCGGACGAAAACAAACACAGAAAACCTCAATACAGAATCATTATTTCCAAACAATCAACCAGACGGTTTTGGCTTTCAATTGGATTTGCAACTCCTAAAAAAATGGATTTGCTGAAACATTTGAGCCAAAAGAAACGAAAAGAATTCTCAGAGTCTGGATTTATGAAGGTTCTTCGTGTCGAACCAGGCGAGCCTTGTCCGGTTTATGATCTTTCTGTCGATAGTACACATACGTTTTATGCGAATGGAGTATTGGTTCATAATTGCACGCTCGGATCAATCGATCTCGTCTGCCATGTCAAGAACGGTCAGCTCGATTGGGCGGAACTTGAAAAGACAACCGCCATTGCCACCGAATTCCTGGACGACGTGGTGTCCGTCAACAAGTTTCCGATTCCGGAACTGGCCGAAGTCAATCGCGGCACCAGAAGAATCGGTCTTGGTATCATGGGATTCGCCAGAATGCTGATTCTGCTCGGCATTCCATACGACTCTGAAGAGGGTCTTGAAATGGCCGAAAAGGTTATGTCCCGGATCCGACAGGTTGCCGAAAATGTCTCTCTCGACCGGGCGCACAAGTATGGAGTTTATCCATATTATGAAGGCATTGGACCAGCCAGAAGAAACAGCCACCTCCTGACAATCGCCCCGACCGGAACAATCAGCATGATTGCCGACACCTCTTCTGGTTGCGAGCCAGAGTTTTCATTAATTTGGTTCAAGAACGTCATGGACGGTACACACTTGCCATACACACTATCGTTATTCGAGGAAACAGCCAAACGGGAAGGGTTCTGGTCTGAAGATCTTCCGGCCAAAATCGTCGCCAATCACGGGTCCTGTCGCGGCATTCCGGAAGTTCCTGAAAAATGGCAGAGGATTTTTGCTACGGCCCATGACATTGCGCCGGAATGGCATGTCCGCATGCAGGCGGCCTTCCAGAAGCACATTGACGCGGCCGTGTCCAAGACAATCAACCTGCCGCGGGAAGCCACCGTTGAGGACGTGGCCAACGCCTATCTATTGGCCTATGAACTTGGCTGCAAGGGCATTACCGTTTATCGTGACGGCTCACGCGAAAACCAGGTTCTGAATATTGGCGAGTCCAAGAAAGATTCTGCAACTGGACCCTCTGGAAAGAAGGTGCCTCTGGCTTGGGGGGAAAGGGCCAAGGGTAATGGCGAATCGCTGACCGGCGCCAGGGTCTTCGTGAAAAGCCGTTCCGGAAAGTCTTACGTTCACCTGTATCACGATTCGGAAGGCCGGCCCATTGAAATTTTTGTGACACCGGCCACCGCCCATGAGGAAAAAGAATCGGCCATTCTGTTGGGCCGCCTCGGGTCTTTGGCGTTGCAGTACGGTGCGCCACTCAACAAGGTCATGGCACAGTTCGTCAAGGCCCATGAAGAAGCCGGAACCATGGGGTCAGACGTTCATATGATTGTCAAGGCGATCGGCAAACTGAACGAGGACATTGCGGCCAAAAACGGCACCCTGGTGGAAGACGTTCATGTCGGGAAGTGTCCGGAATGCAGGAGTCCGTTAGCATTCCAGGAAGGGTGTCTCAAGTGCACCACCTGCGGGTTCAGCAAGTGCTGACTAAAAGAAGCGATCTCTTGTGCATTTTTTGCACAAGAGTGAGGGGTTGGCGGAAATGAGATACCTGGACCCTGCTGGAATTACTTTTATCGTCATGTCGGTTTTTCTTGGCGGACTTCTTGGGGGAATTCTTTTGTATTTTGAACTAAAAGATAAAAGGGGACGCAAATGAAAACCCATTACGCAAAAGCTTCCACAACCATGCTTTACAAACTGGCTGAAGAAACTGGTCTGAAACCAACCAAAAAGAACATGATCCCGGTATTGTATCTGGCTGACCGGATCTCCTTGCTTGAAACGGGCAGGACCATTACGAGAGACGAATATCTGCTGGTCGACGGAAAGCTTTCCATGTCTGTCTGCGAGAGAGTCCTCCCCTCTACCAGACCGACCGAAAAAGAATTTGAGCTGGCCTCCTATCACCTGTCCGAATCGGATTTGGACGCCATGATCGAAGCGACAAAAAAAATCAAAAATGGCTTTGATATCTATTCTCTTCCGGAATTTAAAGTTTGCGAAGAGGAAATCACGCCAAAGGATATTGTGGTTAATGCCGGCCTGGACAAAGAGACCACGAAGGGTCTTCTGGAAACGCTGGAATTGGAAACATTTTGTGAAAGGATATTCCAATGACTCCCTGGTATGCAAAAGTTTTCTTCGTATTGCCGATCCTTTGTTTGCCATTATTGGCATACATGAGCAAACAGCGTTTTAAAAGATTCGGCGAAAAACCATTTTTTATTGTAGCCATAACGAGTGTTCTTTTGGCTTTTTCAGCCCCTTTTTTGGCTTCTCCGGCAGAACTGGTACTGACAGGGACAGCGCAGGCCAAGACGCTTTCAGAAGCGGTTGAAAAGGCTAAAAGCGCCGCTATTTCAGCTATCCCGTCTGGCCTCAAGGATCGCGCATACCGGATTGTCGGTGGAGGCGGACTTTTGGACAGCGGTTCTTCCGGGATCCAAATCGTCCGAACAAAAGACGGCTATCGTGCGACGGTGACGATCGAAGTTGACGAATATGCGTTTGATAAGCCATAAACAAAAGTATTAAATGTGTTTTTTAAAAGAGAGGAGAATTCGAAATGATAGAAAAGAAAGAGCCTGAACTGTTACCACAGCATATTTCTCTTCATACAGTTTCTGTTTTAATAGATTTTTTTGACATTAAACCCGACGATTCTGAGACTATTTTGGGCGAGATTGTTATTATGGCTCCAATTGCTCTCATGCTTGCCTATCAATCAGCTTCTGATTTCGAATCTCAAGAGAGGATTTTTGAGGCGCACCTTTGTGTAAGAAATATTGTAAAAGATTTTTTAAAAGAGGTTGATTTTGAAGGTGAATCGTCCATAAAAAATACAATTGAATATTTAAGATCTATTTGGGCAGATTCTAGAATTCGTTGGCACATTTTTTATATTGACGGGGATCAGAATCTAAAAAAATATGTTGAGAACCTCCTTGTCAAAATAAGAAATGCTGAGGCTCAAAGTCCTCAATAAGTATGTAGAAGAAATCCGGAGCAACAAGCGGCTGAAACAGATTTAGGAACAAGGCTTTCAATTGAAAACAGAAAAGACATATTGCAAAAAGCAATTCTTTATTACAACAAATCTGGTTTTGGAATCTTTAACCAAACTGACACAACGGCTCAAAAGATCAAAGATATAAAGCCAAATTTGATCGTGTTTTTTATTCTTTGTATGTTTTTTGTGATTCCCGCATTCTTATACCTTTTTATGGTTCCCAAGAATGTAAATCTTTATATCCAGGTCCAGGAAGACGGAACCGTTATCTACGGCTAAAATAGGAAGAATTATTTATGGAAAAAGAAGACCGTATCAATCTGTACAAATCCGCCGAAGACAAATGTGGAAAAACCTCTCAGGTGGCCATAGCAATCGAAAAAATGGCCGAATTAACGGTGGCGCTGACTCAACAATTTTTTCGTGGACGACATGCCAATGCCGCCGTTATCGAAGAAATTGCTGACGTCTTAATCGTTTGCGAGCAATTGGCCCTCATGTACGGGGAAAGAGAGGTCCAGGCGGTCATTGACAAAAAGCTTGAACGTTTGAAACAGCGAATCAACACCGGAAAACCAAATCCAGAAAAGAAAAAAGATTTTCGAGAAATCGAATAAGTTCGTAAAACAAACAAATAAGGATTCATTTTTATGTCATTTCCAGAAATCAGAACCATAGACGACGTCCTGCCAGCCATTGCCCACAAGCCGGAGTTTTGCGTTCACAAAGATTCGAACGGATTTACCAGTATCTTTTACAACATAACCGGAACGGACACCTTCGACAGTCCCGTTGCCAAAGAATGTCGCGGAATCGTTTTTGACCAAAACGGAAGAATCGCCGCCAGGCCGTTTCACAAATTTTTCAACGTGAACGAGATCGGTGCCACACAGGAAAAGGATATCCAGTGGCAGAACATTGTCCGTGTGGAACCGAAACTGGACGGGTCTCAGATTTATTTCGTGCCGACAGAAGGAAAGCTGTGGTTGCCGAGAACGAAAAAAAGTTTTCGGTCCGAGGTTGCCATGGCCGTCTCCAAACTCGACGTTTGTCGTGACGGGACGGTGGCCAGGTTACTCGATACGGTCGGCAAAGAGAATACGGCCATTTTTGAATATATTTCTCCGGACAACCGGGTCGTGGTCCCGTATGACGAAACAAAACTCGTTCTTTTGACAATCCGGGAGAATGTATCTGGCCGGTATTGGGACCGGGAAGAGATCTTGGGTATGGCAGCCAAAGCGAAATGGCCTCAAGACTGGATCTCAAAAGTTGAGCCGGTTATCGCTTCTCAATCTCTCCTGACCCTGGCCAAAGAATACAAAAAACTGGACGTCGAGGGGTGGGTCTTGGTTGACCATTCTGGAGAACGATACAAGGTCAAAACGCTTCCATATCACCAGGTACACCGTGCGGTGGCGTATCTGGAACCAGTTCACATTTTAAAAGCCTGGGTAAGTGGCCAGACGGACGATCTGATTTCTTTGCTCAGAGGGTCAAAAATGGAGGACAAAGCGAGGTTTGTTGAAGACGTTGTGGACAAAGCCATGACGCATACCAGAAAAATTATGGAAGAGGTCAAAAGTATCACAAGCAAATATCCAGAGAAAAATGGAGACGTTTATAAAAATATTGCCATGAAATACAAAGATCACCCATATTTTTCATTGATTATGGCTGAAGCAAGGGGAAGAGAACCAAATTATACTGAGGTTGCCTTTAAGAAAATGAATGAATCTTTAAAAAATCAACAAGATAAAGATCTTGTTTGTGAAAAAAGAGGGAACTGTCAAGGATTCCTTGACAGTTCAAAAAAGATCTACAATGTTTTTTCTTGACCTAATGGTAACAGCATTATCTCACTATTCTTCTTTTAAAAAAATCATATAACGCGACATATTTTTCTGTCATGTTTCCGCTTGAAAATCTTTCAAGAGACCTTTCCAAAACAATTTTCCGGTTCAATTTTGGCAGTTCGTTTTTAATCACGTCGATCATTTCTTCTTCTGTCTCTACAACAAATCCCGTCACTCCATTCTCGACAATTTCCGGAACTGAACCACGATTAAACGCCACAACAGGAGTCCCGCACAACATGGCCTCAATCATGACCAGGCCGAATGGCTCTTCCCATTGAATCGGAAACAATAAAGCTTCCGACGTATGAAGCAAGCCAATTTTTTTAATACCTCCTACCTCTCCAATCTGGAGAACATTTTCGTCAATGAATGGAGCAACTTTCGTCTCGTAAAAACCTCGATCTTTTTCATGGACTGGCCCTGCAAGGAGAAGTTTCAGGCCTGATTCTTTAGCAACACGAATCGCAATGTTCGGACCTTTTTCCGGACACAATCTGCCTAAAAAACACAGTCTTTGATCTTTTTTTTTTGTAAAAAACATTGGTTCTTGGCCAATACTGATTTGGATCCAATCCATGGTGGATCACGCGAACATTCTCAAAATCGGACCTCGATTTGGATTTTTCCAGCAACAAGTCTTTTTGTCGGTGGCTAATCAAAACATAATGGGCATGGTCTGAATGCTCTATGAGATCGATCGTCTTTTGGTCCAAAGCATTATGAAGCGTTACAACTGAACGAGCCTTTAATTGTGAAAGAGCTTGTTGTATAAAGTCTTGAGGACAGACGCTATTCCAATGGATTATGTCAAAATGTGTTCCGTTTTTTTCAAGAGTCTGGATCCAGGCCAGAGCAGCTTCCAGGTGAAGACGTTCTGTTTCTTCGTTGGGAGGCCATTGTGCTGATTCAAACAGATATCCAATCTTGGCACCAGGAATACTCGAGTCTCCGGTTGCGAAAAGAAACACGTCATGACCTTTTTTGACCAATTCTGTCGCCAGATTGGAGACAAAGAGTTCCGTTCCTCCATACAGGGGAGGGGGGACAGAAACGAAAGGGGTTGAAATGAGGGCTATTCTCAAAGGGTCTTCCTGTTAAGGTTAAAAGAGTTTATGCCGATAAGATTCTTGATACATTATATTATACTTTAAAAAACGACTTTTCAAAAAGGAGTGTCCATGTCCGGTATGTATGTCAACGACAATATCTCTTCCATGCGAGCGCAAGACAATCTTCTCCGTACACAGGAGAGTCTCAACAAACACATAAACAGGCTTTCGTCCGGGTACCGGGTGTCGACACCCGCAGACGATCCGGCAGGATATGCCATTTCTCAGCGCATGGGAGGACAAGTTCTGAGTTACAACGCTGCCGTCCGAAATACGAATGACGGAGCGAATTTGTTGCAAACTGCCAGCGGTGCACTGCAGACAGACAATGCCATTTTGCTGAAAATGCGACAACTGGCAATCGAAGCTTCTAATGGTACGTATTCCGGAAAAGATTTAACAGTCTTGAATCAAGAATACGACAATCTGAAAAAAGAATTGAGCCGGGTGTCGAAGGTCACAGATTTCAATGGCATGAAGTTGCTTGACGGCAGCCATAAAGACTTTAAATTCCAGGTCGGCATTGGAACGAATCCGGAAAATCGGCTAAAGGTCGAAATTGGACGAATGGATTCAAAAACACTGAATCTTGAAGGAACGAACCTCATGTCTCGCACCCATTCGCTGCATTCAGTAAAAGCATTGGACAAGGCACTGGACAAAATCAACAACGTTCAGGGTAATATTGGAGCCATTCAAAACCGAATGGAGTGGACGCTTCGCAACCTGAACTCGGCCAATACGAATGTTTCCGCCTCGAGGGCAGGGATCCGGGACGCCGATTTCGCGAAGGAGACGGCAGCATTTACGAAACAGCAGATTCTTGCCAAAACAGGAGAGGCAGTCTTAGCTCAGGCGAACGCATTACCAAAGGCAGCACTGAATTTGCTTGCCTGATTTTAACTTATAATATTTTTTGTTTGTTATAATAACGATAGCCACTCTTCAGAAACGAGGGTGGCTATTATTGTTTTAAATCCGCCGAAAGGCGGCTAATGAACTTTAAAGGAGTCCTGTTTGAGAGCAAGAATTAACCTGAATCAAAATTTCTTCAGGCATGGCACAAAATATCCATTCTTTCCGTCCGAGTCTTTAATACGGCCATTGGTGCCGTGGGAGACACAGACGTTTATGTTGTTTCTTGGCGAAAAAATGGTTGTCAATACAATTGATATTTCAGAAAAAATTCATGAGTTGAATCCTGGTACGTCAAAAACAGAAACATTGAAAATTCTTTTTGGGAAAACAGCTAAAAATACGCCGCCAGAAAAAAAGACGGACATAATTGAATTGTTTGACGGAGCAATTGAGAAAGACAATGACTCTGTGCCAAAAAGTTTCGGTATCAGTATTTTTCGCATTTCTGAAAAAGTAACATTCGTTTCTTTTTACCCGACCAATACAAAATTTACGATTTACACAAAAGAATCAAACAAAAACAAGGCTGTCGAATCGATCCGACTCTGGCTTGAAGAGTGCGACGCAGAAAATGCCATTATAGAATTTCTGACGAGAATCAATCCCGAGTTTAAAGATTTTGCCGAAATCAAAAGGCACTCGAACCAGTGGCTCGGAGATCGACTTGTGTCACTTGACCGGATTTATTCTTTTGGTGCCGAACCATACATAGAAGAAAAAACCAGATATCATGTATCTCGCCCGGAAGACGTCCGTGATTTTTCTGCCAGAACAACTTCAGACGCATTGCTTCATTCACTGGCCATTGACAAAGAGCCTCCGCGTTCCCTCGTTCATACATTGAAGCTAGACATTAGTCTGATTGTTGCCGGGGTTTTTTACTTGGGTCATATGACGATCGGCTATCCACCGGTCAAATATGTCGGCATGAACAACGTCATTAAATGGATCCGGGAATCTGGCCACCGCATTATGGAAATGGAATTTCTGTCGGATAAATTTGCCTTGGCAAAATATTGGGACTCCACCATGAAGTCGTTCGAACTGGCAGGGGTGACAGAAGTGGCCAAACACATGACCAGTGGCAATCCATTGGAAATGGCCGTGATTCCAATATGGGATTTTAGCTTGTATGAAAAAATTGTTCGTGAAAAAACACGTGTCATTGACGCATTGATTACGGATCCAACCCGCGACCTGGCGGTTATCCTTCTCAGAAATTGCGACGTGGAAACGGCCACGACAACAATCTTTGCCGAGCTGATTAAAAGCATTCCTTCGGCAAGTCCTCCAGAAACAATCGAGAGCTTTCTGGAAGCCAAATAACCCACCTTTAACTCTCAATAAACATTTCTTGTTTCATACAAAAAAGTATGTTTTGATCTTTTTTCTTGCAAAGGATCGGCATTTATATGTATAATATACCTGTTCGCAATTTAAATGCGAAAAACAAGATTAACAATATAGAGGGTTGTATGATTACCATGTTTGCCGTCTCAAGCCTGGTCGGGTGCTTGTTGAAACCAATCGCGGTACCGCCAAGGCTTCTCCAATGGAAGCTTGTCGTCATGGAGTGAATCCGAAACTGGTTCTGGCGATTATTGACGTCGAATCGGCCGGGAAATGGAAAGCCAAAAATGGAATAGCCATGGGTCTTATGCAGTTGGAAAGTACTACGGTTGTGGCGCTCGGCTATTATGGGTCGAAACTGGCATTGTTGAATCCTGTCGTCAATATTCATTACGGGGTCAAATACCTGGTAAAATTGGCCAGCCGGTACAAGTACGGGTGGGACGTTGTTTCGGCATATAACTGCGGGAGACCACACTGGAGGAGGGGATTGGGATTTATGTGTTTGGGACGGAAAACGGATTATGTGCAGAAGGTGGTGGAAAGGTTTAAGAGACAGAAAGCGCGTTTCTCTAGGACCAATAAACCATTCACAATAGCGGAGTAGGCAACATTTTTTGGAGTTGTATTTCCAGAATAAATTTAGTCTTGGATTTTCAAATAATAAAAAGAGATTGACACTTTTATAATTGGATCTTTTAAGAACGCATTCGCCATATTGTTTTTTATTGTTACATGGGCCTGTATTTCTTTTAAACTCATTGGCCTTCCGGTTTTTGCAAGCAGTTTAACTACCTGGCTATGAATTGTTTCTCGGCTTGTGGTTGTACCCTCTTTTGTCCAAACAAGCCTTCCAAGATATTGAATACCTTTTGGTTTTTCAAAAAGAAGAATAGCATTAAGGATCCAGTCCATAGATTGTTTCAATCTCAATTTCGAACATATCTCCAGGGCATGTATTTGATTGCCATTACCAAGGATAATATTTCTGACGTTTTTAGCCAATCTTTTCTGTTCTTCTTCAGGCATATCAAGGTGTTTTCTCACACAGTAAAAACCTTTTTGGAGAGGAGCAATATCATTGTGTCTAATTAAATAATTTTTTACACTGTTTAAAGAAACTTTAAGTGCTGGAGACTCATTTCTTATGGCAACAACCTTTGAACAAATTTCTTTGTAGTGCATGGGAGTTTCAGAAGAATTCAAAACTTCTTTTACAAGATTCTCCAATGGATAACCACATATGTCGTGGATAACTAACTGGAGGCACTTATGAAACGCATGACAAATTTCTAAGCCACATATGTCGTGGATAACCATTAAAATCGAGGTTTTTGACGTCTTCAATGATTTCTAAGCCACATATGTCGTGGATAACATATGGAGTACTGTAACAATGCGTCGTATATCTTTCTAAGCCACATATGTCGTGGATAACTGCCAATGGCGTCGCTCTCTTCAGATCTCTGCTTTCTAAGCCACATATGTCGTGGATAACAATAAAAAACAACAACATTTTTTGAGGAAACATTTCTAAGCCACATATGTCGTGGATAACAGGAGAATGTTTCAATACTGGCATGAGAAAAAGCCACTTTTTTAAGAGTTACCCATTTTAAAAATTTTTTTTTCTTCGCAAAACCCAAATCCGATTTTGTACGAATATTTAAAGTCAGGATTATATATTTGAATTTTTGCTCCCAAAGATTCGCTTTTGTTATACTGTTCTCCAATCTCAATAAGGTTTTCGGCCTCGTTATAAAGCCACATATTTGGCAATGGTTCTGTATAAACATTGGAGTTGTATTCGTCTACATATTCCCACCCCCTGGTGGTTTTTTTCAATTTTTGTAAAATCGGTGCACCTATTTCATTTCTTGATAATCTCCATGATTCTTGTTTTTGTATATTCCTCAACAAATTATCTTTATAAAAAGCTTGAACGCTCCATAAAGAAACCGTATTGAATTTGTTTCTAGCTTTTTCAGCCATTACAAGTTTTTTATTAATGCTTTCATTATCCAAATGGGCAAATGTATTTTCAATAGTGGTGTCAGCCAATCTGGAATCGACAGGAAGAACTTGTTCCCTCGACCATTTAAATAGCTTCTCGACGTCATGTGGATATAACACATTTTTATTTTCAAACCCCGGACGAACAAAACAACGATCGTCAGATTTGCCATTTTCGAGATTTTTTATATGACGCATATTGAATTTCAACAAGCCTATATTTGGTTCTAGAATTTCGTGGCGTCTGTGTCTGTTTACCCTGCCTCCTAACTGGATAATAGATCTGGCCGAAGAGGGCTCAATAATTCCCCAATCAAAATCATGATCACGACCAACTTCTTCAACAGGTGTTGCGACAACAATAAAAATAACGCCTTCTGGATATTTTCCTGATTCCAAAATTTTTCTAACTTGACGAGATCTTCCAAGATTTTTCCAAACCTCTGGATTTTTTCTAATCAACAACGTATCGAGTTCAACCTCTTTAAGTGTTCTTTGAAGCAAAATTTCTCTAGCATGGTATGTGGCAACTACGGCTTTTTCTTGCATTCTTTTTGCAATTTCACTAGCAACAACTTGACATGTATTGACATTTGCAATACGTATAACGCCAAAAGATACAGGGGGCGTTATCTCTCCGTCAATAGTACCATTCCATTTATGTCTCTCGTGCATTCGTTTTGTTGTTTCGACAATAGATTCGATAAAATCTTCTCTTGTAGGCTTGAAATTTACAAGTTCCATAATTCTGGTGACTGATTTTTCTGAAAGTTTTTTACGAATTTTAAGAAGTCTGACTGCATATTCTTTTATAAACAGAGACTCATTTCCTGACTGAAACGAAAAAGTTTGAGGTTCGCACAAATCGTCTACAATGGATACATTGACGGAATAATCGCCTCCAAGAACACACCGTCTAAGGTTTAGTCCGGATTCAAAAGCCGAATAAACAGCTTTAGCAACAGAGTCAAGAATTGTTGCAGAAGAACAAATGACAGACCTTCCAAAAAAAGCGGAAAGTCTAACAATACGCAAAATGGCGATTAAGGCGTCTGGATCATACTCGTCAATTTCGTCTAAAATAAGATCACTAGTGGCAACACGAATCAGCGACAGTGCGTGGTGGCCCTGCTCACACAAATCTCCGGCAGAAATAATATGATCTGTCGTTGTTACAAGTAATGGGGCTCCGAGAAGTCCATAATATGCACGATATGGACCAAGGTTCAACGAATCTTTCAACCAATCTGGCAGACGGTAAACCTTGTTTTCTTCAACCTCTCCTGATAACAATTTTTCATTTTCTAAAAACAGTTCTCCGTCCTCAGATTCTTTGACTTCACCATTTTTGCCTAAGTATTTTAAAAGCTGGATCCTTGTGTACGAACCTCCGATTCTCTCAACGTCTCCAACTTCAATTCCGCTATTTTCAACAAGAGATTCCTTTGTTTGTGTCGTTAGGGTTATTAAATTCAATGCAATTGTAGCTCTAACTGGACTTTCTTCAGGCGTTAATGCTGCAACCAATTTCATGTTCGTAAGAGTTTTTCCGCTTCCGGTTCCTGCAAGGTTAAATACTAAAACCGGGCCTTTTGTGTTTTTCTCGTTTTTAAATTTCCTAACGGCATTAACCGCTTCATTTTGCCATAAAAATACAGGAACCTCAGTCTCTGAACGCAAGACTTCAAGACTTTTTTCCGAAAACCCCTGAAACGCATTTTTTGAGTTTAAAAGCTCACCATATCTAAACGCGTATTCACCAGCAGTCTTTCCTACAGCGCCAAGGTGCCAGAAAAGAGGTTGATCCGGAGTCCTTACTTCGGAATTGCCATTACGTTTGGTATTTGCGTAGATACACGTTCTGCACAATTGCCATTTTGTCGTCGTTTTGCAAACCTGGCATTCTTTTTTTAAAGGGCTTTTTCCGGAAGATATTGTATGGTCTGCTAAAATAAGACCGGCGCGGGCGAGCAAGGTAATTCCTTCGTAATATCCGGCAACAGACCATTTTGTTATTGATTCGAGATAGTTGTTGGAAAGTCTGTTCGCCCTAAAAAATGTTTTTACTATTTTTGAAAGAATTTTGTTGAAGTCCTCCTGGTGGCTTTCTGAAAAAAGCTTTTTCTGTTCGTTGTCTAAATCAATGGTACGTTCCCGCAAGTGGTGCGTAGAGTCTGGTGGACCAAGGTCTTTTTCTGGAGCATATGGTGCATGGTGTGTAGACACAATAACCTGTACGGATTTAAATACGCTGTCTACCATGTCCGGTGCATTCTTCCTGACAGTCAAATTGCTCCAATGTTCGACCCAAGTTTTTTGTTGCGCTAGCGTAATCCGGTTTTCTGATCCAAATATTGAGTCCAGCATGCAAAGCGAAAGCCATTCATGCCTGGCATTGTCAGGAACAGAATTTCGGATCATATTCTGGAATCCATTTGACGCTTTTCCTAAATCGTGACTGAGTCCACCTATGGCACCTAAAAGTCCAATAATTCGTGACACTGGCGAGATAATTCTACCGGAGCTTTTCCGGCTAATTGTAGCCACTGGATAAACACCTTTGTCTGAAAAAGCCTCTGCATTTCCAACAACCCATAATAGTTCAACGTGTTTTTTGCCAAAATCGAAAGCGGCTACAGCCGTATTTTTTGTCGCAGTTTTTGAAAGTTCTTGTCTAACAGAAGTCAACCCGTCTAACGTTATGTGTGCGATCCATGTTTTTGCCCCTATCCGTGTGGCAAAACCGTCCAATACCCTTCTGGTGCGTTTTAAGGCTTTATTTTGACATTCGGATACAAATGTAATCTTCATGTGTGCGCTTCTTTTTCGGTTAAACCAGAAACTAACGTTTCGCAACCTCTCTTATTTTTGTCATTGGCCAAAATCTTTTCAATAAAGTCAAACATGTCGTCCATAACCAAGTGATCCACAAATCGGCTCGACAATTCGTCTCTGAACTCTTTAGGAGATTGTTTTTGCATGGAAAACGCAAGTGGTAGTACAAATGCGTCTTTTATTGGATCGGCCAAATCAAATACTAGTCCACCTCTTCTGGTTTTTCCGTGTAACAACGGGAACGCATAACTGATTCCCATAGCCGTTAATACAGACCCGGCGGCTCCATATGCAAAGTAATTGCCAATCGTTAATAATTTATTGACCTTTTGTGAAGATACAGGCATTGAGGCAAGCATTTTGTCTCTGTCAGTAGTACGTGTATGGACACGGGCAAAATCTTTGGCGCCAAATTTTTCTGCCAAATATTGATACAACTGTTTTATGTAATTGCCTTCTATGGACAAAAGCTCTGTTGTTGTTTTTGCTGCAGCGATACCTGATTCCACTTTATCCAATAATGATCCTGGGACTACAATTCCAGAGATCCCAAGTTTGGCCCATATGTTTTCGGCATACTCCAATCTCAAACTAAGAAGTTTTTTGGCGGCAGACAACCTTCTTGTTTCGTCGAACCAAAGACTTGCCCACTGCTGCATATATTCAACAGGACGGTATTCGCTGAAGTAAGGAAGAAATGTCATATCTTCTTCCGAAAGAAATGGAGATCCGCCCGTTCCACAGAAGCCGACAAGCACACCAGATTCTGCAAGCATTCTGGCAGCTCTTGACGTAATAGACGTTCCTTGCCCAAGTAAAACGACAATCGTGTTCTTTTCCGGAATGTTAAAAAGTTTTTCGATTGGTTCCATTGTATCCGTCAGATACACAACGCGATTGTCGTTGACCTGAACTTTTACTCGTTCCAGGAGAAAAATATTGGCACGTTTTGATAAGAGTACAGCTCTCTTTGTTGTTTTTGTGTCTCCCATACATTTAAGTCCTTTGTATGCTTGTTAAAACAATGGCAAAAAAATTGGATCTCTTTTGTGTGACAAACCATAGGTGTCTAAAGTGCCGCCACCTTTTTTTGGGTCTTTTTCGGTTAACGTCTCGATATAGATCCTGAAATTTTGTTGAGTGGACGAACTAAAACAAGGAATAAACGGCATACTTGCCGCCAAATTGTATCTGTATTCACGAGATCCATTGTTTAATCGTCCAGATCTAATTTCTTTTGGTATACGAAAACGAGTAAAGCTAACCCATGTATCTGAACTTTCAGGTGCGCTTCTTGGCCGCCCAACAATTGTATAATCTCTAATCAAAAAATCATTTTTCATTTTTTTAACAAGATCTGCCAAGTCCTCTTTGGTCTCGCCAAAAAACCTAAACGTTCCAAATATTTCCGCAGGATCGTCCGTCTTTAGCATGCGAGGAAAGGACATTGCATAAGTTATATGACCTAAAGAACACACCCTGTGAAATATTCCAAGAACTTTCCCTGCAAGGACAGGGATCGCCATGTCTCCAGCTTCCGATAAAATAAAATCAACGTAGGCTAAAGGCTTCACTGTCTCCTCCTTTTTCTTAGACGGTTTATTTTAGGTGGAAATTTCATTTTCTTCGTCTTCCTCAGTTTTTTTATTGCCCTTTTCTTTTTTGACACCAGGGAAGACTCCCCCACGAATAAGGATACTGACAAGAAAAAGCTTTTCTTCTTTTGTCAATGTTTCTGGTTCGGAAACCAAACGAGAAAAAAGAGTAAAGGCCGAAGATTTGCTATTGCTAAGATCTTTGTTTTTACCAGAGGTTTTTCTAAAGAATCTGTCGTGATCGAGGCTTGCACCATTCGCTTCAATAGCCAGTGGTTTCCCAATACTTGAAAACTCAGGATACCAAGTGTCAAATGTTCTGAGCGCATTTGCTATTTTTTCAGATCTGAGAGCGGCCTGTCCAAGACAAATCTCGGAACCAGCTCCTTCCGGAATTATGCCTGGAATATAATATAGAGATCTGGCAAATCCCTTTGGTTTGTAGGCGAGATAGTTCTCGGACGGATATACTCCAATACGACCATTGACAGACGGAACAATAGTCGCAGAAACTAGTATCTTGAACCTTTCAATGCCCAAAAAACCATTGGCTAAAGCTTTTCCAATTTTTATTTCGTCTTCTGAGTAATTTTCGAAATCAGAAAAAGGCATAGACAGTGCATAGAACTCAACCTCAATTGAGTTTTCGGATCCTTTTGATTGACCGCTTCCAAAAACCGCAACTGAAATTTTAACAGAGTTGGCTTCTGCCCGATTTCTCCAAAGCCACCTACCATTTGCTATATTTCTTGCGAAACGACAACCAATCTCAAGCACAAGTTGCTCGAAATCATTACTTGTCATAAATGTATTAATAGCATGTCTCATATCGTTTCCGTCGATATGTTTTTCGTCAGGCTTTTGTGCGCATGCCGAAATTACGTCTGTCAACGGGAGTGCTCCCAATGAAAATGTGACAGTATAGTTTTTGGTATCATTTGGAAGCTTTGCGACATGTGTTTCCTGCACATTTCCAACTTCGTCCTTGTCTGAAGCCATTGGATTTAGATTCTGTGTTCCCCGAAGCCCTGTTTTAAAAACGAATACGGGCTGTCTTGAACCGTTATCTGTTGTTGCCGTGAAAACGCCGTCGCTTACAACAAGTCTTTTTGTGAGAGCAAAAACCCCTGGCAAATCTTTGATTTTTTTAGACATTTAGATCTCCATTTCGTTTAATGGGTGTTAAAGATTGTGTTGCAGAAAAAAACTTGACTGGATTCCCGTCAAGATCCGGAACTTCATTCCAGTTCATTCTCCAAACAGGAATTATTCCCCACCATAAAATTGGCGTTGTTCTGTTTGACAGTTCTGTTTGAGACGAACAAAAATCCTTATACTCGTGTACGGAAATATATTGGACAAGACCAACACAAGGTTCTCCGTAATATTGCGGATAATCTTCTCTTCCAGTACCAATAGGGCCTTCAGCCATTACATGCGCCAAAACTGCTGGACACAGCCAAGAATCTTTTCCTTTATTGAAGTTTTTGAACCCAATATTGTTTACAATAGAATTTAATGGTTGTTTGGGGTCGACTAGATCCGTTCTGTCAATAATCCAAAATCCAGACTCTTTTTTAACCCCCTCAACAATTTGGCGATATCCAGAATTTGGTTTTCTGATCTGTGCAGTACCGCCAGAAAACCTTATGCCACCTTCGAAAAATTTTTTTAGTGCCGATTCTGAAGGGGGATCCCCTTCAAATTCTATGTAAAGAGACAACTCCATGTCTGCTAGTATCGTTGGTTGGCTTGGTCCACGAACCTTGTTTCCAGAAACGCCAGCCCCAATTTCTGTTCGTTGACAAGATCCAAATCTACCACCAAACCATTCGCCTACCAGATTATAGTCATGGTGAACAATTGCCACTCCTGTTGGTGAGAATCCAGTTCTGCGTCCCATATTGTGGGAAAACATAAGTGCCGGAATTACCTGCGCTGGACTTACAAGCCAGGAGGCAGACAAAACATTTGCTCCTGTTACTTTAAGGTGGGAAACATGCAAAAATTGTGTCATTATTCTTCTCTATATTGTTTTAAAATTGTTTTATAAACGATTGTTCTTACCCGATTCCTATCAACAATAGAATACGAGATTGTCTCTCCGTTTTTTCCGAATTTGAAAGAAGCCATTTCTTCTACTATTGCAGAAGATAATATATTGAACCATTCAAAATCTCTGGAAGCAGGATCACAAATCCCAGACAGCAATCTGTCATTTATTTTATTTGTGACATATTTGATCTCTTCTGTATCAAAATTTTGTGATAGTGAGTTATAAAAAGTTTCGATTTGTTCACTTACTGATTTAACTATTTTTTCAATCAAAACATTTTCTATTTTTTCAATATGTTTGTTCTTGTTATTTCTTGATAAAAACCACGAATAATATGATTCCATAACTTCTTTGAAGTTATATAACGAAAAAACTTCTTTAGAATACAAAGCTCGTAACAATTTTGCATAAGTCTTGTTATGTTTTGGAGCCAATCCAACAATCGCGCTTCTGACTATACTCATTGTCGTAACATTTTGCGGTTTAGTCCCACCATAAGCTATTGAACAGAATTTGAAGCAATTCGTTGTAGATTCTTTGTTCTCTTCCTTAGACTCTGTTAATGTATTTGAAAAATCGTTGCATTTTATGTGTAGCATTTTTGAAATGCCTGGAGCAGGAAGTGGGGTGTAAGACTTGTAATTCGTAAAGTCAGAAAGTTTCTCTGGTAAAAGAATTTGTTTACAATTTGGATCAAACAGGTCTATGTCATTGGATTTATGGCTTGGGTTCCAGGAAAGCCATGCGTCACGTATTGTCCGTTGGGTTTCTTCTGTTGGAAGGAGCTTCTTTTGCTCGTCCGATAGTTTGGGATCGAGTAGAAGATTTCTAACATGCAATGTATCTCTAACCTTTTGCCCAAAAGATTCTCCGTGCACACCGTTTAAATAATCCGTTGGAACAAGTTCACCAGACCCAATTATTGTTCTAGCACAAACATACGGCAAAAGGATTCCCTCGTTTTTACCGTAGCGAATGCCAATAGAAGATTCCGAATGATTTAGCCTTCCGGAAAGGTGAAACGAAGCGTTGTATACGGAAAAACAATCTTCTTTGCTTGCGACAAATTTTTTAAAATTTTTTGGTTTTGCCATAAATTTTTCCTTGTGACTTTTTAAAAATACTTTTAAAAAAAAAAGGATTAGACAAAAAAATTAAATCTTACACCTTTGTTTTGCGAACATTCCTTATCTTTTAAAGATTATATCATACAAAATTTGCTACCGTTTCGTTTCTAAAAAAACCTTCAAGGAACGACCCACAAAAACCATACAAAAACTCATTTGTTGCAATGGTTATAACATAATTGATAACAAAAGTCAATAGAAACGACAAAGTGCCTTACAAATATATATTTAAATCGTTTATATTTTTGGCATAATTCAAAACAAAACCCATAAAACTGCTTATACCAGACTCAACATTTAATTCAGAACCTCACAACCCTTTTCAATCTTTTTAGCCAAGACTCTTTTCACCACCCTGGTCGCGTTTCTTTTGGAGGGATACTCAATCACACCCAAACGTCCTTCAACCCAATGTCGGGATCCGTCTGGCAAATCAATAAAGACCTTGACACAACCTGATTCAAGCTTTTCGAAACCAATCCTGGATTCTTCTTGATTATCTCCTGAATTTCTCAACAGTTTTTTGCAACAACCTTTCATGGAGTTCTCCATTTTTTAAGAGTTCCGAAATGCGACAACAGCCCATTTATTATATACTATCATAGCAAGCTATTTATTGTGACAAACGTTTTGAAAGGAAAGACTCATGGCGCGACCAAAAAGATCTCAAGAAGAAAAAGAGCTGTACGTTAGCATGAAAGGACTTAAAGCAGAAGGGTGGACAGACAAATTAATCCAAAAGTTTCTGGGAGAACCGGACAAGACAGCCAGAAACCCCATGTTCGCTTCTGCCGCTCCAGTCAAGTTGTATAACCGGACAAGAGTCCTGTCCGTCAGCCAGACAAAAGAATTTCTGGAGGAAAAACAAAAGGCCGACTTTCGTAAAAATTCTGCCAGGAAGGCCGTTTCGACAAAAAAGGACGCACTTATGTCCAAAATCGAGCAACTGGAAATCCAGATCAAAACCTTACCTCCAGAAAAGGTCAAGAGTCTGGCCATTGACGCATACAACGATCACAAAGCATATATCAGCATGGAATACGGGCATGATTGCGAATTTGCGAGCAAGAAAAACAACGACAAAAATTTTCTCGACAGGATTGCGGTCAATTTTATCCGTCATGATTTGACGTCATACGACAATTCCCTGGAGATCATTGCCGGAAAGGTCGGAGCGTCTTTGGCATTGGCTGAAATCCGAAGAAAGGTTTATGCAGCAATTGCACAAGCCTATCCCATGTATGCAGAAGAATGCAAAAGACAATTGGAGCACCGGAGGATTTTAGTTCTGGACTGAATGTTTATATCCTTGAAAAATATATTTGTTTATGATATATTTACACCAAAATTAAAGACAAACATTTTAAGAATTTTGGAGGTTGTATGAGCCTGGATATCAATAAATTGCTGCAAATACCGGATCCCGTCAAAGACGAGATTTTTCTTGGGTTTTACAAAGGGGAGCTTGGAGTTATTCTCCACGGGGACAGTCCGGACAAAAATATGATTGGATTAGCGATTGCTCTGACTGCGTCGGGAGGTCACCCGGAATTGGCCGGAATGCTTTCGTCCAAAAAACCTTTTTCATTACATAAAAGTGCTCCAAGAACCAGAAAGGTTTTTTATATTTCGATTGGAGACAGAGAAACCACAGTTAAAAGCGCAACGCGTCGATTTTTAAATGACCTTACGGAATCTCAAAAAGAGATTCTGCAAGAATTGTTTTTCGTTGAAACAATGTCTCCGACCATTTCGACTGAAGAGATAACCAAAACACTTTTTTCAATAAGCGAAGAAAGAGGCACTCCCGATCTTGTCGTCATAAACGCCAGCGATTATATAAATATCAATGTCGAAAAAGAAGGGTTCAATAACAAATTGGCTAATGGTCTCTTGTCTTTTTCGATAAGAACCGGTTCTTCCATTCTTCTTTTGAGGGAGTTGAATGAAAAAACCGGACCCGTCAAGCCTCCATTCGAGTGGAGACTGTATGTGGACAACACCATGGCTCTGGCAAGCCCAATGAAATACACATGTTTTTTTTGGGAGGGAGACAAAAAATATGAAGAGAGTTTTGTGTTTGAAAATGAAAAGATTAAACGCGTTACAAAACAATTTAATAGATCAATCAAGAAAGAAAATTATTCAAAAGAACAAATCGACTTATTGAAGCAAAAACTTGATTTAATGAAAAAGTTGAAAGACCAATTATCCGCAAAGAGAAGTGCCGACGAAGGAGGATCGGGAAAGAAAAACGAAGAGAGAAAAGAAGAGGAACAAACAAACAAGATTGTCTGTGTAGATTCTACAACTATGCAAGAAGTCGAACAATCTATGCCGACACATATTTTTGTCAAAAGCTTTAAACCGTATGAATCTGGCAAAAATGGATTTCATGATTTTAAAAGAATCACAATGAATCTTCCTGCCGGAAAAAAACTTCCTCTTATTACATTTTCAGGAGGTCAAAAAAAGCTCCAGGAAATAAGAAACAAACTGGACACAAAATTTCCATGGTTTGAAAAAATAACAACGTGGATTGTTCAATCATTGCAGGGGAAACTTTATTTTGCCGAAAAATCCAATCGACCAGTTGTTATTTCAGTTCCTCCGATTTTGCTGGTTGGACCTCCAGGTATTGGGAAGACAGAATGGGCCGCAACATTTGCAAAATATTTGAATGTTCCTTTTGACACGTTCGGATTTGCCGGTACGTCAATTGGATATGCAAACGTTTCTTCTTTTGGCAGGTGGTGGGAAATGCCAACACCAAGCCGGATTTTGTCATTTATTGCAGATTGCAAGGTCGCCAATCCCTTACTTTTATTGGACGAAATCGACAAACAAACCCAAAACAGATATACCGGTACGGCACAACAAGCCCTTTTGGCCTATTTCGACAGAAACGCCACTCATTTATTTGACGATTTTCTGGAAGGTTATATCGACGTGTCTAAATTGAATATGATTATGACAGCCAACGACATGTCAAAGATTGACGAACCATTGTTGTCCAGACTTGAGATCATTGAAACACCAAGACCTCGACCGGAGCATGTTCCACCAATACTAAAAAACATGCGTAAACGTTTGGCTAAAGAAATGAACGTCGATACAGAAGATATTCACATTTCAGATAAGGTTGTCAAAACAATCGAACAAGGTTTGTCGGAAGAAGAGGACCTACGAAAAATCTGGCAAAACATGAGAGCCGCGTTTCTTGAAGAAATTACCGGAACGAGTGTCCGTATGCCAAATGGAACAAAAAAGACGATCGGTTTTTAGTCTTCTCCATGCCGGTTAAATCCATGTGGCGGCGAAAGTGTCTTTTGTTTTTGTATTATTTTTGCCGCCCCAATGGTGTTGTCTCAAAATTCCATTCGCTCGCTATTTTAAAACAGTCTGTAACGTCTCCACTTTTTTGATTCAACCAGAATAGTTTGTGGTACGATCATTATATCGTATAACAACTACTATGGTAATATTTTGGAGGCGCCACATGAACATTGACGTTAAAGAACTCCTCGACAATTCGTCTAATGTTGACGACGAAATTTTTTCAGGTTTCCAAAAGGGAACTCTTGGTACTGTTCTTCTTCCGGACGATTCTGACAACAATCTGGTCGGTCTGGCTATTGCCACATGTGTTGCAGGCGCGAATAACCAATTGTATGAAATTTTTGATTCGGAAGAGAAACCTCCGGCACAAGTCCTTTATATCTCTATCGGAGCAACAGAAGCGATTATTTCGAAGGAGCTTCAGTCCCTTCTAGAGAGTGCTTCAGTCAAAGAAAAGAAATTGGCGAACAAGAACCTTCGTGTACAAATCTTATCTCCGGGCTTGTCTCCACAAGAACTTAAACAACAAATACAGGATTCATTGAGCGACGATTTTCGTCCCAAACTCATTGTCATGAACGCAGCAACTTACATAAACAGTCGTATTGAGCTTTACGAGTTTCCAGTACCGTTTACGACGGCCTTATTGTCTTTGGCTCACGACACAAAGGCGGCCGTTCTTGTCTTGAAGGAACAGACAGAAAAAAATCTATTGACGAAAAAGACCGTTTCCTGGCGCTCCAGTATTGATAAAACGAAAAACCAAAACGCAAGTGAAAATCAGTTCTCATTTTCGACCTATACTGACAACAAGAAACAAACAAAAGAAATCGTCATAGAAAATGGAAATATGTGGTTGGCAGAAGAATATGTGGAAGACAAATTCCCATGCTCTGGCTCTGACAATGATCTATGGCTAGAAGAAATTCTAGACGACAACACTTTGGAAACCAATAATACACAAAAAAGCTCTGGAAAAATGACAATGTCAAGTTCTCCAGAAATAGCCTCAACAAGCTCAAGCGTGAATAAAACATTGCCTGAATCAACACATGTTTTTATCAGACACGCAAACGCTTATGAGGGAGAATCAGGCAAGGGCGAGTTTGACAGAATTCTGAAAAACTTGCCATTAGGCAAGGGGATTCCACTGGCCACCTTTTCCGGAGGAACGGAGAAACTGGACGACATTCAAAAAGCCATGGACGCCGAATTTCCATGGCTGTCCAAAATCACGGCATGGGTGCTGCAGTGTCTTCGTGGCCGGATCTATTTTGCCGAACAGTCAAAGACTCCAGCCGTTATCACCCTTCCTCCCATTTTGCTGGTCGGACCTCCAGGTATTGGGAAGACAGAATGGGCGGCCGACTTTGCGGGGCTTATCGGACTGCCGTTTGACACATTCAGTTTTGCAGGGGCGTCTTCTTCAGTCGAATATATCAGCTCATTGAGCCGGTGGTGGAAGAAACCAAAACCGAGCCGGATCCTGTCCTTTGTGGCCTCGTGCGGAGTGGCCAATCCGTTATTTCTCCTGGACGAAATCGACAAGCAAAACACGGAAGAAAGATATGGAACGGCTCAACAGGCATTGTTGTCTTATCTTGATCGGAACGCAAGCAATCTGTACGACGATTTTCTGGAAGGGCATATTGACGTGACAAGTTTGAACCTGATTGCGACGGCCAATAATATTTTGAAAATCGACGAACCGTTACGGTCTCGTTTTGAAGTGATCGAAACGCCAAGGCCGAAACCGGAACATGCCAATCCGATCTTTGCCAGAATGCACAAGCGTTTTGCCAAAGAAATGGGGACAACGCCAGACAAAGTTCCCTTTTTAAATGCCGGACTGGAGACAGTCGAGAAAGGGCTGCGGGCGAAAAAGGATTTGAGGAGTGTCTGGGTCGACGTAAAGGCGTTTTACTTGAAGGAATTGACAGGTGTTGACTCGACACTTCCAAGTGCGGAAAAAATGGCATTTGGGTTTATAAAGGATCGGAACAACGAATAAAGCCAGTAGAATATAAAAAACATGTAGAATTTTATTGAAAAAAGAAGGGCCACGAAAAGTGGCCCCATTTATTGACAATTTTTTACATGTCCGTCCGGCGTATATTCTACCGAGGCGCCACTCGAAAACTGGAGATACTGCACTCCGTGGATACAAATCTCGGACCACCCTCTGTAATGGGCCACGGTTCTGTCTAATTTGCCACACCCGGCCAGCAGAAAGAGACAGGTCGATCCGACAACCAATAATTTAGCGTTCATGGGTTGTTCCTCCGTCAAGTTTGTATAAATTTTTATCAAAAAAGCCTGGAAACATTTTTGAAGCAGACACATAGTTGACCATATTTTCTTTTGGAATCGGCTCGCCAGTTTCATGGTCGTAAGAAAACGCTTTTGCTGTTTCTTCGGCTGCAAAAGGCACAAGCATTCCATTTCCATAAAAAATTCCGCAAATGGACTTTAATGGAATGCCTGTTTCTGAGTCTTTTAATTTTTCAAAACGTCTAACAATAATTCCGCAATAAAAGCCCTCACGATCTGTTTCATTGATAAATCTTTTGAAATAAATCCAGTTGTCCTCTCCGAAACTTGCGACAGAATCGGTTCCTTTCCCGGTTCCAAAAGAAATTGTCACAAGAAATTTGGTTCCATTTTTCTTTTGCTTGTCCAGCTCGTCAAAAAGGTTCAGCAATAGAGAACTTTCCGGCCGTTTATGGAAACGTTTAATTTTCACAATTTTTTACCTCCTGTTATAAAAACGACCAACAACGCTTCGGATTTTCTATGTGCGCTTCAACATATGTCATGGCTTCTTGCAAAGTTCCAAAAATTTGTTCTGGCTCTGGAAGGTCCTTTTCAAACAGTCTGACCACGCCGAATCGGCCATGACAAAATTCGTGTACAGCCAGGCTTGCTGGATTTGTTTGTTTCTGGAGATATTCCCTAGACCCATTTATGTATTGCATGTTCGGCCGATTCATTCTTCAAGACAGTTTTTCTCCTTTTCCAACAGCAATATGGACTCGGGTTTTTAAAAGGTATCTTTTGCATGAATAGGACAGAGTTGGAATCCAGAGTTTGCCAAAAAGATTCATACCCTTGTGTTCTATCAACCGG
>ACXJ01011405.1_pt1 | contig 31438 bp, 30 predicted proteins | sample 870861 | NCBI WGS metagenome assembly ACXJ01 (sample SAMN02954270, study PRJNA29437) | mine drainage metagenome | biome: terrestrial; feature: Richmond mine; material: biofilm; isolation source: combined biofilm from UBA (pink subaerial biofilm) and UBA BS (thick... ... | reverse complement strand
TAGGCTACATTTCAGGGTTGAAANNNCAGAAACTGGGAGTTGAAGAGGCCATAATGGATATAGGCAGATATAAGATAACAAAAGGTGGACGGATTTCAGCAGCACTAAAGGGCCTTGTTGACTCCGGAATAGAGATTCCACACGATAAGAAAATATTCCCTGACAATTCCAGAATAGGGGGAAAACATCTGAAAGATGGTATAGATATGAAGGCGGTATTGAAAGAAATACCGGAAAAAATAGGTGCATAAAATGGCAGAAGAGACATGGGTTCCGAAGACGGAACTGGGAAAGAAAGTTGCGTCCGGCCAGATAAAATCAATGTCTGAAGCCCTCAGGAGCAAGTTACCCCTGAGAGAATATCAGATCGTGGACTATCTGATGCCGGATATCAAGGATGAGGTAATATATATAGAGAGAGCTCAGAGGATGACTGACTCCGGCAGAAGAATGAACTATTCAATAACATCAATTGTGGGAAACGAGGATGGTTTTGTCGGTCTGGGTAGAGGTAAAGCAAAGGAAGCTGCACCTGCAATAAGGAAATCCATAAATGATGCAAAGCTTCATCTTATTGAGATAAAGAGAGGATGCGGATCATGGGAATGCGGTTGCGGTCGTGCACACACTCTGCCATTCGTTGTAGAGGGAAAATCAGGATCTGTATCAGTCACATTAAAACCAGCCCCTCAGGGTGTTGGAAGAGCAGTAGGAGACGTTGCCAAAACAATTCTCAAAATGGCAGGTATAGAGGATTCCTGGGGATTTGCAAAGGGTCACACAAAAACAACGGTAAACTATGCATCAGCCACTTTCCTTGCTCTCATGGAAACAGTTAAAGTAAAAATAAACCCGGCAATCAATCTTAGTACGCCTATATATGTTGGGAGTGTTGCAAATGCTGGCAGTCATTAGAATCCGAGGGAGAACTGGAATCCGATACGATATGGATCAGACAACCAAGCTCCTTAATTTAACCAGAATTAACCATATGGTCATTATCCCGTCAAACGAAACATACAAAGGTATGCTTCAGAAAGTCAAGGATTATGTTACATGGGGAGAAATTGAAAAAGATACACTTGCACTTCTTCTAAAGCACAGGTCTCAATTCAAGGGAAGAAAGCATTACACAGAAGAGGAACTCAAGGAGAAGACAGGCTTCACATCATATGATGAAATGGCTGAAGCATTGATATCAGGCAAGGTTATTTACAAAAACATAGAGGGAATAGTTCCAATATTCAGATTGCACCCACCACGTGGCGGCCTTGAATATGTGAGAAAACCATACGGCCAGGGCGGTACAGGTGGTTACAGAGCATCTGAGATTAATAAATTAATCAAAAGAATGATAGTTCCGGGGGCGGATTTAAACGGTAAGAACAAGAACTAAAAAATTCAGAGGTTCCCACTATGGAAGGGGAATGAAAGCAGGAAGAGGAAAAGGTAAACGGGGAGGTTCAGGAAACGCTGGACTCCACAAACATAAATGGAACTGGGTTCTCAAATATGACAGAAACCACTTTGGACCAATTGGATTCACCAGCCATACACAAAGAAGACCCGATATACCAATAAGTCTCCGTGATTTAAGCACACAATATGAAAATCTGGTTACAAAAGGTTTCGTGACAAATGAAGGAAAATCACCCACAATCAACCTTACAAATGCCGGTTACACAAAACTTATTGGAACAGGTGAATTCAACATACCATCTACTATAATAGTGAAGAAGGCAACCGAAAAGAGCATAAACAAGCTTAATGCTTTGGGTATTACGGTAGAAATAGATGAGCAAGGTAATACAGAGGAATAAGCGTACAATCGTACCAGTAATTGTGGTCTTTGCACTGACCATGGTTATGTTCTGGTATTTTGGTGATCTGTCACCGTTAAGCTTACTCATAACAGGCTTGATACTGTTTCCAGTATTCGGGATGCTTTATCTCGTGGTCAGTTATGCAGGTCCGAAGAAGAGCAAACTTTACGGCCTGGAAAATCTTGCCGCTAAACTGCCTGCTGTAAAGAAAGCCAAGGGGCATGTTCAATTTAAGCACAAGCTCATTTGGACCCTATTAATCGTAATCCTGTATTTCGTTCTTACAAACATCTATATATACGGTTTAAACCAGTCACAGACAATTGATGTTTTTGCATCGTTCAGGGCTATATTTGCTGGAGCCCAGGGTTCATTAATGGATCTTGGAATCGGTCCTATCGTGACGGCATCCATAGTAATGCAGCTTTTTGCCGGTGCTAAGATTTTTAACCTTGATCTTACGAATTCCGATGATAAGGCACTATACCAGGGAGTACAAAAAATCCTTGTAATAGTAATGATATTTGTTGAAGCCATTCCACAGGCATTCGGTTATCTTGTTCCAGACGCAGCTCTTGTTACATCAATGAACGCGTTCGCCCCGGGATATGGAGATTTCCTGTCCAAGGCAATTATCATCATCCAGCTGTTCTTTGGTTCGTATCTGGTATTCTTAATGGATGAGGTTGTATCAAAATATGGGATTGGTTCAGGAATTTCGCTGTTCATTGCAGCAGGCGTATCACAGCAGTTAATTACGGGAACATTCAACTGGAATCCTGCAAACCCCGGTCCACTTTCTCTTATTAATCCGCCAGCGGGAACACTCCCACATATTTTCTATGTTGCCATATACGGCACAGCATCGTTCATGCAAGGACAGGGATTAGGTGCACTGTTCTTAGGAAGCCCAAATCCTGTAATCGCACTTATTGGAACATTAATCATATTCTTCCTTGTTGCATTCTTCCAGAGCAGCAAAGTGGAGTTGCCAATATCACATGAACGGGTTAGAGGTGCCAGAGGAAAATATCCTCTACAGTTGCTGTATGCTTCTAACATACCGGTCATATTAGCTACGGCTCTCCTTGCTAACGTGTCTATGTGGACTTTGCTATTCTGGAGTAGTCCGGTATTGAGTCATATACCGTTACTGGGGCATAATCCATTGCTGGGTTCTTATCTGACATCTGCACAGGCAACTGCCTCAGGTGTCTCCTACACAACGCCAACCGGAGGATTGGCATATTATCTGTTCACGCCGAATGGACTGACTGACTGGCTCATGCCAATGGTATCACCTGCGCAATATCAGTCGCAGGTTCTGTTCAATCATGCAGCATGGGAGGAAGGAATCCACGTGATCGTATTTCTTGGATTCATGATCATTGCAAGTACAATCTTCGCCAAGTTCTGGATTGAAACCACAAACATGGGTGCAGGATCTGTAGCCAAACAAATTATGGCCCAGGGGATGCAGATTCCAGGTTTCAGGAGAGATCCAAAGGTTCTGGAAAAGGTGCTTCAGAAATATATCCCTGTCATAACAATATTCAGCGGAGCAATTGTGGGTCTGCTTGCCGCAGGTGCTGATCTCATAGGAACTGTGGGTCAAACCAGCGGTACAGGTCTTCTGTTAGCCGTAGGTATCGTGATTCAGACATATGAGGCCATAGGTCGAGAGCAAATTATGGAAATGCATCCAATAATCAGGCAGTTCTTTGCAGGGGCATAAAAATGAGGGTAGTTATATCCGGAGTTGCAGGAGTTGGTAAATCCACCATACTGGAACTGGTTGAAAAAGGTACCAACTATGATGTAATCAACTATGGTACATTAATGTATGAAATGGCAAAGGAAATCGGTCTCATAGCGCATCGCGACGAACTTAGGAAACTCAACGTGGACACACAGATAAATCTTCAAAAGAAAGCGTCCAGCGCCATAGGACAGATGGACGATGTCATTGTTGATACACACATGGCAATCAAGTCGCCCAAGGGATACATTCCCGGACTACCGGAATGGGTTCTTCGGGAATTAAAGATATCTTCTTATTTCATAATAGAATCAGACTACAGGGAAATCAAAAAAAGGAGGACCGCAGACACAACAAGATTCAGGGACGATGACTCCGAAGAGGACATCAAGATTCATCAGGAATTGAACAGGTATTTCGCGGCTGTATATGCAGTATATACTGCGGCAACTGTCAATTTCGTGAACAATGTTCAGGGAGCACCCGAAGTTGCTGCTAATGAAATAATAAGGAAACTGATGTAAAATGACAGATGATTTACAGGTGCAAAGACAGAAGGAGATGATGAAATCTCTTACGCAGACTCAAATGCTGTATTTTGGAATCTTTATATTCAGTATGGTTGTCATATACCTTGCTCCTCTGAGGGAAGCCATAGGTTCTGCACTTGGCACTGTGCTTGATCCAAGCATCGGCTTTAACTTCGATTTTCCAGTTATCACACTTGTGCTGGCAGGTATTATTATTGGTGTGGTTACAGCAGTCCCAAGATATATCTTCACTGACTGGCTTAAGATGGGAAAAGCACAGGCAAGAACAAGAGCATTTTCAGAGGCACTGAGAAAAGCATATCGTGAAAACGATCAGGATAAAGTGAAAAAGCTGCAGAAGCTCAGAACAGAAATGACAATGGAACAACAGGTTGTCCAGATGAACAACACTAAGCCACTGATGTTTCTATCATTCTTTACAATTCTAATTTTTGTTTGGCTTTTCGTATTTGTTTACGCAATGAATTATGCATACATTTCCACTCCATGGAATCCAACTGTACCATTGCTTGGTTCTTTCCTTGGTCCAATGCCGTATTGGGTTTTCTTATATTTCGTTTCAAACCTGGTAATTGGTTATTTCATAACGATGCTGATTAAATTTATCGATTTCACATACAAGGCTAGAGAAATAGAGACAAAGGAATTGCAAGGCTTTTAATGAGAATTACAATTAGTGGAACCATCGGGAGCGGAAAATCTACCGTAGCAGAATTATTGGGGAACCTTACAGGATTTAAGGTATATTCCGGGGGATATTTCTTCCGGAAGGCCGCACAGGATCATGGAATGACAGTTGAGGAATTCAACCGGTTCCTGGAAAATGATCCTGAATATGATCAGCAGTTGAATGATCAGATTGAATCTTTTATCAGGGATAATGACAATATCATAGTGGAATCAAGATTAACAGGCTGGCTGTCATACAGAGCCAACATCCCTGCATTCCGGGTATTTCTGGATGCAGATATTGATGAGAGGGTCAGAAGAGTTAAGAAACGGGATACTCCAAGTGAAACAAGGAAACTTCTCATTGAAAGGGAGGAATCCGAGATAAAGAGGTTCCGGGATTTCTTTAATATTGATTTTACCGATAAGAGAATATATGATCTTGTTATGGATACGGATAACATAACTGCACAGGAGGCAGCAAGGAGAATTTATGACATGGTCATTTCCAATGGATGAAGACGGTGGTTTTATTGTTATTGATAAACCAAAAGGGCCCACAAGCCATCAGATAGATTACTGGGTAAGAGAAATTACGGGTATTGCAAAGGTTGGCCATGTGGGAACACTGGATCCACAGGCAACGGGGGTTCTGGCGATGGCTCTGGGCAAGGCAACAAGACTCATTGACATAGCGCACGAACAGCCAAAGGAATATGTTGGCATTATGAAGTTGCATGGGGACGTTGAAAGAACAAGACTTGAAGAGGTTCTCAGGGAATTTACCGGTGAGGTTATTCAATTACCACCCATGCGTTCTGCAGTTGCCAGAAGATTGCGAACAAGAAAGATATATGAACTGGAACTCCTTGAAATTAAGGAGAGAGATGTTCTTTTCAGGGTAAAATGCGAATCTGGAACTTATATCAGAACACTCTGCGTGGACATAGGTTATGTCCTGGGTACAGGCGCAAACATGACTGAGCTTCGCAGAACAAAAACAGGTGTTTTTTTCGAAGATCAGACGGTAACGCTTCAGGATCTTTCCGATGCAGTCGAATTGTCCAGAACTGGAAAACCCAATCTGTTAAAGGCCATGTTCCATGACCCAACATTCTTATTCAAGGAGAAAGCCAAAATAGTTGTCAAGGACAGCACAATACACAATATATCAAAGGGTTCTGATCTCTATCCTGGTGGAATCCGGAAGATTATAGGGGAGCCAATGAAGGGTGACCGGGTTATGGTTTCTTCCGAATCAGGGAAATTTCTTGGCACGGGAATAATGCTCGCAAATTTCATGGATATCACAGATTTGAAGGTTGTTGATTTTGACAGGATAATGGTAGATCCGGTAGAGGGAAATGTAAATAAAATAGAGGAAAAGCCCAAAGTGAATTCAGCCGATAAATTACATATTCATACTTTTGATAAAACTATCAATATTCCTAAAATCAGAGGAAATGAATCAGAAGTGAAACTCCGAACGGACAGACCTTCAGATTACAGAAAGAATATTGAAGCAGCACCAGGGAAGAAATCCTTTGTAAAAGGCAAGGAAAATTCTTTCAGAGATAAGGGTAAGGAGAGAAGGCCAGGATCAGAAGAAAAGGCCAAGAGATTTGGAAGAGATAGAACTTCGGAATCATTCAAACCACAATTTAAAAGGAGAGAAGAGAGGCCTTTTGAAAAAAACAATTTCGTTTCCAAAGATAAGGGTAAAGGAGAACAAAAAAATTACAGGTTTAGCGGTGAAAGAAAAGAAAATTTCACTGGAAAGGAAAAAGAAAATGTAAGAACATTCCCATCTGAGCCATTTCCAAGAAGAACTCAGGAACAGGAAAAGGATCCGCGTTTTGACAGAAATAAAGGTTTTGATAAAAAGAAGAGCGGACAGAGAAATGACCGGCCACCATGGCAAAGAGACAGGGAAGGGGGAAGAGTAAAGCAGGAATCCTTCAATAAGGGTAACTATAACAGGGGTCAGGGCAGCAGGAACTTTGATCGGAGAGAAACCAATCAGGGATCAGGAAGTTCAAGATCAGGTTATGGCAACAGAGACCGCAGACCCTCTTATCGTTCAGGAGATGAGAAGGACAGGCAATATAGAGACAGAGCGAATAAGTCAGGATCACCCGGTTCATACGGTTCAAAGGGACCAGGACGGAAGGGAAAGAAGAATGAGTCAAGATAAGTATGAAACCAAATGGTTTGGCATTTCGGATAAGGACAAAAATATCAGATATTTTAAAAATATTGAAACAGAATATGTAGATATATTTCAAAAGCTCAGGAAGGGTATAATTCCTGAGACAGGCAACGCAGGAAACAAACCTGACCTCAGGAAGGCAATGATTGAATTTGGCAAAGTCAGGTTGAAGGAAGAGCTTGGAGAGGATCGATTCGTGGTGAAGCTTGTTCAGGCTTTGAACTCAATTGACGAGATCATTAATCTATACTATGAAAGAGCTTCAGGCTTTGCAATTTTCACAAAGGATTTTCATAATGTCGGAACAATGAATGAGTTATTTAACGACATTGCTGAAGGTGATTCAAAGTTTAACCCTGTGGCAATGCATCTCATTGGAGACGAGGGCAAAAGGCTCATAGATACAAAGAAAGAATTAGAAAAACTTCTTAACGATTCAATATCCCGCATTATGCCAAACACCACAAGACTCATAGGGCCAAACCTTGCCTCTGAGCTCCTGGCCAGAGCTGGAAGTCTTCAAAAACTTGCACTTTCATCTGCGTCAGCAATTCAACTTACAGGGGCTGAAAGAGCACTCTTCCAGCATCTTTCAAAGGGAACAGATCCACCAAAACATGGAGTTATATATAAGCACAGTCTGGTTGCGGGCGCACCGGATGGGAGAACAGGAAAAAGAGCAAGGCGGCTTGCCTGTAAGATATGCATTACTGCAAGGGCCGATTTGCGTGGCACCAGCTTATCCGATGAGATCATTAACGGTTATATAGAAAATATTCAGAAACAGTGAATTTTATATATATTACACCAAATTAGATTTATAAAGGACAGTTTAAAATTCTAATTTATTAAGTGAAAATCTGCTAACATTAGAATTAAACCTTTAGATATTATGATAAAGACTAATCCGATCCTGCTTCAAAGTTGATATCTTGTAAGAAACCCATATTTGAAAAATAAAAATGAGTCGGGATGTAGCATTAATTACGTTAAAATTAAACCTGTATGGAGATACTTCTTTCCAGCTTTATTTCTCTTATTAATTTCTGAAGCAGTTCTGATATGAACTTTATAGCCATTTCATCGGTGAGGTGTCCATTTTCATCAAACTTTTTAGATGCAAAATTGATGAATACTTCAGGCCTGTTTATAAGCCGTGCATCAAGTGCAGTTAAAACCTGTCTCAAATGATACTGTGCCCTGGATCCTCCAAGCATTCCCATTGAAGCACTCATTATTACTCCATGTTTTCCTGCGAAAGGGTTTTGGTCAGCCGGTTTCGAAATTGAGTCTATGGCGTTCTTTAAAAACCCCGGGATCGAATAGTTGTATTCAGGTGTCGCAATAATAAAACCATCAGAATATTTTATAGATTCCTTAAAATTGACTATACTGGAATTTTTATCATTCTCTGCATCCTCATTGTATAAAGGAATACCTGTTATATCAACTATATCCAACATTGAATTCTCCGGCATTAGACGCTGCACCTCTTTTAAAAGCATCATATTGTATGAACCTTTCCTTAAACTTCCTCCAAATCCAACAATCTTAATTTCTTCTGTATTTTCAGGCATTTATAGTAATTTTAACTTATTATTTAATAATCTTGTAGTCAATCCAGTTCTGACGAGAGTTCATAAAGGTAATAGAACCTGACTGATCAGGAAATGTTTTTGATACTTGAATAAAGGTAAACATCACATCGACGAATATAATTTTCCTTGCCTGGCCGTGTATACTACTTTAGAAAAGCATTGATCAAGCCTCTATCAAATATTAAATAAAAAATGAAGATAAAGGCTGGAATTCCTAATATTTGATAATAAATTGCAACATAATATAACCAACCAGAAACAAAATAAGAAGATGCACTGGCAATAAAGAGAACTGCTATTCCCATGGATTCAATTCTTAATCTGTAAGCGGATAGTTTGAAATCCTCGCCTTTCTTATTCAAAACAATAGTGAGGAATATAATAATAGACAGTAAAAGAACAGAATCTATCTGCAGTAAGGCATTTTGAAGGCTTTGTGAATAATTTGAATCCATAATATTCTTATTGTAAATTATGGAAAGGATAAACCAGATAAGAAGAAAAATACCGCCGATGATTGCTGAAAAGCGTTTTTTAATCACCATATTATTAGACATAGGTTTTAAAGCGCAGACAAATAAAAATATCCATAACCTTCACAGTAATGCCTTTTTTACTGGAATTACGGTGTAAAACAGTTTCCAATGTTTATATTGATCCAAAATTTATGAACACATACTCATTCCGGTATCTCGAATAATGGATTCAATTTTATATCATTGATATGTTATGCTTATGTCCTTTCTTTGAAAGTTTAAATGCTTAATGAGGCTGTTTTAGAAAATAGATTAATGATTTATATTTCTGCGTCATTGACAAATGATGATATATTTAGTTACCGCATCAAAAAAACTGAAAGTGGAGGGTCAACCCATTCGAGTAGACCTAGCTTGGGACCTTTTCCTCCCTGACTCAAACGGCGATTTGCCTGAGGAAAAGCTTCAGGATATTGAAATGATTAAGAACTGGATATGGCGTCAGCTAGGAAAAAAGCTGGGTCATTTTAAGAATAGTATGAGCGACCCGGTCACGGTTTTATTGCCTGAATTGACCAAAGCAGGATTAGATTTTGTTGTTCGTACCTGTTCTTTCTGGTCAGATGAAATTTATTTTCTATCCGAATCTAAAGGAGCTGTAAGAAATAACCTCTGGACTGCACCCGTTGTGAATGTCTTTAACGTTCCGGGAAATATTGAGTCTTTATCAAAACTCACATCAGTGAAGCACAGGGAATTACACTCAATGTTGTCTCCAATACTTGGCTCCGGCAGGTCCAATATCAGGACATATGTTATATCACCTGGAGATACATTTGCAAGATACCACAGTCATACAGCCAGGGAAGAATTTTACCTGATTTTGGAAGGAAGAGGCAGCGTAAGAATTGGTGCACATAAGGTGGAAGTCAGTAGGGGGGATCTCATTTCAAAACCTACTGGTCCTGACATTGCCACTCAATTTCTTGCAGATCTAGGAGAAGATCTTAGAGTCCTTGATGTAGAGGTGTGGCCGGACATGGACAAGAGATCGAAGGATCTGGTCCATTATCCTGATCATGGGGAGCTTGATCTTTTTGGTGAGGGGTGGAATCTAATGATTCCTGATGAAGCCATGCATGGCGTTGAAGATAGTATGAAGAACTACGAAACTGGATATGTCAGACTAATTGATGGATCATGGAAACCTAAGGAAGTACCTGGCTTTCATAAAAGAGAAAAGGAACCAATTAAAAGAAAAAGAGGGAAATAAGCAAAATTTGCGCACTAAGGGTTTGGTGGAAATTCATTCTTTGGAATATCTGATAGAATTAGAATACACCCTGGCTAAAAATAATAAGTATGGAAGATGGTCTGGAATTGAGATCTGCGAAGGTAAGGCAGCATGAACACACTGAGATAAAGCAGTATTAAAATTGTCATGACAGCAATAGTTGAAAAGTTTAAATTGTTAAAAAGAGGAGAAAAACTAAGGATCTGGTACGGGGAATTTTTTACAAACCCAAGGAACATTAGCCAATTGACGTCAATTCAAATAGTTCATAAAATTTTCCCGAATTGAGAATTTCTGAATTTGTCAGGAATTTCCCATGCAATTTCAAAAAATCTCTTAACCCACAGTCACATATAAATGCTATTTCCATAACTCTTCCATAAATTCAGAAAACTCCTTGATATGTGTTTCACACATTTAACTCATGGTTGATTGACTATCATGCTCAATTTTAGCAATGAAAGTAATTAAAGTAATAGTATGAATTACTCTGAGCTATATTTCTTATGTCATTCGTGGAATATTACCTATCTCCTGTTGTATCATTAATTATTTTTGTTTAAATCACTAAAAATGGAACTTTTATTGAGGCAAACGCCGCCAAATGAAATAGTTGATTGCATGCATCTGTTACCTGTTTTAATGGTATTTGTCCAATCGGCGAAAGCTAATAAAAAGAATTTTCCCTTTATGCACTAGACAATTCGCAAATCCATTCGAGTCTATTTTGCCTTTCACATTAACTTTGGATTTAACAATTATTTCATTATCTTAACGTTAGTGCTTCTCAGGTATGCAAAAGCTTTGTCCTGAGTAATTAAGACCTCATCGTTGGCTACGCATATTCCAAATATCATGAGATCACTAACGCTCATCATCTTCCCAATCGACCTTAATTCATGATAAGCATTTGCAGCTTCCCTTTCAGAAAGTTCGTTAGACTGATATACTCGAAGATTTTGTATGACGTCTTCCATAATTTTTCTGCTAGCGTTCTTTAATAATTCATACACATTAACAAACGTAGTGGAGAGTTCATCTTTTCTATAACTGTTAATTTCTCTTACCACATCTTCCTTTCCTATTAAGTAGTCTATAATCACATTTGTATCCAGTACCACCAAAAGATCACATATTTTCAACGTTTCTTTCCCTGTCCTCTTCAATTTGCAACTTAAATTTCTCCAATTCGCTTGCCTGAGCCTTCAGAGTACCGGCAAATTTATTAAAATCATGTGTGCCCATGGATTGTTTTACCAATTTCAACACGACGTCTGAAAACGACTTGTCTTTCCCTTTGATTTTTTTCAGTGCTTCATATGCTTCGTTGGATAGAGTTACAGGTTTTGTCATGATGTATATACATATGCTATACGTATAAAACTTTATTCGATAGAGAAAGAAATCGTTTAATCCTTTGCATTAAGTACCTCTTCATTTTTCATCACTATCATGTTGTTTCTTAGAAACAATGAATTTATTGGGATAGTGCATAGAATTTTGCGTAAATATAAACCATGGATGGGAAATTCACACAAAGGAAAAGAATACCTCCTTGAAGGCAAACAAGGGCTATAATACACAAGGTAGGATTTTCCTGCAATATGCATTAGTTTTACACACAGCGAGGAGAATAAGAACATCTGTTTGGGTTTAGAGGTTCAGATGTGTTATACGATGGATAAATCATACACCGATTCCCAAGGTTTCAAAATTCTATTCTAAAATTGACCATGAATAAAATGCATTACAGATATGCATAATCAGAATAATCTTTTCACTTAATTATGCACGGTTGTGAAGAAATTATTCTCTTATTTTTATTCACTTATTATTCTATTCTAAATATTGATCCATTGTCAATAAATTAGCGTTTAAAGAAACTCTAAAATGAACATTTTTTTAACATAAGGAAACAAAATTAACATAGTTTATAGTGGGTCTGCCCGGATTTGGACCGGAGTTTCCAGCTCCCGAAGCTGGAAGGATACCAGGCTACCCCACAGACCCTTAATGGGCTAAATCTTAAACATATTTAGACTTTGCATCCTTTTGACCGTAATCTGTTAGAATTTACAATTTAACGGGAGAAATGAAAATAAGATCAAATCGGAGTGAAAAGGTATTTATGGGTTAACACAGATTATAAGCTTATGGCGGAACCCAACTTTCCTGAATCAGATAAAACAGAAACTATGATATCTAAATTCAGTAAAGTTAGAAAAACCACGGAAGATCTTGCAAGGCCACTTGAAATTGAAGATTATGTGATTCAGGCAATAGACGATGCAAGTCCTGTGAAATGGCATCTAGGGCACACCTCCTGGTTTTTTGACAAGTTCATTGTTAGAAAATATATGAAAGGAAAGTCTTCTACATCCAATGGAATTGACTTCATATTTAATTCATATTATGAAACCCTTGGAAAGTACCTGTCAAAGAATATGAGAGGGACCATGTCAAGACCTCTGGTAAGCGAAACTTATGAATACAGAACCATGGTGACCAATGCCATTTCTGAATTGCTTAAATCAGGCACTGGAAAAGATTCCGAGTTTCTAAAACTGGTTGAACTTGGCATAAATCACGAACAGCAGCATCAGGAACTTCTTTTGATGGATATAAAGGTAGCTTCATTTCACAATGGCGGAAAGATAAAATATCCAGCAAAAAAGAATAAACCTTCAAAGAGAGGTTCGCAGGAGTGGATTCAATACAAAGGCGGCCCAAAAGAAATTGGCTATTCCGGTAATGATTTCTCCTTTGATAATGAGACACCAGAACACAAGGTGTATCTCGACGACTTTCAGCTTCAGAAATTTCCTGTATCAAACGGTGAATTCATGGAATTCATTGAGGATGGTGGCTATAAAAAACCGGAGCTATGGCTTGCAGCAGGCTGGGATTTTATCCAGAAAGAAAACATTTCCATGCCATTATACTGGTCAAATTCAGAAGACGGATATAAAATATTCAAGCTGTCAGGATATGAGGAAATTGACAAAGACGAGCCGGTATCTCATGTTTCCTATTTTGAAGCCGACGCCTTTGCAAAATGGAAAGGTGCAAGATTACCAAGAGAAGAGGAACTGGAAGTGGCAGGACTTGACATGAAAATTGACGAATCCCAGAATTTTATGGAGAAATTTTATCTGTCTCCAATATCACAGGATAGCAAATCCAATCACATTGAGAAGTTGTTTGGTGATGTATGGGAATGGACTTCAAGTGCGTATCTTCCTTATCCCGGTGGTAAGCCACTGGAAGGGAACCTTGGTGAATATAATTTCAAGTTCATGTCCGGACAATTTGTCCTGAGGGGAGGTTCCTGCATCACACCATGGAATCATTTCAGGAATACATACAGAAATTTCTATCATCCGGAGAAGAGATGGCAGATGTCCGGAATCCGCCTGGCGAGGGATTAAATTGACAGAGGAATTGGGAAGACTTAAATTTTATGAATACAAAAAGGTTGAGGAAAATTTGAAACCAGAGCTGCTAAGTGGTTTGCGTGAATCGCCAAAACACATTTCTCCAAAGTTTTTTTATGATAAAACCGGTTCTCAGCTATTTGACCAGATAACAAATCTTGAGGAATATTATCCAACGGAGAAGGAGATATCAATACTCAGGGATCACATAAATGAAATTTGCAGCATGATAGGTGAAAATTCTGCCCTCATAGAATATGGAGGTGCGAATCTTAGAAAAATAAGCATTATTCTGGATCACTGCAAAGGTATAGCATATTATATTCCAATAGATATTTCAACAATTTATATGCAGTCATCCGTAAACCGGCTCCTGAACCAGTATGAGGACCTTTCAATAATGGCCATCTCTGCTGATTTCACCAAACCGATCAGAATTCCTGACATTGAAAAATTTAGCCGAAGAACGATACTATTCCTGGGATCATCCATAGGCAATTTCGAACCTGATGAACTTTTACATTTTCTGATGAATGCCAATGAGACCATTGAAGAGGGTGATTGTCTTATCATAGGGGCGGACCTGAGAAAGGATTCAGAAATTCTTAACAGGGCGTATAATGACAGCAGGGGTGTGACTGCAGCTTTCAATCTCAATCTCATTACAAGAATCAACAGAGAGTTTGGTTCAGGACTCTCTCCTGAACTGTTTCAGCATTTTGCATCCTATAACGGTGAAAAAGGCAGAATAGAGATGTACCTGAAGGTTCTGGATAACTTTGAAATGAACATTGGCGGAGAGGAAATAGTATTCAGAAAGAATGAACTTATACATACCGAAAATTCTTACAAATTCACAATAGAGGGATTTTCAGATATTGTGGAAAAGGCAGGTTTCAAGGTTGGAAAGGTCTGGACAGATGAGGAAAATTATTATTCAGTTTTTATCATAGTTAAATGAGTTTATCTTCAGCCTGACACTGAAGGCTGCAACGTTATTAATCTCATTCGACTTACTAATATGTATGAGAGAAGGTGAATGACATGAATATTGAAGAAAAGATGAAAAATATAATTGTCGCTGTTGATTTTTCTGAGGAATCTGAAAGGGCTGTTGAATTTGCAATGGCTCTTATTGACAGGAATCTTGATACGACAATTCACCTTATACACGTTGTAAAGTCATATTATGCTCCAATTGGAGATACAACAGGTACAACGGAAATTCTTCAGGAAGAAGAGGAAGATATTCTGAAAACATCAAGAAACAGGATTGAAAGAATGGTAACCTCATTGAAAAATAAGGGGGCAAAGAATGTCCATGGTTCTGTGAGAGTTGGGGACCCGGTTTCCATAATAATTGCGGCTGTTGATGAATACAAAGCAGGTCTCATTGTGATGGGAACAAGAAAACATGGACTTGCCAAAGGGATATTTACGGGTTCTGTTTCCGAGAGAGTTTCTGCAAATTCTCCAGTTTCGGTTCTCATAGTAAGATGATCTTTTTTAAAATACAACGAAGCGGGATTCAGACTAACATGAAACATTGAAATGAATCCAATTATCTGAATTCAAATTCAGATCCGTTTTAGATTTTATAGTGCCTGAATATTGCGTTTTTCAATGGATCTATGAGGGCCATAGAGATGAATGTTATGAGGAGTACTATACCCACATAAAGTAATGGTATTGCTGTGACAAGGATACCTGCAGATGACATTGCAGTTATTACAAGAATATCTCCGATCGATGCAATGAGCAGATACTTTCCAGGTCTGGAGCTCCAGAAATGGCCCCTTTCCCTGATCATATATATGGTGAACTGTCCGGAAAATACCAGCATGTCAAATATGAATGTATGAATCTGATCAACAGAGAGGCTCAAGCGCATTCCAACGAGAAGGATAATGAATGATTCCACCACGATGAGTAAGGCAAGACTCATGGACGAACCCACCAGTGATTTTACATCCCATCTTTCAGGTTTACTGGAAAATCTCACGTTATCTGTGGCAATGGACATGGTTGCAAAATCGTTGGCAAAGAGGAGCAGAATTATTTCAAATGAAGTTGTGACAAGGTACCTGAATATGAGGAATGAAACAGTAAGAAAAATGGCTATTTGAATCGTTTTAATAATTTTGTTAAGAGTATATGTGAGCATTCTCTGGTATATCTTCCGGCCATCCTCTACAGCACTTACTGCATCAGTTATTCCTTCGTGCGTAAGAACAATGCTTGCCGAAGCCTTCGCCACATCAGTAGCAGAAGCAACCGCTATTCCAACCTCAGCCTGTTTCAGAGCAGGTGAATCATTAACGCCATCACCTGTCATTCCTGTTATGTGCCCTTCTTTCTGCAAAAGTTTTACTATTTCATATTTGTCTTCAGGGAAAACCTCAGCAAAGACATCACAGGAATCAATGTGCTGCTTTCCATTTATAACATCAGAAGATATACAGACCCTTGAGCCTATGCCCACCTTTGAGGCAATCTCACTTGCAATCGCTGTGGAATCTCCAGTAACCATCTTGGCAGAAATCCCCAGATCACTGAGTTTGGTAATAAGCTGATTTGAGTCGGGTCTTGGAATATCAAAAAGGGGGATAAGACCCAGGAATTTATAACGGTCTCCGGAGGATTCTGCAACGCCCAGTGTTCTATATCCCCTATGAGCAAGATTTACGACATTTTCCATTACACTTTTACCGTCTGCATCGCCGCATAGACTCAATATGATCTGTGGCGCACCCTTAACCACTGAAATTATGGAGTCATTTTTGAGCACCTTTGCCTCTGTTCTCTTTCTGGATGGATCAAAAGGAATAAACTCGGTCACCTTAAATCCGGTAATATCGAAATTATTTTCCTTTCCATACTGAATTATTGCAAGATCAATTGAATCCTGACTCGACTCGTCTGAGGCAAGTATTGCTGCCTGGATTAGTACCTCTTCCGTGCAGGCATATGGTACAGGCGAAGTCACAGAGAGTTTGTTCTGCGTTAATGTTCCTGTTTTGTCGAAGCATATGGTATCCATTGATGCTGCATCTTCCACAGCAGACAGTCTCGTGACAAGAGCACCTCTCCTGGACATATCCAGTGCACCGATAGCAGTTGCAATGGTAAACGTAGCCGGTAGCGCCACCGGGATTGAAGCTATGAGGACAACAAGAGCAAATGGTATGGTATCGACATAGGAGATGGAATAGATACTTGAGAATACGAGGAGCAATCCTACCAGAACAACATCTATAATTACAAGATATTTCACTATGGAAAGGATAAGTTTTTCCAGGTGTGACTCAGATCCAGCCTTTTTCACAAGTTCAGTTGTTTTTCCAAAGTATGTTTGTGAGCCTGTGGCCGTTACAATTCCGGTTGCTTCCCCTTTCTTCAGCACAGACCCGGAATAAATATCCCCGTCTGTAGATCTCCTCACTGGATTTGATTCACCTGTGAGTGCTGACTGATCAGAATCAACAACACCACTGATTATCTTAACATCAGCTGGAACAATATCGCCCATTCTTACATGGATTATATCACCAGGTACAAGTTCAGAGGCTGGGACCTGTTTCCATATGCCACTTCTCAGTACTCTTGCATTGACATTGATCTTCTTACGAAGTAATTCAACTGCATCTGTGGCACGTGATTCCTGTAAAAAGGATATTATGCTGTTAAAGACCAGAAGAGCCAGAATTATATAAGTGTCAATATACTTTCCAAGGAAATATGTTATTAAAGCTGTTATTTCCAGCATCCATGGAACCGGCCCTGATAATTTTTTAATGAATTTTATTATTGCAGGTGTCTTAGTCTATTCAATGGAATTAGTTCCATACTTTTCTCTCCGTCTTACTGCCTCATCATTTGAAAGGTCTGATTCCTGCGATTGGAGTCTTTTGATGGTTTCCTGATGTTTTTCATTCTGATCTACTGTCATTCATCATCGCTCTTATTTTATTCAAATTGATTATGGTTTCACAGGATTATTAAGGACTGAGCAGACCCGCCGGGATTCGAACCCGGATCATGGGCTCCGGAAACCCATATGATAATCCATTACACTACGGGTCCTATCTTTTATACCCTATATTTCTCAGGAATTTCATTCTTTCTCTGGCATTGTCCACAGTCTCAACACCGAGCGGTGAAAAACCATCCATAACGCCAAGAATAGCAGCCTGCTCATTATCTCTTGCAACCAGAACTTTGACAGGATTCGATGTTGCTGCAAATATATTAACTATCTCCTGACACTGCTTGACCTGATTCAAAACACTGATTGGAAATACATTTTTTAGCATAATGAGGAAACAATGCCCTGCCGATATCGCCATGATATTTTTGATGGCGATATCGCTGAGTTCCTGATCAGTTCCATCACGTCTTATGAGTCTTGGCCCGGAAGCTTCAGAGAACGCTATGCCAAATTCTGCCTTTGGGTTGGAAGTTATGATTATTTCATAGAGGTCTTCAACTGTTTTAATGAAATGCGACTGCCCGAGAATTATACTGCACCCTTCAGGAATTATAAGATCAACCGTTTCAATACCCAGTTGTTTTGCCATACATGGATAACATTTTCATCGTGTTAAAAGTATTCCTTAAAATGAAAATATGTGTTGATACAAAAAAGAATTGGGCTTGAGTAGGCGAATCAACTGATTTAAATAATGAGGTCGTTTAAAAAAAATTATTCTAAAAAGTCATAATTAATAAATTCTGTTCATTCACTGATATTGATCAATTTTGTGTAAAAGTTGATCGAAGAGGTCGGACCAAATTTGCCAGAGGTTAAAAACGTACCTAATGCTACTGCATAAATGGGTATTATTTTCAATGCTTTCACACATATTATTAGAGAATTCACAGGAGAAATAAATTGAAAATATGATTGAGAGGATGTTTGCATATTTTGCTTTATCAGATGATTATTTTATAATGAAATTTTCATAAATATCTAATTAAGATTGCATTTCTTCGGATCACAGGCTTTACGTGGATGCAGGAGTTGAAGAGGAAATTAATTTTAATCATCTCTTTTATGAGAATCAGGCCATAAGGGGTTCTTGATTTTGAAACCCTGGAAGAACCCTCTCTCGACAACATTATTGTTCATATCCAATATGGAGAGATCAGGCATCCTGATTTTTTCCCTATCTCTATATCCTAAGGGAACTCCCAATAAATGACTGTAAAGTAATGTAATGATCATTCCGTGAGAAACAATTAATATGGATTTCCCGGGAGATCCTGCAATAAGACTTTTCAAACAGGAAATTATTCTGTCTCTGGCATCACCAATACTTTCAAAATTCCGGTCATTGTCTCCGTAAAAATACTCAGCAAGGCGTGTTTCGAAAATCTCCTTTTCTACAAAACTAAAGTATCTTTCAACTTCTCTCACGCATTGGCGTTCTTCTAATGATAGACCGAGAATCTCACTTATATTCTGTGCTGTTTGTTTTGATTTCGCAAGCGGGCTATAATATATGATACAGGTATCGGTGATATCAACTTCTTTCAGCATTGTTTTTATAACATCAAACGAACCATCCTTGAGCTTCCACTGGTCAGAAGGTAGGTTTGATAAAATCTCAGTTTCACCATGCCTTACAACAAAAATTTTTGCCATTATCCTTAATTCCAGAAGGATACATTTATTATAAAAACTCCTTTCGATGTGTAAAAGAATGGAACAGTTTCAATGAATATCCCAAGGTTATTGTCAATATTATGAATGATTTAGATATAATAAAGAGACTGAAATCAGAACCATTAACAAATTTAGTCTTCCAGATTTAAAATGTAAAGAAGCGGGGTTAATGTAATTAGGAATAACTCCATATTGTTCCCATAATGGAAAAGAAACTGAGCAAATGGGAGGCTTCTGCCATAGGTCTTGGCAACATAATCGGCGCAGGAATATTTGTTCTGGCCGGTACAACAATCTATGATGCAGGACCTGGTGCACTTATTGCATTTGCCATTACAGCGGTTCTGGCATTGACCATTGCACTGAACAGTGCAGAGCTTTCTTCAAAAATCATTACGCACGGAGGCCTCTATTCTTTTGCAAAGGAGACCATGGGAGATTCTGCAGGTTTCATGGTTGGATGGCTGAGAAGTATATCATATTCAATTGCCGCGTCTGCAGTAGCTCTGGGATTCGGGGCATACCTTCTTTCATTCTTTTCTCTGCCATATTATTTTGTCATAATAGCTGCTGCCGGTATGATCGCATTTGCAACATTCCTGAATTATATGGGAATATCCGCAGTGGCAAGGGTAGAAAAATATCTTGTAATATTAACTGTGGCAGGTCTCGTTCTTTTCATCATAATTTCCATATTCTACGGGAAATGGGAGGTATCCAGATTTACCCCGCTGGCACCAATGGGATTCGAAAGCATAATCGTAGCAGCTTCCCTGAGTTTCTTCGCTTATTCAGGGTTCAACACAATTGCTACGCTTACCCCGGAGGTTAAGAATGGTGCTAAAAATGTGCCATTTGCAATTATATTTGCCCTTGTGGTCAGCACAGTGCTGTACATTCTTGTTGTTACCGGCATGTTAGCCTTAATGCCATGGCAGAACTATTCAATTTCTGCTGACCCGCTGACAAACGCTCTTCATTTCAGCAATGCACCGGTATTCGTAGGCTATGCCATAGCCATAGTGGCAATTATAGCAACATTCACAGTAACCGTTTCACTCATAGTTGCGGGTTCCAGAACACTCCTTCAGATGAGCGAAGATAAGGTTCTGCCGGAATGGATCCAGGGCCGCCAAAAAGATTCTCCAAAAAAGGCAGTAATATTGATAGGAGGGCTGGCTATTGCTGCCCTGTTTCTGGGAAACGTTCAGATAATAGCTCTGGCCTCCAACTTCGGTGTCATTTTTTCATATGCACTTACAGGATTGTTCGTGGTAATATTGAGGCACAGGAAAGTAAAAGGGGAATTCTCTTCCCCGCTCTATCCTTATGTGCAAATAGCATCAGTTTTACTGTCACTTCTCATAATGTACGCTCTGGGTGTAAGGGCAATATATCTGGGATTCATCACAATTATTGTGGGCATGATGATCTATTATTTCGAGAAAGAAGCAAGGACGAAAGGATCAGAGCACAATAATCAATCTTCGAAATCTCATAATAAGGATTCCGATGCCGGGAAGGTACAAAATTAATTATTGGTTAAGCATCCATGGGCATAATGAATTTCTTCGATGAGGTATCCATCAGGATAAATAATGGAGAGATCAGCAATAAGGATGATCTGCAGGCTCTGAAGCTCCAGCTCTCCAGAAAATATTCTCTTGATCATATTCCTTCTGACAGTGAAATTCTGAATACTGCAAACATAAATAGCGAATTTAAGAAACTGCTTAGAATAAAGCCAACCAGAACAGTTTCAGGAGTAGCGGTTGTTGCAGCCATGACTTCTCCGGAAATCTGCCCCCATGGAAGATGCATATTCTGCCCCGGAGGTGTGGAAAACAACTCTCCGCAGGCATATACCGGCTATGAACCATCAGCCCTGAGGGGAAGAGCCAACCAGTATGATCCTTATAATATTGTATTCAACCGTCTTAAACAGCTGGAGACCATAGGCCATGATACAAGTAAGGTTGACCTGATTATAATGGGCGGAACTTTCACTGCAAGAACAAGGGAATATCAGGAGTCCTACGTGAAAGGATGTATAGATGCCATGAACGGATTTGTAGCTGAAAATCTGGAAGCGGCTATGGCATACAATGAAACTGCTGGAAGAAGATGTATAGGTCTCACAGTTGAAACCAAGCCTGACTGGTTTTTTGAAAAGGAGATTGATCTGTCACTGGATTATGGTGCAACAAAGGTGGAACTGGGTGCACAAATAATTAACGATCGCGTTTTGAAAATGAATATGCGAGGACACGGGATCTCAGAGATAATAAAATCCACTCAGTTGAGCAGGGATGCAGGGTTCAAGATCGTATACCATCTTATGCCTGGTATGCCCGGGGCATCATATGAAGATGATTTGAAAAGCTTCAGGGAAATGATGTCAAATGAGGATTACATGCCGGATATGCTCAAGATATATCCAACTCTGGTTGTAAAAGGCACAAAGCTTTACAATATGTGGAAAAACGGAGAATACCAGCCAATGGATACCAGTGAAGGGGTCAGCCTTATATCCACATTTATGAAGGAGATGCCGCCATGGGTCAGGGTTCAGAGAATGCAGAGAGATATCCCTGTAAAATTCATAGAGGCAGGGGTCAAGAGGAGTGATCTCAGGAACCTTGTTGAACTGCAACTTTCAACGGATGGAAAACGATCCATGGAAATAAGAGGGAGAGAAGTTGGAGTAAGAGATGTCAAATCCGGAGACTTCAAATTAATAAGAAGAGAATATGACGCATCCGGCTCAAAGGAAATATTTCTGAGCTTTGAGAATTCTGATGACGATATATCAGGTTTCATTAGATTGAGGAAACCGTCTGCCAAATCTCATAGAAGTGAAATGAAAGGCTCCTCAATTATAAGGGAGATAAAAGTTCTTGGGAACGTCGTGCCAGTGGGACAGAGAACGGGTGAAGGATTCCAGCACAAAGGCATTGGCAGGAATCTCCTCGACGAGGCTGAGAGAATCAGCAGGGACGAATGGAATATGGAGAGAATCCTTGTGATTAGTGGAATAGGTGTGAGGGAATACTTCCGGAAATTTGGCTATGAAAGGGTTGGGCCATACATGGGTAAAAAACTTTGATTCATGCTTACTTTTAATGACAAATTGCTTAAACGATCTGTCAGGGGAATGTTATTAAGTCCCTGCATTATATATAATGGTGGCTGACCTTAAGGATTATTATGAGGAAGGGGAAGAAAGATTTGGTTTTATTTCCTCAAGACTTTATGTGCTTTCCTCCCTGATACCGACATTCCGGCATTTCTATAGATTTGTAATAGATGATCTTAAGGGATTTGAATTCAAGACCGTTCTGGATATTGGTTCTGGAAATGGAAAGATATTAACATCACTGGCTGTGGAGAAGGAAAATTTTACCGGAGCCGGTCTCGATCCCTCTCCCTCAATGAGGGGTGTTAGCTCAAGGAGAGCCAAAAAAAAGAAAGTGTCTGAAAGAATAAAATTCATAGCAGGAAGTTGCAGGGAACTTCCTCAGAATGAGAAATATGATCTCATATACACCTCGCTCTCATTCCACCACTGGAAAGACAGAGCCAGGTGCATCCCCGGCATAGTGGATCACCTGAACGAAGGCGGTTCTTTCAATATATATGAAATGGTCAACGACGATTCATTCAAAAAACACATTGCTGCAGCTCATTTGATGAAGCCTTCGCAATTCGAGGCAATTAGCAAAGAACTGGGACTGAATTTGACGCTGAGGGAAGATGGGGAATTTATAAGGGCAACCTTCAAAAAGAAATAAAAATTAATCTTTTACAATATTCTTCCCACTGGATTTCCATGCACGCATACCGCTTTTCAGGTGACTTACATTCTTTATGTTGTTTCTAACCATTTTATTTGCGGCTGCTCTGCTTCTATGTCCGGTGGCACATACTAAAATATATTGTTTCTCTCCTTCAAATTCCTTTAAATGGTGTTTCAACTCTCCAAGAGGAATATTTTTTATACCTTCAATGTGGCCTGCATTGTATTCCATTCTTGTTCTCACATCTATAATTGCTATTGATTGATCTTCTTTCATTTTCTCAATTTCATCAGGTTCCAGTTCTTTCAATTCTACCGGGTCCCTGAAAAAATCCAAAATGCTCATATTAAGTAATGGATTCGAAGTATAGATTACCTTTCTTTATTTATTCTCATTATTTGTTGCGCAGTGTTTTAAACGTGTGAGGATCATAAAACATCGGAAAGCTTGTCAGGAAGGTATTTTTCAGTGACAAAATCCAGACCGTATTTTGCAAGAGCTTGCTGTTCAGCCTTCTTTCCCATCTGAAGCATGGTTTCGATCTCCTGTTTCCAGAATTCAGTTGAGAACCGCGGATCCTGAAGTTCAGAATTCAGGGCTGAAACATCTTTGTCACTTAGCTTATCTGAAGGCAGATCATAGTTGATTATATCGGATGCGGTTATTCCAATGAATTCGGCTGCAGGTACGGCAAGCCATTCAGAAATATGTGCAGTTTTAATGGCCCCATATGCTATAGATCCAAATATTCTGAATGACCATGGATCACCGTCGGTGAACACAAACACAGGTAATCCAAGTTCATTGTTCAGGCGTTTAAGAAGCCGTCTTGTGCTCCTTGCCGGTTGACCTTTCAGATGCACAAGCACAGATCGAAAATCCTCGTCAAAACCATTTTCCACAAGCCTGTCAAACATTCCTCCTGTCTCTATGGCAAGAATAAAATCAGCATCATGGGATATGAGCTTAACCTTGTCATTCTCCACGTTATATGGAATAGTATATCCCGCATCTCCAACATCATCCCGGCAGTTTATTCTTTTGAATTCACCCTTTCTGTTTTTTTCTTCTATGGTGATATTTCCTATGACGCTGGCTCCATTTTCCTCAGGTCTCAATTTAAAATCTTCCCGCATAAGCGTTGTGATAACCTCAAGGTCTTCGGCCAGCATATTTGATTCGTCCTGTGTATGGAATTTATAATCCTTCCACCCTTCTGATATGTAATACATTTCCCTCAAGGTTGAAGATTTCTGGCTCTTTATCATATCCATAATAAATTCGATTGTGTAGAGAGCCTTTGCCATGAACTGGGCACCATCAGTGGTCCTGGCACTTCTGGATACAAATGACCCGCCATATTTCCAAACATTCATTGCCTGATCAAACACTATATTATCTTTGGTTCTTGAGGATAATTTAAGTTCGGGTACCTCTCCGGAAATGAGTTCATTGTACATCTTTTCAACAAGTTTGATGAGTACTTCATCTGTTTTTATATTAACCATCCTGTTCCACCTCACTGTTTCGCAGATCCCAATCACCTGGAAGAGGTTCAGCCCCCTGTATTTTGGAAACATCTATTCCGGTGAAATAGTAATCTGTTCCCGGGTATTGCCCCGGCCATTGAACAAAGTTCTGAAATACCCTCTCTTCGGCAGGTTTCAGGTCACTGATCTCTAAATCTGTACTCCTGTCTTCCATGCCTCCGAATACAGCCTTCAGAGTAAATTTATGAGTAGATCTTGTGAAGTTGAATATCTCTGTGCGTATATTATATCCTGAATCGGCTTGAATCGCTTCTTCATGGATAAATACCACATTTGCAATTTTGGATACCACAGGATTAATATCTGGAACATCTTTTCCAAGTATTAAAGAGCATTTGCTGGCAATCTCCGGGATAAGTCTCCTGAAAAGATTGAATTTCTCGGCGACCTTCTTCATTTTATCTTTTCGGTTACCAAAGGTTTTCAGCATTCTCATTTCCTGCTTTATTGCAGCTTTGATTTCGTCTGTTATGATTTCCACGCTGGATATAGCCTCCTTTGATTCAGAGGTATAAGGCAGCCTTGGGCCATATACATGGACGAGAATGATGGCTGGACCATATGGCTGACCTTTTCCCTGTTTCTGTTCAAGTCCGTATGTTCTCCAGTCCAGATCGAAAACGGATTGCGTTATAGCGCATGAACCAGGCTGATAGAGCAGGGGAACCTTGTTGGCAAACCGTATTATCCTGACCGGCTGGTCACCGGGAAGGTATCCTCCGTAGACCATGCCCACTTCTACAGAAAAAGGATTTCCATTGTATACACTTGCTTTCCTTGTAACAGGTCTTCCATAGAATTCAGGTCTCTCCTCTCCGTATATGCTCATCATTCCTCTTCTGATAAATTCCTCCCCAATTGGAGAGAGACTCTCCTGTGAGGGGGGCATAAGTTTTGCCTTCTGTATGGATTCTCTGAGAGAGGATATCTCCTTATTGTTCAGCGATGACGGGAGAACTTCAGCCTTAAGCCCTGCTGCGTTAATGATCTCACTTGCAGTATTATCGCTGACTCTGCTGAAATCATCAGCAAGGAATCTTAAGAGGGTCTTTGCTGATGTGGACTTCGCCATTGTTATCAGTTCCCCTATTTCAATTCCATACGGATGAGGTTTTACCGCCTTTGATATGTAGGGAGCCTTCTCTATATTCCTGTTAAAATGTATCCTGTTGCCATCCGGATCCACAAATGTGATGCTTGCATGTGGATTTACGACGGCACTTTCTTTCAGATATTCAATTGTTGACTGTCTTCCAGTTACGTATCTTCCCTTTGCAGTAATGGACACGCTTGTCCCGTGTGGTCTATCCCAGATAAATGGTTCCTGAGTCTTTATATCTGCTTTATTTTCTTTGACATTTATTCCCAGGATGAAACGAAATGCCACGTCATCCTGATCCCTCTTCGTCTCAACGCGGGCCTTTTCTCCAGTGGTAAGCTGGCCATAAAGGATTGCCGCCGTAATGCCAAGTCCCTGCTGTCCCCTTGACTGCCTGATCACATGAAATCTTGATCCGTACAGCAGTTGACCAAAAACCCTTGGAACCTGAGTTCTTTCAATACCGGGACCGTTGTCTGAAACAGTTACATTAAATATATCATCTGAAACTCTTGAAATGGAAACAACAATCTCAGGTAAAATCGCATATTCGTCACAGGCATCAAGTGAATTGTCAAAAGCCTCCTTGACAATCATGAAAAGAGATTTTTGCGGCGAATCAAATCCAAGAATGTGCCTGTTTTTCTCGAAGAATTCAGATAGAGAAACCTCACGATACTGTGTCTGTTCCTTAGCTTTGGCCATCTTAACACTTAAATGCAAATAGTAAATGAATTTTTATTCTATTTCTGTTATTCGCGGAATTTATTATTCAGTAAAAATATATAATAATAAGATATGTTTTGTTTATAATTATTAATTTATCTCATGAACAGATCCGATGCAATCTTATTGCCAAGCTTGCCAAATTCATCGCTGGTGAATATTCCATATTCTGTAATATAGCCAGTTACATATTTAGCAGGAGTAACATCGAAAGCAGGATTTTTGGCTCTGCTTGTCTCCGGGCTATGTCTCACACCATTAATAACCAGAACTTCATCCTCTCCTCTTTCTTCAATGGGTATTTCGGCGCCAGACTTTATTTTGAAATCGAATGTGCTTGCAGGAGCAGCCACATAGAACGGAATTCCATTTTCTCTGGCTAAAACAGCCTTTTCATATGTTCCAATTTTGTTTGCAAAATCTCCATTTGCTCCTATTCTGTCTGCACCTACTATGGCAAGATCGACATCTCCTCTATGCATGTAAAATCCAGCGGCATTATCTGCAATGATTGCGTGATCTATACCCTCCTGTCCCAATTCCCATGCAGTGAGCCTTGCTCCCTGCAGCCTGGGTCTGGTCTCATCCACATATACAAATATGTTCTTTCCTGATTCCTTTGCAACTCTCATGGGGGCCAGTGCGGTTCCCCAATCCAGTACTGCAAGTGCTCCAGCGTTGCAGTGGGTTAGAAGATGGGCGCCATCTTTAATCAAAGCATTTCCATATTCTCCAATTTTTTTGCATCTCCCGGATATTTCGTTTGCATATCTTTCAGCGGCATTCAGTTCAAAGTTTTCCCTTTTCATAAAGTTGATTGCCTTGAACAGATCAAAGGCGGTTGGCCTGGTAGAGGCAATAAGTTTCTCAATCTCTTCCATATTTTCTCCCTGAATCTTTGACATCGCTAAACCATATGCTGCAGTTACACCTATGGCAGGGGCTCCCCTAACAACCATATCTTTTATAGAATAAGCAATATCACTGGCATTTTTTGCATCATAAATTTCCATGGAAACCGGAAGCTTTCTCTGGTCGATCATTCGAACTATACCATTCTCATACCAGACTGCTCTCAACTTTCTTTCCTTTCCATCAACAACCATTTTCATGTGATCTCCAGTTTATTTTTTCAAAGTATTTTAACGATTTCAATTAAACTCTTTCAGATCAATTTTTCTGAAATTTTTTTATAATTAAGAATGTGGAAATTACCATGAACTGTGATATTCTTGCTATAACTTCACGTTTTCTAATAACTTCGAATATTGGATGTACCTTATATGTAAAGCAGAATAAATTAATTAACAGATTGTATTTTCATATATGTATAATAGGAATGCAAAACATTCAAATGTGTTGAATATAAAAACTGTATTAATTTTTATAACAACGAGTTTTATCTATTTGTTATCCGGGATAATCATTCTGATGATTGATATGATAGCTGGTCTGGGAATCAGGAGGGACGCCATATTTATCATGTGGCTCTTTGGTTTTGTTGCCATGATAGTATTCGGATTATCCTACATGTTTGTATCTGGATTCACAAGAAATAAGGCACTCATGAATTCAACTATGAAATATGAATACATTTTTCTGAATATTGGTGTAATAACATTCTTTGCAGGATTTTCAGGTATTATTGCTGCAGATTTTACACTGGATATCGCAGGGGCAGGGCTGATGCTCTTGATTATTGCAATAACACTGCACATTTTTAATATTGCTTTTAGTGCATTTTCCGGTAATCAGAACAACACTAAGGAAAGGAACTTCACTGATTCGCAGTAGGAATCCAATGAATAAAGTCATTTACAAAAAAGGATCTCTTCATGTTGTTAGTATGTCCCATATAAATAGCATTAATATGTGAGGGAAAACCCATATCAAAAAATGAAAGAATGTTTATATCAAGTTATTATATACCGATTGCCATCAAAAGCCGGGGCCCGTAGCTTAGCTAGGTAGAGCATCTGGCTTTTAACCAGAGGGTCAGGGGTTCGAATCCCCTCGGGCCCGTAAGGAGTTGAAAAAAATGAGTAAATTTAATGTGCTTCATCATGAATTGGTACCAGAACACCACGTTGTTGAAATCAAGGAAGAGGAAAAGGTTCTTAATGCATTGGGAATTACCAAGGACTCATTGCCAAAAATTAGCAGAAATGATGCGGCATTGAAAACACTGGAAGAAATGCATGGAAAAATCGAGGCGGGGAGAATAATAAAGATCGTAAGGAAGAGCTCTACTCTTGGTTTCACAGAATATTACAGGGTAGTGAGTAATGAGGTTTTTAAATGAAGGAGCTTGTTGAAGTATTTTTTAAAACAGAAAGTGTAGTAAACCATCAGATAGAATCAATGAACCATTTTGTTGCCACTAAGGACAACACAGACAATCTAATGCAGATGATCGTGGATGAGACAAGGGTATCAGATGATGATGAACCCGGTGTTATTGTTCTGGATCCATCCAAGACTGGAGGCAAGGATATAAGGATATATTTCGGAAGACCCAGGGATAAAGGGGTTCCTTTTGGTGCTCCAACCATATGGGTAGAATCTCCGGAAATAAAGGAAGCATCAGGTGCATCCAATCAGATTACTCCACACGAGGCAAGAATGAGGGATCTGAACTATACTGCGCCAATCATGATCAAACTCAGAGTTGTCGAGGACGGAAGGGAAAAGGATCCTGAAACCATAAAAATTGGAGATATGCCGGTGATGGTCAGATCCAAGGTATGTACTCTCTCCGGAAATAAGCTTGACAGTTACATTGAAAAGAATAACGGTCCAATAAATGCAACAAGAAAGGAAAAATTACAGTATATAGGAGAAGATCCTGATGATTCGGGTGGATACTTCATAATCAGCGGCAGTGAAAGAGTTATTGTTTCCCTTGAAGATCTCGCACCAAACAAAATTCTGGTTGAATTTGAAGAGAAATACGATACAAAGGTAGAAGTGGCAAAGGTGTTCTCCCAGACAGGTGGTTACCGTGCACTGACTTCACTGGAAAAGTCATCTGAAGGTATCATCAATGTTTCAATACCAAGTGTTGCCGGAACGGTTCCACTGGTAATTCTGATGAAAGCCCTTGGGATGGAAAAAGATAATGAAATTCACGAGTCAATCTTTTCAAGAAATGAAATGGATCCAATTATTTACGCAAATCTGGAAGACAGCCGAAATCCAAAGATATTTCCACCCAATGGAGTCATAACCGGAGCAGATGCAATTGCATATCTGGAAAAGAGATTTGCAGCCGGACAGGCTAAAGAATTCAGAGAAAAGAAAGTTTCACAAATGCTGGATAAATCCCTTCTTCCGCATCTTGGAGACAAACCGGAAGACCGTTTCAAGAAAGCACTCTATCTTGGAAGAATGTCCAGATCCCTGCTGGAACTTAACCTTGGAATAAGGAAGGAGGACGATAAGGATCATCTTGCAAACAAGAGGATAAAATTGGCCGGTGATCTTCTGGATGAACTTTTCAGAAACGCATTCCAGGCAGTTATTAAGGATCTTAAATATCAGCTTGAAAGAACGTTCAACAGGAAGAAAGGCATAAAGCTGAAACCTGCGGTCAGGCAGGATTTACTTACACAGAAACTGCAGCATTCAATGTCAACGGGAAACTGGATTGGCGGACGAACAGGCGTTTCTCAGTTGCTTGACAGAGTATCAAATGTAAGTACATTGAGTCACCTGAGGAGAATAATATCTCCACTGACAAGATCTCAACCTCACTTTGAAGCAAGAGATCTTCACCCGACCCAATGGGGAAGAATTTGTCCAAACGAAACACCGGAAGGGCAAAATTGCGGTCTTGTTAAAAATGCCGCACTCCTTATTAATGTGTCTGAAGGAATCGACTCAACTAAAATTCTGGAATTTCTCAGGGGAATGGGACTGAAAGAACTCACCAAGGAGGATCCAAACACCGGGAGAGTCTACCTGAACGGAGATTTTGTTGGATATCACGATGACCCTGCAGAACTGACAAAAAATGTCAGGGGAAGCAGAAGATCAGGACAGATATCTGATGAGGTCAACATAAGATACGATGAGGCAACAAGAGAAGTAATCATCAACTGTGACAGAGGCAGAATAAGGAGACCACTTCTTATCGCAGAGAATGGTAATGTAAAGATAACAAAAGTTCAGCTGGAAAAACTCAGACTGGGCGAAATCACAATCAAGGATCTGGTGAAGCAGGGAGCAATGGAATGGATTGACTCAGAAGAAGAGGAAAATCTTTTCATTGCCATATACGCCTACGACCTTCCAAAGGAATGTCCAAGATGTCACAGCCAGCTTTACAGAGGTGTGGTGGACTGGACAAATCCAGGAGAGGAGGTTATAGAACTTCTGTGCGAGAGATGTGGCGGTAGATTCCCGTCAGAATCTCTTCTCACAAATGAACACACACATCTTGAGATTGATCCTGCATTGATTCTGGGAGTCGTTGCATCCATGATACCATATCCAGAGCATAATTCTTCGCCAAGGGTTACCATGGCAGCAGCAATGACAAAGCAATCCATTGGATTATCATCAACGAACTTCAGGATAAGAACCGATACAAGAGGTCACTATATGGACTATCCGCAGAAGCCTCTTGTTAAGACGCAGGTTATGGACTACATTAAATATGATAAGAAACCAGCAGGTCAGAATTTTGTTGTTGCAATTATGTCATATCAGGGTTATAACATTCAGGACGCCTTTGTATTTAATAANNCTGCGGTGGAAAGAGGACTTGGGAGAAGCAGTTTCTTTAGA
>ACXJ01012575.1_pt1 | contig 34561 bp, 37 predicted proteins | sample 870861 | NCBI WGS metagenome assembly ACXJ01 (sample SAMN02954270, study PRJNA29437) | mine drainage metagenome | biome: terrestrial; feature: Richmond mine; material: biofilm; isolation source: combined biofilm from UBA (pink subaerial biofilm) and UBA BS (thick... ... | reverse complement strand
TCTCCCCATGAAAGGAAGATAATGAAAGCAGTAGGCAAATTAATGGAGTTTAGATAATTATGGTTTATGAGTTCAAGCTTCCCGACATAGGAGAAGGAGTTAGTGAAGGAGAGATCGTAAAATGGCACGTAAAGGAGGGTGACGTCATTAAGAAAGACCAGGAAATGGTTGAAATAATGACTGATAAAGTAACTGTAAACATACCTTCACCAACCGAAGGTAAGGTATTGAAAATTATTTATAAGGACGGAGAGATTGTACAAGTAGGGAAAGCGATAATTGAAATCGACGGGGAAGGTCCTCTTGTACAGGAAATAAAGGAAGAATCGGCATCCCCGGAAATAGAAAGAAAAGAGGAAGATGATATGGTCGAAAATGAAAATAATTCAGCGGATCAGGATGGAGAGAGAAAAGTTGTAGCTTCGCCGACTATCAGGAGAATAGCAAGAGAGAGAAATATTGATCTTGATAATGTTGTGCCAACCGGGCCGAATGGCAGGGTCACTCTGGAAGACCTTGACAGGGCAGAAGCTGATCAAAAGAAGAGGGAAGAGGAAAAAGCACAGGCAGCCGCTGCTCCTGCACCTCAAGCTGCCGCTCCAGCCCCATCGGCACCCGTTGCTGAAGAGACAAAAGCACCGGCTGCAGCGCCCGTGGAGCATGCAGTACACAGGGTATCTGAAGAGAGCCCTTCTCCCAAAGTAGAAATCCAGACTATCAAACCTCTTGCAGAAGATCAGATAGTGGAACTTAAGGGACTGCGCAGGATTATATTTGAGAAGATGACGAAATCAAAGAGTATCATTCCGCACTTCACAGTAGGCGAGGAAGTGGATCTCACAGAACTTAGCTCCATAATAAGTAATCTCAAAGAAAAGGAAATAAAGATCTCCTATACTCCATTTTTCATAAAGGCAGTTACAGCTGCTTTGAGAGAATTTCCAAAGCTTAATTCCATTTACGATGAAGCGAATAAGAGATATGTAATGAAAAGCTCCTACAACATTGGAACTGCCATAGACACACCGGATGGATTAACGGTTGGTGTCCTGAAATCAGCGGACAGGAAATCGGTTGAACAGATTGCAAAAGAAATATCAGAAATAGCAAAGAGGGCAAGAGAGAACAAGATGACACTATCTGATGTTCAGGATTCAACATTTACTGTTTCAAATGTAGGAAGCATTGGCGGACTCTTCTCAACTCCAATCATTAATTACCCGGAAGTGGCAATACTTGGTGTTCACAGAGTAGTGAAAAGATTGAATGTCGATGGGGAAGAGAGAGATATGATGTATATCACGCTCTCATGTGATCACCGATTAATAGATGGAGCAGACGCAGCGAGATTTATAATGAGGTTGAAGGGGTCCTTGAGGATCCGACTTCTTTCCTCATAAAATAGAGAGGAAATGCATAAATGAAATATGATGCAATAGTAATAGGCGCGGGACCAGGAGGATATTCGACTGCCATAAGGCTGGGACAGAAAGGAAAGTCTGTTCTGATGATAGAGAAAGACAAGGTAGGTGGAGAATGCCTCAATTACGGCTGTATTCCCTCCAAATCCCTCATAGAGCTTGCAAGCAGCGTCAACTTTCTCAAAACTATGCCGGGTGTAAGGCTCAATTATAATATTGATATGGCCGCCTGGCAAAACTGGAAATGGTCAATGATTAACAGGCTAACTTCAGGAATTGAGACGCTTTGCATTGCATACAAGATAAGAATAGTTAAGGGCAACGCCATGATACTTGACAAAAATCATGTGCAGGTTGGTGTGGAAACCTACCAGTGCGATCACCTTGTAATAGCAACAGGTTCTTCACCTGTTAAACTGGATAAATTCAACGATGTCCTTTACAATAAGGAAATTCTCGATGTAAAAGCGATTCCAAAGGAACTGATTGTCATAGGCGGAGGTTATATTGGTATAGAACTGGGAACGGCCTTTGCTAAACTGGGTTCAATGGTAACAATAATAGAAGTTCTGCCAAATATATTAAATGGCGTTGATCCGGAACTTATAAAACCGGTAGATCGCAAATTAAAGGATCTGGGAATAAGGGTAATGACTTCTGCAAAGGTTGCCGGTGTTGACAAGAGGGACCGTTACTATGTAAAGATGGAGTCAGGTGCCAATCTGACAGCCGATCTCGTGCTTTTAACAGCTGGAAGAAAGCCAAATATTGAAGGATTTGGACTTGAAACACTGAAACTGGAAATGGAAAACGGCTTCATAAAAACAGACAAGAGAATGATGACCAGTGAAACAAATGTATGGGCGGTAGGAGACGTCGCGGGAATGCCCATGCTTGCTCATAAGGCATTTTATGAAGGCGGGATAGTTGCGAATAATATCTCTGGAATCAACAGCCAGGTAGATTACTACGCAATGCCATATGTTATATATTCAGACCCTGAAGTTGCTTATACCGGTAGAAAGTCGGAAAATGCAACGAAGTTCCCAATAGCAGCTAATGGAAGAGCTCAGGGGATGAACTCAAGCCTTGGCCATACATCCATTTATTACGATAAGGATGGTACCGTTGTTGGAGCAGGTTTTGCTGCACCACATGCATCTGAACTGATAAGTGAGATTTCACTGGCCATAGAATCCGGCCTTACTGTAGAAGATCTTGGATCAACAATTCATCCGCATCCAACCATATCTGAAGCAGTAAAGGAATCTGCAGAGATAGCCTATGATAAGCCGCTCCACTTCAAACCTAACCGCTGATATTGGGATCATCGGGTTTGAAGAAGCCCTGGAAATTCAACACAGACTGAGGGAATTAAGGGAGCAGGATCTCATAGGAGATATGATTTTATTTCTTGAACATCCATCTGTCTATACCGTTGGAAGACATCCAAATCCAAACAACTTTTCTTCCGTGAAAGTTATAAGCACAGAAAGGGGAGGTGACGTAACGTATCATGGCCCGGGACAGCTTGTCATATATCCGATCATGAAAATAGGCACGCCTGAAAAGGTTGACGTGAGGAAATATGTGAACATGGTTCAGGAAATAATTATCAAGTCTATGGAAACGCTTGGATTCCACTGTCATCTTGGGGAAGAACCGGGAATTTGGGTATACGATTCTCCTGTTGGAGACAGGAAGGTTGCCTCACTTGGAATGGCCATTGTTAGGGGAATTGCCTTTCATGGAATTTCAATAAATTTAACCGCGGAGGTCCTGCCTGGCTTTTCAAGGATCAATCCATGCGGAATGGATTCGAATGTCATGGGGTTTCTTGGTATTAGCAGGGATAAGATGATCCATGCTGTATTAAAAAATTTCTCTGCATACTACAATTTTGAAATGAATTTAAACAGAGAACAATTCTTTGAATTTTATGGAACACTTAAAAATTAAGGAAGCAGTTTGACCATTGAGTTTTTGATCAATTGAGTCTTCCCAGCTTCAGAACGGCTTGCTGAAATTCCAGCAGTTTTTCCTCTTCCCTGTCAGGAGTTGAAATTATTCTTCCCTCTGTGAACTCTAACTGAGTCTTTTTTTCCTCAGTTATTCCTTTATGCAATCCCATTACTGAAAAAACTACGGATGATGCCTCCTTTAAATCTGATTCGGAGGGTATTGAATCATAAATTCCCTCTTCATCACCCATCTTCCTGGCATAATATTCGTATGTTACTGAGTATTTTTTATCATCCAGCTTATATTCCACGGGGTTTGAAGATTTAGATGCATTGTGCACAAGTATACCAAGAACCTCCCCTGAAAGCATTCTCATCTCAGGCACCGGAATTTTGTCTCTTATGGTTTCTTTGTCAGCTTTCCCTCCTTTGTCTGTCATTTTCAACTCATAGATCAATGCATCAGACTTAAAAAAACTACCCTTGAGAAATAAACATCTTTATAATGTAAACTGCAATTTTAATCAATGGCAAATAAGATCTGCCCTTCATGTGGTTATCCAAATACAAAAAGGGCAAAGAAGTGCTTAAGTTGCGGATATGATTTTGAGACGGGTGCAACTCCCGGAGGTACTCTGCAGGGAAGTTCAACCAGCGAACAGGTATCGTCTCCTGCACCTGCTACTGCTCAAAAACCTTCCATGGAAGCGCCAGTAAAGGGTGATGCTTTCACTGGCGAGGTGCCCGTTGGAGAATTCGGTTCCAGAATGTTGCCAAGTCTCATAGGAATGGTTGCCATACTTCTGGTGGTGATGGGCTATCCAATTTACATTACCATAACAACCGGGAATGACTCATACTTAACAGGCTATCTTCCATATCTTCTAATTTATATCGTCCTCATTGGGATCTCACTGGGAAAAAGAGCCAGTGCAGGAAGGCTGTATATTTATGAAAATGGTTTTAGAACCAGGAAAGGCGCTCTTGATCTTTCCTTCGACTATTCAGATGTTGAAGGAGTGAATCCCGTAACAGGAACGAGAGGGACCCAGGCTCTTATAATAAAGTTGAAAGATGGCAGAAGGATGAGTTTTCCAAACTACAGATTACGCTCTAAAAACATCACTCTGGAAACATGGTTTAAGGAAAAGATTCCTCCCGCGCCATCAAATGATTCTCCTACCGGGTCACAGACACAATGAATAGAGAAAAAACTGAAGCAGGGAACTTAGAACATATTGTTAGAGAGATATTATCCCTTCAGAACCTTGATGAGATAAAGGAAGAAGTTGCCGGAAATGCCATATTTTTTGCTGACAATGGATACTTTGTGGAGAAAATCCTCCAGAGTAACGGGATAGAGAGGGCAAAATACTATCTGGATCGCCTGATGGACAGTGTAACCTCAGTAAAGACAAATGGTGTGAATGATATAAATCTGAACCGGTGGATGGATTATAATGATATCCTTACTGACAGTCTTTGGAATTTTGATAAAAGAGATCGAAGCGGAAATCATCTGGGATGGTACTGGGGTAACTTTGTGCCACAGATACCCCGACAGCTAATATTGAGATATACCAGGAAAAGCGACTGGGTTCTTGACCCGTTTATGGGAAGCGGAACAACACTGATTGAATGTAAGATGCAGGGCAGAAATGGGATGGGCATTGATCTCAATATGGATATTGTAACCAGGGCAAAGGAAAGAATCGATTCCCAAAAGTCCAGTGAAGATGTGCAAATGATTGTAGAATGCGCAGACAGCACATCCTCTGATTTCTCCCAATTGACTGGAAAAAATGATTTTACAGGGTTTCAACTGGCCATTCTTCATCCGCCCTATCATGATATCATAAAGTTTTCCGGGGACAGCCTGGATCTTTCCAATACCCCTGATACTGTCAGCTTTATAGCTTCCTTAAGGAAAGTAATCATGAACTCAAAGCTTGTTCTCCGTCCTGATGGGATTCTGGCAATTGTCATAGGCGACAAATACTCGGACTCAAAGCTTGAACCGCTTGGATTTCTGGCCATGAATGCAGCAATGGAAGAGGGATTGACCTTGAAAAGTATTGTGGTAAAGAATTATGACTCCACAAGAGGTAAGAGAAATCAGGAGAATTTGTGGAGATATCGTTCATTGGCCGGTGGATTCTACATATTCAAGCATGAATACATATTTATTTTTCAGAACAGCGCAGTAAAAAGAATAAGGAAGAAATAACTAGCATCAATTCAAAATCTTTTAAATCCTTTTTCTGATGCCTTCCTGTGTTATCTCCAATGTTAAAATGGGCTGGAGGCAAGAGAAAACTGCTTCCTTCCATGATTGAAAGAATTCCGGATAACTTCAATAGATATGTGGAACCATTCGTTGGAGGCGGTGCAATGTTCTTCGAACTGAGGAGCAGGAACCTTATTACCGGTGCAGTTCTTTCCGATGTTAATTCTGACCTCATTTCATTGTATACCATAATAAGAGACAAGCCGGGCCAACTCATAGAATCCCTTGGGGATATAGATTACGGAAACAACAGAGAAGATTTCAATAGAGCACGGGAGGAGTTTAATTCAGATCCTTTACCGGTCAGGAAGGCCGCCCTGATGATCTATCTTAACAGACACTGCTTCAATGGTCTTTATAGAGTAAATTTTTCAGGTAAATTCAATGTTCCCTTTGGAAGATATAATAATCCAGTTATTCCAGGCAAAGAACAAATAATGGAGGTATCCGGATCACTTAAAAATGTGGATTTAAAATGCTGCGATTTTGAGAATTCGATCAGAGAGGCAAGAGAAGGGGATTTTGTATATCTTGATCCGCCGTATCAGCCAATCTCAGAAACGTCTTCTTTTACGTCATACAGTTCAGGAGGATTTGGAGAGAAAGAGCAGAGAAGACTGGCAAAGATATTCAGGGATGCCTCTTCTTCAGGTGTGTTCTTAATGATTAGCAATTCAGACTCTCCCTTAATAAGGGAACTATACTCTGATTTTAAAATATCTAACATACTGGCAGCTAGAAATATTAACTCCAACGGTAAGGGAAGGGGTAAAATAAATGAGGTTTTAATAACAAATTATTGAAGACCTTCTCAATGTAGTTTTAATGGGTTATATCTAAGTTTGAAAATTTATCTTTCTTAAATTTTATATAGATCTATAGAACGAAAATAAAACTATGAATCAGTTCCTTGCAAAAAGCCAGCAAAATTGTTAATTAGGAGAATCAAGAATAAATTCTGTAAAATCGAAATAAAGATAAAGACTGAAAATCATTTAAATCCAAAGTTTAAGGTTGTTAAAATTCTGTTAAAACTGTTTTTAATAAATAGCACAAAGGTTAGAAAATTTAATCATATAAAACATCTACCGTTATATCCATACAAACCCCTGTAAATTTCTAGCATTTACGAGCTTTTACAATTGATCTAATTGGGGCATGTCATCTCAGCTTTAACCTAAATCTCAATAAATAATATTCTTCGATCAATATAGTTATTTTTAAAAATCACAACTTTTTTTATCTTCTTTATTTACCCTATTGTATATATTTGATATTCAATATATTACAATGACTTGTTCATGCACTATCTATAGATATTTATACATATAATCATTAGAAAGTGCAGAGGAATCTAATGACTAAATATGGTCAAAAGGATGTCAAAGTTTGCGTTGACAATTCTATGAATCTTTTCAAGGTTGCCTTTAACAGATTACAACCACCTATAAGATACGGAATTCTCGAATTATCTGCCGAGGAAATGACAAAAGCCTGGTGGGTTTTTTTTGCGATCAATCCAGAAAGAATATTTCCAGGTTTAGAGAAGGTTGATTACAACGAAAAGATAGATAAAGAATTTGAAATCCATGATGTAAAGATTGGGGAAATGCAAGAATTAACCAAAGTTATAATCACACAAATGCGGAATAAAGTCCCTTCACCTTCTATTATTGAGAGTACAGTAAAGTGCGGGTTTGCCAATATTCCAGAATATAGATATGTAAAGGGAAGAGTGGACCCAAAAATAACTAATGCTTCAAACAATCCAGATACATTAGATAACTTGTTAAAATGGATGGAATCAATCACAAAGATAGATGCAAAGAAAATTCCAAAAATAAAAGAAACTGCGTTCTATGTCGCAAAGAGTAAAGATGGATTGGTCCCTCCAGCCTTGTCATACGATTATAGTCTATTGGCTTGGTTGTGTGTCTTTAATATATTTAGTATCAAAATCATAATGGACGATGGGTCAAATCATACTGATTTATACAAATTGGTTCAAAAAGATAATGAAATTTTCAATGTAATAAAGAAAATTGTACCCACTTCAAGAAGGTAGCATTTTCTCTTGAACTTGGTTTTTCCATTTTTAGAAACTATTTACCAATGAAATTGGGAAAACATAAACACCAGAATATTTCTTTTAAGGTTGCTTAAAGTTTAGTAAGACCAATTAAATTTTTTGAAATCGAATATAAAAAGCGGTACTTTTTCCTCCTTATGAATATCCCCAATTATGAAATGGGGCTGCCCGGATTTGGACCGGAGTCTCAGGCTCCCAAAGCCCGTAGGATACCAAGCTACCCCACAGCCCCATCAAACGCCATAGAGTAAGAAGCAATAAAAATTTAACCATTTATCTGCGGGAATTGATTCACAGGATAGAATTTAATTTCCTTATCTGTGAAATTCGAGATTTCTATAACTCTTTTAATCGGTTTTGCATACGGGAATATGCCTGAGAAGACCGATCTCACATTCAAGTTTCTTGTGGTTTCAAGGGCATCAAGAAGCATTGCGCTGAGTTTCTCCGCAATATCCTATCCGCTTTACCTTTTTGTTCTAGGTTACAACATAGTAACCATTGGATTTTTTGCATTCTTTCTCATTCTTTTTACAGTGTTTCAAACCATCATGATGGGGATCATAGGGGACAGATTTGGATACAGATATTCTTTGCTTATTTCCGAACTGTTCCCGATTTTTTCCATGCTTACCCTGTTTCTGACAACCCAGCCACTGTTTATAGAACTTACAGTTATTGGCGGAATTGGAGGAGGGCCTGGAGCCATCAGAGGGGCGTTTTCCCCGGGAACAACAGCCCTAATAGGCAATAACTGGCCTGATACCAGTGAAAGGGTAAAGAAGATCAGTGTTATAACAACAATTGGAAGCCTGTTCTCAGTATTTGGTGGCGATCTTGTCATAAGTCAGGGATTCCTTGCCCATTCAGTTGGGGACATTTACTCTTACAAGCTTCTTTTTGGGATTTGTGCACTCCTTATGATCGTTTCACTGATATCCCTCATATTTGTCTCTGAAAGAAAACGTGAGATGAAAAAAAGCGGGATAATTCAGAGAGGATCCATGAAGTTTCTCGGGAAAGTAATTCTCTCAAACAGTATAAATGGGGCAGGTATTGGCCTCTCCATGGCTATAATATCAGCATGGTTCCATGTGGCCTTTGGAGTTTCTACATTTCTTCTGGGAATCATGTTCACCGGTTCATATATTTCCACTGCAATAGGATCATATCTTTCTGTCAAGACAGCACATAAGATGAAGAACCCCGCAAAGGTTGGAGCATATGCAAGAATGCTCCAGGGACTTCTCATGATTCCTCTTGCCATTTCACCCTTTTTCTTCATTGCTGCAATTCTCTATGTGGGAAGGATGACTGTGGCAGGTTATGGTACCCCCTCACGCAGCACAATAAATATTTCAGAACTGAAGGAGGGCGATCTTGGTGCAGGCACGAGCTTGCAGGCGACTGCAGGAAGATTGTCTCAGCTTACTTCCGGAGGCTCTGGTATACTCACTGACCTGTATATTCCGCTCCCCCTTGTTGTCGGCGGAAGCATACAGTTTGCTGCTGGACTCCTTTATTTAAAGCTTTTTGGAGGGAAGAAGTGAGTTTTCTTAAATATTAATGGACAATATTGCATCATGAAGAGTTTAACCGGAGAATATATTGGTGAAACCTGGATTAAAAACAGGTTTGTAATGGCACCCATGATTTCAAACCTGGCTGATCCAAGTGGACTAACCAACAACAATCACATTTCCTACCTTGAAGAGAGAGCGCTTGGCGGTTTTGGACTCATTATAACAGAATATTCCTATGTTTTTATGGACTCAGCTAAAGGTTCCAGAAATGAAATGGTCATTGGAGTTTCCGACCATATACCGAAACTCAAGAGACTCACGGAGAGTATTCACCGGCATCAGTCAAAGATATTTCTCCAGATAGTTCATGCAGGCGGGAAGGCTCTATCCCCAAAAAATGAGAGAATTATTGCGCCATCGGCAGTGGATTACATGGGCCATAAACCTGCAGAGATGGCAGAAGAAGATATGGAACAGGTCAGAAAAGCCTTTGAATCTGCTGCAAGAATTGCCAGAACAGCCAATTTTGACGGAATAGAAATTCATGGAGCACATGGCTATCTGATTCAGGAATTTCTTTCCCCTGCTCTGAATACGAGATCGGACAGATATGGTGGATCCTTCCAGAAACGCCTGACATTTCCTCAGGAAATTATAGATCTTGTAAGGGAATCCTCTGCAATACCAGTGGGAATCAGACTCAGCCTGTATGAAGACGATTCAGATGGATATGATGCCTCATATGGCCTGGCGGTTGCTGAATCACTGAGAAACATTGATTATGTGCATTTTTCTGCTGGAAGATTTGCTCCTCCCGGTTCTTCGGCCTCGTTCTATTCTAATGAGATGCATATACTGAAGAAACTCCCCCGAAAACCAAAAGTTAAGACGATGATAGTCGGATCAATGACAACACCTGAATCAATTGAAGAAGCATTGAAGGCCGTGGATTTTGTAGCCCTGGGAAGACCAGCGCTTGCAGATCCATTCTTCCCTTCAAAAGTTCTCACCGGAAACAGGGAAATCAGGCCATGCATCAGGTGTAATCAGGCATGCAGAGATCTTTCATACGGAGAGGTCAGATGCACGGTAAACACATTAACAGGCTTTGAACTGACACGAAGACGTTTCACTGGATTGAAAGGTGAAATTACTATTGCTGGAGGTGGAATTTCAGGACTGGAAGCAGCCCTGAAGGCAAGGGAAAGTGGATTGAAAGTTACCATCTATGAAAGAGAGGGAGCTATAGGAGGAGATCTTAGAAAGATAACGGACCCTTTCAAGAAAAAGGAATTTGACAGATTGCTGATCTATTATGAGAAGGAGATTAAGAGGCTGGGAATCGACGTTTGCCTGTCCACTGAAGCAGAGAGGGCAGATATTTTTGCCATTCCGCCAGTAAATTACAAAGATCTTCCGGAAATTGCGGAGCTTTCAATAGATTCAAATATATATAAACATCAGGATCAGGCACTTGCCCTTGCAGATCAATGCACTGTTATCATGTCAGAAAGAAGCCTGGACAGCATGGATAGAAACAGGCAGGTAGCCTACAGAAAGATTGCAGAGAGCAAGGGCATAAAATTTGTGAGAGATCCAGATATGGAATTCAATGTTAAAAACTATACAAAGAACCAGCATGACATTAAATCTGCAATGGAGCAGGGAATCTCAAAACTGGAATATTATATAATCAGCAATCTCCCGGAATTAAGCTAGATCCTGCTGATCCCGGGATCTTGCTTCTCTCTTCATCTTAACCCTTTTAATATCCTCCTGTTCGTCCTCTGTGAGTTCCACCTCTTCAACTTCTGATTTTTTCAGAAATTCCGGAGATATTTCCTTGCACAGATATACCTCGTGTGATGCCCTGTAAATCTTTCCACCTGATTCAATGTATTTTTGTGTATCCACATCAAGAATCAGAGGATTATCCACATGAAACAGCCCTGAAACATACGCTTTCCTGTATGTGGATGAAAGATGAACATAGGTCTTGTCAGACGGGCTTATTCCGGTTTCCATAATGAACTCATACTCTTCCGGGGTGGTCTGGTAATAAACAATTTCCGGAATGTTTTCCTCAGGTAGATCAGACAGGTCAACTGGAATTGTGTGACCATATGTGGCCCTGATCTCATCTCTTTCATTAACTTCATACCTCTGCCGGTGGTCGGTTTTAGCAAGAGCAATAATGTGATAAGGTGTGATCCATCCATATCTTCTTCTCTGTGTTCTTATGGCAGGAACAATTGTGTAAATCTTAACCCATCCATGTGGATCCATTCTCACTCCGTAATTTTCCGGAAAGTGCCTGAGCATTCCAGCCAGGATTCTGCTAACCCCTTCTATCTCATCAGGGTGCATCAGCCCCTTGCCCTCGTCACCGCAAACAGGGCAGATTTCTCCCCTGAATGGCCCATGTTCTCTGCATGATCTTAGATCCTGATCTTCCAACTATGCCACCTCACTTATTATCTCTTCAATGGAATCTGATATCTTTACTTTGCTGTACCTGGAATATATGGTATCTGTTACCACAAGTTCGTCACACATTCCCGCAATATCATCACCGGAATTATTGATGAATATCCCATGGATCGCACCGACGTAAATTCTGTTTGCCCCCATTTCCCTGAGCAGTTTTATGGATTTTTTAATTGTTCCGCCGGTGGATATTATGTCATCAATAAGGAGTATATTTTTCCCCCTTACATCAAATCTTGCTTCTGAATAACTTACAGTTATTGAATCAATACGTTTCTTGTCCAGATGCCTCGAATCTACGTTGAGTATTTTCCCTGCCTCACTGGCTATCTCCATTGCGCCGTCGTCCGGTGCAACAACCAGACCGATGTTCATATCTAAAAAGTATCTTGCAATGTGTTTTACCATGCTGATTACAACAAATTTCTTTTTGCTGTATTTCATGGTTGAATTATCATGAATGTTTATGGTGATTATCTCATCAGAATATTCTGAAAGCATCTGGGTAAATACCTTTGATGAGATTGCTTCTCCAGGTTTATAAATCATATGCTGTCTTGCATATCCAAAATATGGAAGGAATGCTGTGACACTGGATGCACCATTTTCTTTCAGTGCGTTGAGCAAAAGCATGAATTCCAGTGCCTCTCCGTCTTCTCTTGTGTTTCCTATTGCAAGTACTTCCTGACCCTCCACAGACTCAACTACCCTGACATAGAGCTCTCCATCCGGAAACCTCTTTACCTCAGTCATTATGAGATGATGATCTGATTTGTCACAAATTTCAATGGCTGTATTGAGACAGTTCTTTGTTGAAACTATAAGCATTACACAGCCAATCACTTAACTTTATAAAATGATTAGTAATTGTCAATAATAACAGGGTTAATATTGCTTATTCCTCCAGTGAAACGTTGAACGAAGACTTAACGTTTCAGGAACTTCTCGATCCTTTTTATGGTTTCCGGGGATGTGAATAGATCAGCGAACCCTTCTGATTCTCTTTGAAGTGCGTCCTCCACTGTAAGATTCTGAGTTTCATATACAAGCTTCTTGCAGACTGAGACTGTTTCCTCTGGCATACCGGCCATACTTTCAGCAATTTCCTGTACCTTTGTAAAGAGTTCCCCGTCTCCAAAAACAATATCTACAAGACCCCAGTTCACAGCCTGTTCTGCCGTTATTATTTGACCGGTTAGCATTAGATAAAGTGCTCTTCCCCGCCCCATTAGTTTAGGAAGAATGACGTTCCCTCCAGCCCCTGCATTTATGCCGATCTTGATCTCAGGCTGCCCTATTTTTGCTGATGATCCTGCAATCCTGATATCTGCAGATTCCGCAATTTCAAGACCTCCGCCAAGAGAATATCCATGAAGAACTGCCAGAACCGGTTTCTTCATTGAATTCATTGTAAGCACCACGCTGTTCATGCTCTTTCTGAATTCAATTGCCTTACTCCGGTTACCTGTTTCAAATTTTGACAAGTCTGCACCTGAAGAATAGTTCACTCCCTTTCCCCTGAGGATAACCACTCTTGTATTTGGATCTCTTTCCGCTTTCTTCAGTTCCCCGGAAAGCAAATCAGCCATCTCTCCTGTGATTGAATTTAACCTCTTTGGGTTGTTTAAGAAAATTGTTCTGATTCTACCGTTTTGTTCTCTTATTATGGTTCCCGATGATTCTCCACTGTTCATAATATCAGCTCCTGATTTTCAATGGATTCAAAGACATTCAGCGTGGCAGTCCTGGCTATGCCGTCCATTTCTCTAAGCTTTTCCAGTACTATCTTTCCTAGATCCCTTGTTGACTTTACCCGCGCCTTGATCAGCATATCCCATTCACCTGCAATGATGTGGACCTCAACCACTCCCTGAATCTTTGCAATTGCTGTCGCAAGCTGCCTCTGGGATATGCCACCCTTTGGATCAAAGGAGGCAAGGATGAATGCTGTAACGTCATACCCAAGGATATGGTAGTTTGGTATCGCCGAAAATCCCCTGATTATATCATCCTTCTTCATCCTTTCAATTCTTTCATGTACGGTTATTCTGGGAATGTTGAGCTCCCTTGAAATATCGGAAACCTTATCGCGGCCGTTTGTGAAAAGATATTTTAGAATCTCCCTGTCTTTAGCATCCATGAATGTCAATCTTCAAGCTTCATATTTAATTGTCGTATTTTACTACTCTGGGACATAGGTAGTCTCCCTTCGCAATCATCATGTTGTGAAGCAGCCTCTTGCTTAATCCTGAGGTCTCAATCCTATGTCTTCTTCCATAGAATATCACGTGCCCCATTGACTTACTACAATGAAAGAAGTTTGTTGATCATGCTCCATAACGTTTGTGGTGCGGGTTAGAAAAAGGCCAATATGACTTTATTATTATAAATATAATATCTCATTAATGCTGTCCATACAATAAAGGGATCACATCAATCTCATTGATGTGCGTATATAGGGAAAGTCTATTATTTATGTGGGGAGTGGAAAAAATGTATGAGAATGGAGAGAATGGAAAATCTTTAAGTTATGGAAAAAGAATAAAATCATCAATACGTTCACCCCCTTTCCTAACTGCAGGTATCAATTTGGAGGAAGTTGCATGAAAAACAACAGAGAGGAAGTTTTGAAAACAGATAAACGGTTGAATATAGCCATTTCAATTTCATTGATTTCTATCATAATTTTTTCGGCGGTGTCTTTAGATCGTTTAAATAAATCCGGGTATATTACTCCCTCCACCGATTTTGTTATATTCTTTTTATTTTCAATCAGTTTGATTTTGCTGATAATACCTCTAACGGTCATTATCATTCCGAATAAGAAAATGGTTTACTTAATAGTTGTATTGCAAAGTATTGGCTTTTTATGGTTTGGCTTTTTTTTCGAAGAAGCAGCACTGTTGTTTATACCTTGGGCAATAAATCTTTCTGTTATTGGGTATTCTTTCAAAAAATTTGAATTAACATCCGTATTTCCCAGTCTTGACTGATATTTCTAATGTATGTCCTGGTGCAGTGGAAGGGATTTACTTGACATGTGTGTTCCTTAAGAGCATTCCGATGCACTATATCTCTGGGAATCATTAGCTTATTGAAACTGTCTCTAGAGGATTTGTATAATATTTTAGCCAGTTTTGATTCCATGAACTTGTGAAATCCGCGTATGTGATCTCTTGCAGTCTGCTCACATCTGAACAGTGGTGCCGGTCTGTCCATTCCTTTATTTATGCTTTGTATTATTCAGGTATGTTTGTTTTATTCTTCCTATAATATTCTACTGGTCACTTCGATTTCAAATTTCTCCTTACATTTGAACTGCATGTTTCTATGTTCCTGGTTTCTTTAAATAAATTTCACATCTCTATATGGAGTAGCCAAAAACCTCATCCATAATATGGAATGAAAAGAATTAACCGCTGTTTATGGAAAAATTCAACCGGCGTTGACACTTCATTATTGTATTGATATCATCCATGAAGCTCTCATATTCTAACTGCTGGATCAGCATCAATTATCAGATCCTGATAATAAGAGAAAACATTGAAACGGTTTACGAAAAACCGGTAACGTATTTTGGGAACCCGGGAAGAGTGTAGCTATCAAGGAAGTGTATCGGCAAGAGAGTTTATGTTATAGTGTAAGGGAATGAAGGCTTTTGTACAAGAGTCATATTTCACTAAAAATTATAATGGCAAAATCTATTCTTCTGCAATATGACGAGAAAGATTTGCGGGAAATGCGGAAAGCAATTCGAATGCTGCAGTTCAATTCCTTGCTGGTGCACCTTTCAGAAAGTTTCAGGAGAGAAACTGCAATGGCTGAAGAATAACTTCAGCGATTGTGTTTGTGAAACATGTCTCAATAATGATGATTTACCATTCTAAATCAATATTCCATGAAAATCGTCACCTGTCAAATATTTGCAGATTCTGATTGCTTTGTCAGAATTAACAAAAAGCTGGCCACTTGCTGGTTATTTGATACGTCATGAACTGAAGTAGTTATAATAGGTTTTGTTCCCATGGAGTTCTCATGGCTTAAATTTCCAACTGGAATGCATAAGTTCAATTGACAGTTCTCACTTTTATTCTTTCTTTGGAAAATTCCAAATTCATTATCTTTAGAATCTCGGAGATTTTATTGCCAGAACTGGTGCGATGATCTCATCTTTTTTCGTCGCTTACCACCTTTAATAACCTTTGCAATCACTTTTAAATAAGTAAGGATAATTAGCCTTGAGGAAAGTTCATGGTAGCGATTACAGGTTCAACATATCCCTTGGTTGCCATTGCTGCAGCAATAGCAATCATGGGTGGTCTTATAGGTACGGGAATGGCACAGCAGGGAATTGGCGCTGCTGGAATGGGAATAATAGCAGAGAAACCGGAGAAGTTTGGACAGGTTCTATTCTTCTTCGTTATTCCGGAAACGCTGTGGATCATAGGACTGGTTCTGGGTATTGTATTACTGCTCGGAATTCTGTGAAGGTTTAGATGGCCCTTAAAGAGATTCTGGCAGATATAGAGAAAAACAGGGAAGAACGCCTTGCATATATTAGAAGTCAGTGTGCTGCAGAACTGGAGAATATTTCTAAGGCATCAAATGAAGAATTGAAAGTTCTGCAGGATGATTTCAATGCGAGAATGGCTTCAGATCTCGATGTGACCAGAAGAAGGGAGCATGATTCCATTAACATGGAGAAAAATTCCATTATCCTGAATAGAAAAACTGAAATTGTCAATACTCTCATGGAGCACCTGAATTCAAAACTTGAATCTCTAAAGCATGGGAAGGAATATGAAGAGATACTTACCGATTCGTTGAGAATTGCAGAGAAAGAGCTTGGTAGAGATTTTATTGTCAACTGCTCTCCTGAAGACTTTGAGTTTTTAAAAGGGAAAAAAAAGGAAATAAATGTGAAAAAAGACCCTGCCATCAAAATGGGTATTATATGCAATTCAGCAAATGCTGAAAAAATTATCGATTTCAGGATAGACAGGCTGTTTAAAGAAATCAAACCGGAATTAGAAGCCAGGATACTTGAAAATATTGGTGCAAACTGATGGAAATTTCCTTTGCCGGCAATTATGGCAGAAGCAGACTTATAAAGACAGAGCTTCTCAACAGTGAACAGATAAACAGGCTTAGCGAAGCTCCTAATTTTGAGGAAATTACAAGAATTCTCAACGAAACAACTTTCAAAAAGGATATAGTTGAGCTTTTCAACACCTATGAAGGAAAGGATCTTGTGGAAATTGCATCAAACAGGAGAATGATTGAAATCATTGTTAGACTTGCGGAAGGAACTCCTCCATCAGCCAGATCTTTTATCACCGCTTATTTATCAAGGTGGGACATTGAAAGCATAAAATCTCTCCTTACGGCTAAATTTCTTAACAGGTCAATATCAGAATCCGATATATTCCTCGTAAATGACAAGAAGATACCCATTGGAATGAGAACTTCTCTCCTCACAAAGGAGGATTATAATATTATGTCAGAGGAAGGCGACATTGAATCAATTTCCAAGTACCTTGTGAAGATGGGATATGGAATTGAGATGCTCAAATATATGGATAATTTCAGAAAAACCGGAGATATTTCCATATTGCTGTATTCACTCGACATAATGCATTATGAAAGATTGATGGATTCAATTAAATTTTTCAGAGGGGATGAAGGGGCAATAATGCGTTATTTTCAGGCAAGAGTGGATGAAAGAAATGTCATGATACTGATGAAGGGGCATTACCTTAAACTGCCCTTCGATTTACTACTGCCGGGTCTTATTCCCTTCGGAAACGTTAAAATTTCAAGGCTTGAGGAGTTCTTTAACCAGCTTACAGGAAATCCGGATCATGTCAAAGTGATTGAGGACCTCCTGTCAGTTATGATTGAGAGGGAGCAGAATACAAAGATGAGCATGCCCTTGCTTGAGCAGAAAATACAGGGATCAATTCTTAAAAAATATCTTGATTTGCTTTCCACGCAGAGCAATTCTCTGGGTTCCATATTTTCTGTTATGCTCAGGGCTGAAAACGAAAGAGATAATGTCAGGAAAATAGTGAATGGAAAAGTTTATGGGCTTGAACCGGCAAAGATAAAAGAACTATTGATAATGGTGTGAAATGATAAAGGAAAGTGGTAAGGGAAAAATTGCGGTAATAGGGGAGAGAAACATTTCTCTGGGCTTTAAACTCATAGGAATCGCAGATTCCTTTGATGTGGAGGGGCAACCTGGAATAGAAATGCTTCTGGACCTTATGAATTCCAGGGAGTATTCAATGATCCTTGTCTCCGAATCGCTCAAGGAACACATGGACAGAAAACTTCTTTCAACTGTTGAAACTTCAACAAACCCTCTTATCATGTTTATTCCTCTACCGGGTATCAGGAATGAGGAATCTCTGTCTGAACTTGCGAAAAGAGTATTGGGAATCGATTTAAACAGGTGAAATTATGGGAGTAATTATTAGGGTATCAGGACCAGTGGTTATTGCGGAAGGCATAGAAAATCAGAGAATGTACGATGTAGTTAAAGTTGGACAGATGGGTCTTGTTGGAGAAATAATCAAAATCTCTGGAAATGAGGCCACTGTTCAGGTATATGAAGATACAACAGGCATCAGACCTGGTGAACCTGTGGAATCAACGGGAAAGCCCCTGTCAGTTGAGCTTGGCCCAGGCTTGCTTAAATCCATTTATGATGGTATCCAGAGGCCTCTCGATGTTATAAGAGAGAAGACTGGTGATTTCATAATGAGAGGATATACCGCTCCCCCTCTTGATCAAAATAAGAAGTGGGATTTCAAGGCAACGGTATCAAAAGGAACTAAGGTTGGCCAGGGAGATATAATCGGCGAGGTGCAGGAAACCTCACTTATCCTTCACAAAATAATGGTTCCATTAGGCTTATCTGGAGAAATTACAGAAATTAAATCAGGATCATTTAACATAACAGAAACTGTTGCTAAACTGAAAACTGACTCGGGTATTGTAGACCTGAGACTGAAGCAGGAATGGCCTGTAAGGGTCTCAAGAAGGGTTCAGAGCAAGCTTCCGCCACAGATACCCCTGATCACTGGACAGAGGGTCATAGACAGCCTGTTCCCTGTTGCAAAGGGGGGAACTGTCGCTGTGCCGGGTCCTTTTGGCAGTGGAAAGACGGTTGTCCAGCATCAGCTTTCAAAGTGGGCAGACAGTGATATTGTGGTTTATGTGGGATGCGGAGAAAGGGGAAATGAAATGACCGAGATACTCACAACTTTCCCTGAGCTTCAGGATCCAAAGAGCGGAAAACCTCTCATGGAGAGGACCATACTCATTGCTAATACATCCAATATGCCTGTGGCTGCAAGAGAAGCAAGTATTTACACAGGAATTACCATTGCAGAATATTACAGAGATATGGGATATGGCATTGCATTGATGGCTGACAGCACATCAAGATGGGCCGAGGCTCTGAGAGAAATTTCCGGCAGACTTGAAGAAATGCCAGGAGAAGAGGGATATCCTGCATATCTTGGTAGAAGGCTTTCAGAGTTTTATGAACGATCCGGAAATTCAAGAGTGTTTGGGTTGCCGGAAAGGATAGGATCGATCACCATTGTTGGTGCGGTTTCACCCCCGGGTGGAGATATCTCTGAACCGGTATCACAGAATACTCTGAGGGTTACAAGGGTTTTCTGGGCACTTGACGCTTCCCTTGCATCAAGAAGACATTTCCCTTCAATTAACTGGCTGAACAGCTATTCTCTATATCAGACTGAGCTTTTGCCGTGGTTTTCCAGGAATGTTTCTGAAGACTGGCCACGGATATATAAAAATTCAATGGCCATACTGCAAAAGGAGGCTGAATTGCAGGAGGTTGTGCAACTTGTGGGTTACGACGCTCTTCCAGACAGGGAAAAGGTTGTCCTTGACACTGCAAGAATGATAAGGGAGGATTTCCTCCAGCAAAGTGCCTTTGACGAAATAGATCAGTACTGTTCAATGAATAAGCAATTCCTCATGCTCCAGAGTATACTGTATCTTGGCGATATGGAGGATCAGGCAGTTTCCAGGGGAGCTCAAATGGCTTCTTTGCAGAAGATGAAATGCAGAAGCCTTATTTCCAGGATGAAAGAGGTAAGAGATTCTGATTTCAAGAAGTATCATGATGAAATGAAGGAGAGCATCGCTGAGGAAGTTAAGAAAATCTTGGAGAGTGTTTAAAATGGTTAAAGTCGGCTACAAAAGCATTAAGGAGATCAGCGGACCATTAATTTTTGTGGAGGGTATCAGCAATGCAGGCTACAACGAAATGGTTTCCATTGAAACCCCTGACGGTCAGATCAGATCCGGTCAGGTTCTAGATACGCGGAAAGGCATGGCCGTTGTTCAGGTATTCGGCGCGACGACAGGTCTAGACAACAGAAACACCGTAGTGCGTTTTACAGGGGAAGCTTCAAAAATATCTGTTTCAGATTCAATACTTGGAAGAATATTCAATGGTCTTGGTGAACCTATCGATCAGGGACCGGCCATAGTATCAAAGGAGAAGCTTGAGATTGTGGGAAGCTCGATGAACCCATATTCAAGGGAAGAGCCTTCAGAATTCATTCAGACTGGTATTTCGACCATTGACGGAATGAACACACTTGTGAGAGGACAGAAACTGCCCATATTCTCAGGGTCGGGACTATCACACAACATGCTGGCTGCACAGATTGCAAGGCAGGCAAAGGTTATTGGCAAAGATGAGGGGTTTGCCGTAATATTCGGGGCAATGGGTATAACCAGTGAAGAGGCAAATTATTTCATAAATGAGTTCAGAAACACAGGAGCCCTTTCCAGAGCTGCAATTTACCTGAATCTTTCATCTGATCCATCAATGGAGAGGATAATCCTTCCAAGGGTAGCTTTAACAGCTGCAGAATATCTTGCATATCACAGCGAATACCATGTGCTTGTAATTCTTACGGATATGACCAACTATTGCGAAGCTCTGAGAGAAATTTCATCTGCAAGAGAAGAAGTTCCAGGCAGGAGAGGTTTCCCTGGATACATGTATACCGATCTCAGTATGATTTACGAGAGAGCAGGAAAAATTAGGGGGAGAAACGGTTCAATTACACAGATTCCAATCCTAACCATGCCCGGTGACGACATTACGAATCCGATTCCAGATCTAACCGGTTATATCACGGAAGGACAGATTGTGATGAGCAGAGATCTCCAGAGAAAAGGTATATATCCGCCCGTAGATGTTCTTCCATCACTTTCAAGGCTCATGAATCAGGGAATCGGAAAGGGGAGGACCCGTGAGGATCACAGAGGAGTTGCTGATCAATTATATTCTGCATATGCGAATGGTAAAGATCTGAGATCACTGAGCGCAATTGTAGGAGAGGAATCTCTTGGTGCCAATGATCGATTATACCTGAAATTTGCAGAAGAATTTGAGAAGAAATATGTTGCCCAGGGTCTCAATGAAGACAGGACCATAGAGACCACCCTTGGAATAAGCTATGATCTTCTCTCTGAATTGCCTGAAGAGGATATGAAGAGGCTCAAAAGGGAGCATATTACTAAATACGGAAAATGGAAGAGTAATTAATATGCCATCAATGGAAATCAGACCTACAAGGATTGAACTGATCAAGCTCAGGAGAAGGATCAAGCTCTCAAAGAGAGGTCTTGATCTTCTGAAAATGAAAAGATCAGCCCTTGTTATGGAATTTCTGAAACTTGCTGCCGAGATCAGAGGTTTAAGGGAAAATCTCAGGAAAGATGTGGAAGAGGCCCTGAACTCCATGGTCAATGCAGAAATTGCCTCTGGAATGATGACCATTGAACGTATTGCATACATGTCAGGAGAATCAAATGTTGGAATCAAACCTAAAAATGTAATGGGTGTGAGAATACCCGTTCTTAATATAGATTATGAAAAGGCAGTTCTCTCTGAGCAGTATCGTGCCCTTTCTGTTCCAATCCCGGTGGATGAGGCAATTTCAAAATTCGAAAAATTATTCAAATCGCTCATAAATGTTGCAGAGAAGGAAAACTCAATGAGGAGACTGCTTCATGAAATTGACAGGACAAAAAGAAGATCGAACGCCATTGAAAACATCCTGATTCCGAATCTCAATGCACAGGCGAAATACATCAGAATGAGACTGGATGAAATGGAACGGGATACATTCACAACACTGAAGATTGTGAAAAAGAAAATAACCTCGGGTGATATTGATTAATGCTAATGGTATCATGAAAAAGAGAGTTAATTCAGGCCAACTTAATGAATCCCAGATAAGATTCATGAGATACAGGCTTATCCTTCTGGCAGTAAGGGTTTCAGTGGTTGTACTTGCCATTGCACTTGTGGTGATATTATATGGGAAATGAGATAGAAGAGCTTAAGGCCATAAAAGAGGCTGAGGAGAACAGCAGGAAACAGATTGCCGATGAAGAACTGAAATGCAGGGATTCAATTAACGCTGCCAAAAAAGACAGAGAAGAAAAGATGAAATCACTCACAGCAAAGATGGCCAGTGAAAGAAGTGAAAAGATTGCCTCCCTGAAGGCCGAAATGGATAAAGTAAGGGAAAATGAAATAAAGAAAACGAAGGCAGAAACCTCATCAATGAAATTTAATGGCACTGATGATGAACTTTACAGATTTGCCGTTGAAAGGTTAAAAGAAATCATAAGGGAATAGATCTATGTTTAAGCCTACGAAAATGAGCAGAGTGATGATAATCGTCTCAAGGTCAAGGAAAGACGAAGTGCTGACTCTGTTCCATGATCTCAGGACAATACAGTTTGAAGATATATCACAGGAATTCAGGGTTCAATTCAGCGGAGTTTCAACTGACGGAAGAAAGGACGAGATATTCAATCTGCTGAACAGGTTCAGAAATTATCTGTCTGCTCTTCCTCCGGTTCCGGTTCAAAAAAAGGAACTTTTCAGCAATCCGGATGATGTTATCAGGGCAGCAAAAGAGATAGATATTGAAACCGAAATGGGCTTTGCAAGACGCCGTCTGGAGGATTTAAACACTGATCTGAAGGATATCAATAACAGGTTGGTCGTTGCCAGAAGGCTAGAACCGCTTGGTCTTGATCTTGAAATTTTCAATAATTCTGTCATATCTTCATATATTATGGAAAGGAATTCACAGACTCTGGAAGGAGAGCTGAGATCGGTTTTAAAGGAGCCGTTTATCATAAATATCAATGAACTTTATCTCGCAGTATCGGTCTTGAAGGAAGATGAGCCTGCCCTTGCAAAGCTGGCATCCGAGCAGGGTCTGCAGATGACCCATATACCTTCAATGGAGGGTTCGCCAGTTCAGTACGCCAGAATGCTTGATGAGAGAAAGAAGACTGTAACCGCTGAGATCGAAGAGGTAAAGGAAGACCTTAAGGAGCTTTCTCAAAATTATTATGAAAAAATTGCCATCATAACCGAGGCACTTGAAATAGAAGCAAAGAAGCTGGAGCTTCTCTCTAAATTCCCCTCATCAGATTCGATCTTTGCCGCTGAAGGCTGGGTCCCCAGTGATAATATCCCTTCCCTGGAGAGCGAAATATCAAAATCAACGGACGGAAAATATATTCTGAAAGTCATTGAAACTCAGGAAAAACCCCCAACATTAATGAAAAACCCTCACAGGTTCAAGGTTTTTGAATTTTTCATAAAATTCTATTCTCTGCCTCAGGAAACAGAAATTGATCCAACCATTGTTTTTGCTCTGGCATTTCCAATCTTCTTTGGAATAATGGTTGGAGATTTCGGTTATGGTCTCATAATACTCCTTGGATCCCTGTGGGTTATCAGAAGGCTGAGCACCCCGGGTCCACATGTAAAACTTCCCGGATCCATTACAAGGTTCGTATCCACTATTCTGTCGCCTCCGCAGATGAAAATTCTGGCTAAGGCGCTTATACCGGGATCCATAGCTGCAATGATCGCCGGAATTGTCTTTAACTCCTTCTTCGGCTTTGCATTCATGCCTTCGCAGATCTTCGGATACCACATAACATATTTCAGCCCGCTGAAATCTGCTGGAAAAATGCTCCTCTTTTCAGGGTATTTTGGTCTCTTCATGGTTACCCTTGGATACATTATGGGAATAGTCAATGAATCTAATTATGGCGAAAAAAAGGGTATAGTTGGAAAGATAGGATGGCTCATGTTTGTATGGGGGGTTTCCATTTATGGTCTCTCGCTCCTGCACGGATATAATGTAAGCCTAACATCCAATCCCTATGCTGCACTTGATATTGCAATACTTGTGGCAGGAATACTTCTGATCCTATATGGAGAGGGTGGAAGGGCAGCCGTGGAGATTCCATCAATCATAAGTCATGTTCTTTCATACACCAGGATACTTGGCGTTCTTCTGGCAACAGTTGTTCTTTCCGAACTGGTAAATGGTGTCTTTATTGCCAATTCTTCAGGTTCCATACCTCTTATTATTGTTGGTATTGTTGTGCTCATTATTGGCCAGCTGTTCACCCTTGTTCTGGCTATATTTGAACCTGGGATTCAGGGGGCGAGACTGATTTATGTGGAATTCTTCTCAAAGTTCTATAGAGGCAACGGCAGACCTTTCATACCATTTGGAACCAGCAGGAAATACACTGAAAAAGTTTATAAATAATTCTTTAAACCAGCCTTTCATCTTCAGGAATTCTGATAAAATTCATGAGCATTGATGGATCGGCACTGAACCTTTTCCTTACAGTGACAAACTTCCCTGTTTTAAGAGGCTTCAACTTTATTTTAGATTCCCTGTGAGCTCTCCTGTAAATTGATTTTATCTGAAATTTCAAGTTTCTAATATCTGCATTCCCACTGATTACATGCAATCTGTTCAGAACTGCATAGCCCCTGTTATTCTTATTCATTATGACTATTTCATACCCTATTTCTGAGTTTTCTGTGGCAGAGGCAATCATTGCTATATTCTGCAGAAGCGCAGGATAATAGAAGATTCCTGAACTTTTGCTGATTTTCACACGGTATGCTGCCATGACAGACTCCCCATGACTGAGGGGGTTTTCAACTGGATCCGTTCTGCATGCATATAACCTTGTGAAGAATGATTCCAGCATTTGCAATGATCCTTCACTGCTGCTGCAGATATAAAATGTGATTTTGTTCCTTGCGCTCTTTACAAGAAATCTGTTTATTTCATTTTTTTCAGGGATCATGAGGTATGCCATTGCCCTGTATCTGAAAAGATCTGTTTTTGGGTAATGCTGTGTGAATGTTAGCTTTTTCCAGCTCTCTATCATATATGCACCTAAAGGTATTTTGCAATGTCTTCCAGTGCTGACTTTAATTCTTCTTCGCTTCCGGTGATGCACAACCTGAAACCGTTTTTCAGGCCAAAATATACTCCGGGGGTCAGAAGAATCTTTTCCTTCTCCATGATTTCCGAGGAGAGCTTATAACCATCTTTGTCCGTATATATAAAGCAAAAAGAGGCATTTCCAGGATCAGTGGCTCTTATACAATGCTTCTTTGCGAATGCTCTTATCTGTTCACGATTCCTTTCGATTCGTCCCTTTATCCTGTCTATGAAAAGTTCTCTTTTTTTGAGGATCTCGTTACCCAACCATAGCGAATGCATTGGCAGTGATCCTGAGGTGACCATTTTGAGCTCCTGTATTCTGCTTGCAACCTCCTTCCTGGCCATGATCCAGCCCAGCCTCAGGTAGCCTACCCCATAAAATTTTGTTGCGGTTACCGATGTTATGATATCCGGATGATCCCTGAACATGGTATACGCTTCCTTACTGAATGAAAAATCCCTGAATGCCTCATCTACGAAGAGTTTTTCAGGCCTTTGCTCCATTACCATTTTAATTCCGTCGCTCATGGCTGAATTACCGGTTGGGTTGTTTGGATTTGATATGAGAACATGATCTGTTGATCTGTTGAATTCCTTCTGGAACTCTTCTTCGTTGACCAGCAGAGTCTTTGTTCCTATTGAATACGGTGCACGGAACATTGGCTCATATTCAGGAACTGGTATCAGTGCCCTTCCTGATGGATCTCTAAAATAAAGAGCTGCAAGAAATATTGCCTCTGAACCTCCCGTAGTAAAAACAATTTCATTTTTCTTTACACCATAAAGATCTGAAATCGTTTCCCTGAGGTTCGGCTCAATTGAATGTGCAGCCTCTGCGAATTTCCCGAAGTTTGTTTCTAAGCCAAAATCCATGAGATTATAAGGGCCCATACCGCTCTGTGCCAGATTTATCCTGCATTTTTTTGAATTTGAAATAATCCAGTTAAAAATATTTTGAGTGATATCAGGTTCTTTGTATTCAAATGTCATTTAAGAATATTACAATAAGAAAAAAAAGTTATTGGTGTTTATTGGACGATGAATGAACCTGTCATCCATCCGGGAGTTACCATTGCTCCTCCCCATCCGCTTGCACCTGAACCGCAGTCTGATTCACACTGCCATGTGAAATATCCCGCTCCCTGTGTGGTAAATGTTGTGTAAACTGTTGATTCATATGGACTTGGCACATTGAGAATTTCCTGATTGTTCTTGTTGAAGAGTGTGAATGTGTGTGCAATGGATGCAGCTGATACCTGATGAGTATATGATCCAACTGTACTGCTCTGATTGGTAACGTGTGCGTTTGTCTGATTCACTATTAATTCCATGTTGTTCTGGGTACCCATCACGTTAAGATACTGCGATGGTACTGTTGCATTTCCATTATCATAATCTATTATGGTAAGATGGATTGTGGCATATGAAGGTACATAGATATTGGCGGAACTTACAAGCTGGTTTCCCTCAAGGACATAATATCTTGGCTGTGATGTTATGCTTGAGTTATAATAGTTTTTGTGCGTAATTACAAGCGTTAAGTTATAGCTTGAAGTTGATGCACTGGGTGCAGCCGTGCCGTGCCCTGCGTTTCCTACTACATACATTCCTGCACCAAATACAATGAATGTTGCTATTATGATTGTTATAAACATCTGGTCTGATACTTTCATTTTATCACAATTAATAATCTCAAAAAAATATATATGTAATTACCCTTAATTGTAAGGGTAATTATTTCATAATCTGTTGCAATGATTCCTGCACTGCCTTCTTTACAGCATCATCACTGCTGTAACGGTTTTTCCAGCCCATTGAAGTCATTTTGTCTATGGAGAGAAACGCGTGTTTTATATCTCCCTTCCATCCCCTCCCTTCAGGCCCGCCGGTAAACTTCATTGGTATGCCTTTCAGACCCATCTGTTCAATTACGGTCTCTGCAATCTTCCTTACAGAAGTGACTTCCGAATTTCCCAGGTTTACTATGTCGGTTTTTTTCGTTTCGTTAAAAATGTGGATCATTGCTCCCACACAATCATCCACGTGGATGTATGACTTGCTCTGTGTTCCGTCACCAAGGATTTCCAGCTCTTTACTGTTCTTTTTCAGCTTATTGATAAAATCAAAGATCACGCCATGGGTTGAGTTTCTGCCAACCACGTTGGCAAACCTGAATATTGAGGCTTTAATTCCGTGGTAATGTGAATATGAAGATATGAAACCCTCACAGGCAAGTTTGGATGCCCCATAGGATGAAATTGGAAGGCATGGTCCAAATGTTTCAGGTGTTGGAAGGATTTCCGTATCACCGGTCACTGCAGAGGTCGATGCAAAAATCATTTCCTTCGTGCCTTTCTCTTTCATGAATTCAAGGAGATTGAACGTTCCAATGACATTTGTGTCGAGAGAGAATTTATGGTCGACGGCACCCTGCCTTACATCAGAATCCGCGGCAAGATGAATTGCCATGTCAAATTCACCGAGATCATGAAAAGCATCTGCTTTTCTAAGGTCTTTCTTTACAAGTTTAACCTTTCCTGCCTTTATAAGATCGGAAAGAAATTCCTCTCTCCCTCCAGAGAGATTGTCAATTATTGTTATTTCATTTCCATCATATATCCTTCTGACGAAATTGGATCCTATGAAACCGCAACCACCTGTAAAGAGAATTTTTTTTCCTGTGATCTTGTCCATACCGTGTTATGTGATACCTTACTTTAAATTTTGTATAATGAAATATTTGACTTCTTCTTTAACATGAAGTCTTTTGACACCTTTCTAAAATCTCGTTGATTTGTTATTTGTTTAAAGAACAACCATAATAAATAATATTAGATATATAAAGAACTGTTCGAAGGACAAAATTTTTTAATCTAATAGAAAATGTATGACTGTGCTCATCAAGGAAATGGATGGAATTCCTGACATGGAATGTGAAGTGACAATTGCGAGTGAGTTAAAGGTCTTCAGGAGTCTATCTGATCTCGTAGACCATGTGCCATCATTTCTATATCTTGATAAAAATGGAATCTCCATAAGTTATTTTATCGATAAAAAAGAAGTAAAGTCAACAAGGAATCTCGAGATATTTAAAAGGGAATTCCAGTGCAAAACCTTTGGTGATTTATATTATATTGTAAATGAACAGTCAGGTATGCCATCCATTGAGAACTATGAGAAGCTTCTGGCCATACCATCGGTAGTGGTGAATTATAAGTATCTGCAAGATGCAGTGCATCATATTATCTTCAATTTCTCCAGAAAGGATCTGGAAAGATTTTCTGAACTTATACTGGAACTGAAGGGTCTCCTTCCTGGATTCAGCATAGCATACCTTGGAGAGAATCGCGGGATTTCCAGAACACTTGATATTATGAAGAATGTTTCAGGTCTGAGCTATTCCAGCATGAAACTGGAATACGATCCGGAGAAAATTGGGGGGATTATGGCGTACAGATGGATTCGAAAGATCAGGTATAATACGCCACATAGTGTTACAGATGCATTTTATAAATTTGAAGATAAAATCCCCGGGATTGACGGTTTGAATGTTGTATCAGAAAAACACAATCTTGCGCAATTGAAAACCCACGGGGATGAAATGCTGAATACCATAGATTATCTGGAACCTGTAATCATGGAATGTCAGAAAAATGAAGATGGCGTCATGTATTTCGATTCCATTGTAATGACATCATTTTACAACAATTACCTCAAGAATGTTATGGCAGATCTGAAGAGCCTTGGTGAGGGAAATGTTGAGGTCAGGAAAGCCGGTCCGCTTGCTGAATTCCTTGGCTACTCGGTTGATTGAGCAGTTATTCATGATTCCAATGTGTCAAGTCGATCAATAAGTGCCTTTGAGCTGTTAATTCTGCATTTTCCCGACTTGTCCTCAAGGATAAGTGTGAATGATTCATCTTCCTTCTTTTCTATTGCGTCAAAGAAACTCAATATTTTTTTAAGTTCTTCCTGATCCCCTTCAAAGTCCTGTATCATGGTGTTAAACCTTTCCCTGAGACTGTCCAGAAGACCTTCTATTGAAATTATGCCCCCTTCTGAATTCTCACCGGGATAGATTTCAGCTGCTATTTCTGGGATTAATACTGTGGTCGATGGTGATCTGTAAAGAAGTATGCCAAGGTCTTCAGGAGATTTTACATACATTGTAACTCTTATGGGTTCACCTGTATTCAGCTGAAAAATTTCACTTTCCTTATACAGGCAGTTATGGCATACATAGCTCTGAATATATATTTCCCTCTCAAAGGAGATTTCTGTTGTATAATAAACCAGAAAAAGTTTGCTGGAACAAACTGGACATTCGATGTTTGTTTCCCTTTCCACCGGTACATTTCTTTCTGAATTTTTTTCCCCGTCAGTCATTATTTACCCAATCCTTCAACTTTCCTGTTATTACTGATCTTGCCTTTCTCAGATCCGCAGGTTTCTTTGAACCGGTAAGAAGCATGGCAACTTTCAATTCTCTAATCGTCATGTTGATATTTGATTCCAGTTCTTCCATTCCCTTATCTGCTCCAGAGAGGAAAGAGCGGGCAAAGCCTCCAAGTTTGGCACCCAGGCTCAATGCCCTGGCAAGGTCAAGCCCGTTCCTGAGACCACCGCTGCCTATAACCGGAATTTTTCCCCTGCATTCTATTCTATTATTGAAGCAGGTGAAGGGATGCCCCAATCCCAGAATGTAAGCCCCGACCTCATTTTTTCTCTGTCGTTCACCTTTTCTGCCCTATAATATTCAATTGCAGCAAATGATGTTCCTCCGAGGCCACCGACATCTATGGCTTTAACTCCGGCATCTATGAGATTCAACGCATCCTTGTGCGAAAATCCGTTTCCCGTCTCCTTTGCAATTACCGGATAACTGGAGGCAACTTCACTCAGCCTCTTAAGAATCCCCTTTGAATTCCGATCGCCCTCGGGCTGCACCATCTCCTGAAGAAAGTTGAAATGTATAGCAAGGAAATCTGCGTCGATGAGATTGAAAACCTCATCTATCTGCTTGTTTGTGAAAGCTGGTTTTCCTTGCTTTAACAATTGCGGAGCTCCAATATTTGCAATCTTCATCGGAACCTTAAAATCATTTATGACTGAAAATGTATCTTCCAATTCTTTCTTCTCCACGGCCGCCCTCATGCTTCCCAGCCCCATGCCTATTCCGAACTTTTCAGCGGCTGCTGCGAGATTTCTGTTAATTTTTTTTGCAAGTTCAGTTCCGCCTGTCATTGAAGAAATAATCAGTGGATAGTTCAGTTTCCTGCCGAGAAATGCCACTGAAGTTTTGATTTCATCGAAATCTACCTCGGGGATGGCCCGGTGTACAAGGGTTATGTCATCCCAATAATTATGTGAAGACGTAACCTCTTTCTGCTCTGCTATCCTGATGTGCTCCTCTTTTCTGTTTTCAATCATTCAATCACCGAACCATAAAAGTTATCGTTATGAAGATCACTAAGCCTTTCCGGATATAAACCGTTCATCATGGAGGTTCTTATTCCAAGTGATGCAATTTTCTTCATGGCTATGTACTTTCCACCCATGCCGCCGGTTACATCATTCAATATGGTGTTAAAATCCTGCTGCTTTTTCACTGTCTTCAGGAGTTTGCTTTCAGGATATATCTTTGGATCCCTGTCGAATATTCCGTCAACGTCACCCATGAAAATTGCATCTGTAGGATTCAACAGGTTACAAATATCAAACATTATGCTGTCACCGGAATAGATCTTAACATCATTCCCGTCAATGTAAATATCGCCATACATTACAGGAAGGAAACCTCCTTCCACAGACCTGAGAACAGATGAGTAATCAAAGGTATCCTTCCTCCTTAGATGAAAAGGTGAAAAGCTCATTGGAGCCATACCCAGATCAAGAAGGATTTCTGTTATCATGCTATTCAGAGAGCATGTATCATACTTAACTCTGGAAAGTTGAGATTCTTTACCTTTATAAGTACCGGGGAAACCACTCTGCTTGCATAATATGTGACCAAAGGAACCGGCTCCGTGTACCAGAACAAATGGTTCGCCAAATTTTATTATTCCCTTTAATGCCCGTTCCGTTTCATACTTCCTGAAAGTTCTATATTTTGACTTATCTGTTATGAAACTTCCTCCAAGCTTTATTGCGATCATCTACGATACCAGTATAACATGCAGGTTAAACAAATATTTGTTAGTGTTGATTTTATTTTTCATTATTGTATTGACATGAAATTTGATATTGTTGGGAAGAAATGACTTGGGTATATACGAATAATTATATATGGTAAATACATATATATAGTATATATACTACATAGGAAATGTTGTTATTTTATGCCGGCATTTTCCCAAGTGTTGAAAGCCAGTAGTGACGACAGTATTCTAAAAAGTCTTGATGAATCAGGTTTAAACCGGCGTCATCTGAAAATGATGCTTGTTGCCGGTATGGGATTTTTCACAGACGCTTATCTTCTATTTATATTGGAGGTGGCAATGCCAATACTTGCATCGCCACTGGGATTCAATATTGGTTCGCTTACAAATCATGAATCTTTCCTTGGTTATGGGGTAAAGGAATACAAACTGGTTGAGGGTGCAATAACTTCAGCTGCACTTTTTGGAGCTTTTGTTGGCGCCGCAGTTCTGGGCAACATATCAGATCGTCTTGGCAGAAGGGCCGTATATGGACTTGAACTGGGAATTATGATCGTCTTTACTGCATTGTCAGCAATTTCAATGAATTTCTATATTCTAATTGCGTCACGCTTTCTTATGGGAATAGGTGTTGGAGGAGATTACCCCATAAGTTCCACAATCATGAGCGAATATTCAAGTGCAAAGCACAGGGGAAAACTTGTTGCTCTGGTATTTTCTATGCAGGGTCTGGGACTCCTTGCAGGTGCCCTTGTTGGGTTGCTGTCAATTACCATATTTCCTTTACAGTATTCCTGGAGAATAATGCTTGCTGTGGGAATAATTCCAGCACTTTATGTGGTTAAACTCAGAAGACAGATGCTGGAAACACCAAGATATGCACTTCAGGTTGAACATGATCAATTTGGGGCTACTTCTGCTACTGAGAGAATTCTTGGCGCCAGGGATACTCCCTCAGGTGCACAACTGGCAAAAATAAAGAAGGAATCTCACAAGGAAAAGGTGAATAGCACTAAATATGCAAGCACCCTCAACAAATATATTATATTCGTTATTGGAACTTCCATTACCTGGTTCATATTTGATATGGCTTTCTATGGAACCACATTAAATAACAGTTTCATTCTAGAAAATATAGGTTATTCAACCAAAGTAGCAATCCATACAGCAGTATTCAATATAGCAGTTGGAGATTCCATACTGGCCGGTCTATTTGCTGTCCCGGGATATTTCATAGCAGTTGCACTTGTTGATGGTGTTGGCAGAAAAACGCTTCAGTGGATAGGGTTTCTTGTAATGGCTTTATCTTATTTTATTACAGGGTATTTTTACACTTATCTAGAAGGCCAGCTATCAATATTCATTGTGATCTTCGGTCTGTCGTATATGTTTGGTAATATCGGGCCAAACACAACTACATTCATATTGCCTACTGAGTTGTTTCCAACAAATATAAGATCGACTGCTCACGGTATTGCTTCTTCCATAGCTAAGCTGGGGGCAGGAATATTCACTTTCCTATTCCTCATACTTGGTCAGGTTCTGGGAAATTCCGGAGAATTCTATCTTCTTTCATTTATTTCACTTATAGGAGCCGTTATAACCGCATTCACCATCAGGGAAACCAGAGGATTATCCCTTGAGGTTACATCTCTTCCACCAGATGCTGGAATCATGGGTTTCAGAAAAAAATGGCTATCAAACCAGACAGGAAACAGTGAAAAGATAAATAAAGAAGAAGAACTTTTACCTGAAGGGCCGGTAGATCAGCGGTAGATCGCCTGCTTTGCAAGCAGGAGGCCTCGGGTTCAAATCCCGACCGGTCCATTTAATCTATTAATCGAATACCTTTTATGCCACTAGTCGTTATGTTCTCATGACCATGCAGCCGAAGTATAGAGAACTGCTTCTGGACGATGATGTACGAAGATGGTTTGAGAACCTTAAGGCGAAATCAGTTTTAACGGCAACGGTAGCATTGAGGAATCTTGGCCACTATTGCGAGCTTACAGGAACAACACCAAATGGAATCCTGAATAAAGCCAGAGCCAATGAAAAGGATTTCAGATACGAATTCACGGATTTTGTCAGGAAACTTGAGAAAGAGGGCAAGGCAGGATCATACATTGCAAGGTTCAAGAAGGTCATTTTATCATGGCTGAAGTTTAACGATATTCGTTTGCAGTTAACCGTTAACATAGCAGGGGAAAACGAAACACCAACAATAGTTAACGAGAGAGTTCCGAGCAAAGAGGAGCTGGCAAGGATACTGAGGAAGGCTACCTCAAGAGGCAGGGTTGCCATAGCAATCATGGCATTCTCCGGTCTCAGACCAGAATCCCTTGGTGACTATGAAGGTACGGACGGCCTCAGGCTTGGCGACCTCAAGGAACTGAAGCTGTCAGATGAAATCCAGTTTGACAAAATACCGGCAACGGTGATGGTTAGGAGCAAGCTGAGCAAGGCAAGACACCAGTATTTCTCGTTCATAGGAGAAGAAGGATCGACCTACATCAGGGAATACCTTGAGGAGCGGAGAAAGCAGGGAGAAGAGCTCACCTATGAATCCCCATTATTGCAGTTCGATGTCAGAGGCGTCAAGAAGAATGCATTCTTGAGGACAACGCTGGTAACGAGGGACATAAGGGAAGCCATGGAGCAGGCAGGGTTGAGGATGCGACCATACGTTCTCAGGGCTTACTTCTCCACAGCATTGGATATTGCAGAATCCAAGGGTCTGATATCCCACCCATGGAGACAGTTCATAATGGGTCACAAGGGCGACATTGAGGCTCGGTATTCAACAAACAAGCGATTGCCGCCAGATATCATCGATGAAATGAGGGAATCCTACAACAAATCCACAAAGTTTCTTGAAACGAGGATAAGCGAAGTATCAGAGGAGAATGCAAGGCTGTATTTGCAGCAGCAACTGCTTTCTGCCGTGGGATACAGGCAGGATGAAATCGACAAGATGAATCTTGCAGAGACAAGCACAGAGGATTTCCAGAAGCTGCTGAGGGACAAGGTAGCAGGTGCAATGACAAGCAACGGCTCAAAGCAGAAGCTTGTTCCAATGAACGAGATCGAGAAGCTTCTGGGTGAAGGATACGAGTTCCAGGCAGTACTGCCCAACGGAAAGGCTATAATGAAAATGCCGTTTTAGCGGAGGATAAATTGGAGATACCGAAAGAGCTTCCTAAGAACGAGATATGGGCTAACTATTTTGTAGAAGGATTCCGGAGCATATTCTACTACACTCTACCCGACATCTGGGATGCCAGGGTTA
>ACXJ01011411.1_pt1 | contig 41262 bp, 30 predicted proteins | sample 870861 | NCBI WGS metagenome assembly ACXJ01 (sample SAMN02954270, study PRJNA29437) | mine drainage metagenome | biome: terrestrial; feature: Richmond mine; material: biofilm; isolation source: combined biofilm from UBA (pink subaerial biofilm) and UBA BS (thick... ... | reverse complement strand
CACTTCCCCGGACTTTGATTATGATGTATTCATGGAAGAGGCAATGTTGTCTGATGAGGAGTACGAATGGCTTGAAAAGCTCCGAAAGATGGAATGTCCTATGTGCAAGAATCATAGAATGGAGTATATTGAGCCTTTCGAAGGCAAGGGAATGTACAGATGCAAAAGTTGTGACACGAGTTNNNTGATGATAGATGGGGTGTTGAAAGAACTCGAATTCGTGAAAGGTCGGATAAGGGTGAAAGAATGAAGATAATTACAATTTGTGGGTCTGTGAGGNNTAAGGACGAAATGCTGAGGATCAGGGACAGCCTTATGCCTGATATATGGGTGATGCTTCCTGAAAACGTGGAAGTGGACATCCAGATGATCGATGCGGATGTCAAGTCCAAGATGGACAGACGGCATTTCAGGAAAATTGAGATGTCCGATGAGGTGCTTGTCGCGAACGTTGATGGATATATAGGTAGGTCTACTGCCATGGAAATAACCTATGCGAAGTCTCTTGGTAAACCGGTAAAATTCCTTTACCCAGACGGTAAGGGTGATACAGAGGGCGAGCACTGAGGTGTAACAATGGAAGGACTTCAGCTGTTTGAGGTGTATGACGAAACTGCATCGAATGATGTAATAGCTCGAGTTGAAGCGTTCACTGCAGAAGATGCCCTTAGAAAATTTAAAAGGTCTCGTCCCGAATTCATCAAGAGCCGTTCTGAAATTCATCTTAAGGTAAGAAATGTTTATGATAAAAACCGAAGCGGCTATTTGTATGCGTGGAGCTCCGATGATAATGACGGTTATTATTGAAGAGCAGGAAGCAGGTAATAGCAGAATATATTGGTTCATAGTTTGAAGAAACTTCGGAGAAGATATTTTCGAGCGAATGGTAGAAAGTGAGATAAATGGACAAAGTGAAGGTATTTGATGATTCTCGATTTGGAATGCCAGCATTGGGGCTTGTCCTGTTCAGGGACATGACTCTGTGGGTAGAGTCAGATCAGTTTAGTGAAATAAATGCTGAGGGGAAGAAGGTATGGGCATCGCTATGGGCGAATGCCGGTAAGTTGGTCCCGGACATCCTCCACGACTATAATGGAGACACGCTGGAATTGAGTAACTGTGAGAACATGGAACAATACCTTTCCCAGAACCGATTGGCCTATGCCGTTGTTTCATGATTGTTTTGGTGACTGATAATGTTAAAAATGTACAAAGTTAATATTGATGATTCGAGCGAAGGGCGTTTGCACGAACCAGCAAATGTACTTGACTCCGTTATTATTCTTGCGGAGAATGAAGGTCAGGCGAGGTCGCGATGTAACACAGTGTTGGATAACATAAGCAAGAAACATGACCAAGAACATCCTTACATGAATTTCAATGTTCAAAATGTGGAAGAAATCATTGACGGCACCTTCCAGTACTGGAGGGTTTCCGAATGACGGAGCGGTTGTGCAAACATATGTAGATGCCGTGGATTTGTTTGCTGGCGCTGGTGGTACGAGCTCAGGATTGGTGTTGGCTTCTCAGGAGATCAGTAAGAAGGTCAACCTGATAGCCATCAACCATAACCTCGAAGCTCTTGCCACACACCAGCTGAATTTCCCATGGGCATATCACTTACTGACGAATGTCCAGAACGTTAATCCCACCGAGGTTGTACCTGAGGGGAGGCTCGACATCCTTGTCGCAAGTCCTTCCTGTACTTTTTTCAGCAAAGCGCGGGGCGGAAAACCTATCAGGCCACAGGACAGGATATCGCCTTGGTTCGTCGGGAAATGGATTCATGACCTCGATATCCCGAGGGTGATGATAGAGAACGTTCCCGAGATAATGGCATGGTCCCCTTTGTACCCTAAAGGACATCCAAAGGAGGGCAAGCCTATAGAATCGAGGAAGGGGGAGTATTTCAAGCAGTGGATAAGGCTGTTCCAGAAACTGGGGTACCAGGTCGACTATAAGGTGCTCAATGCTGCCGATTATGGAGACCCCACTACCAGAAGGCGTTTCTTTGCCGTAGCTAGGAACGACGACAAGCCTATCGTCTGGCCCGCTCCTACTCACAATCGTACCGGAACGAACGGTCTCCAGAAGTGGAGAGCCGCCAGGGAAGTAATAGATTGGTCTATTCAGGGCGAGAGCATATTTGACAGGAAGAAGCCACTGGTTCCTAACACATTGAAGCGAATATTTGTGGGATTGAGGAAATTCTCCTCCCCGGAACTTCAGCCTTTCATAATTAGTCTTGAACACAGTCTGCTTAACCCCCAGCAGGGTGTGAAAGATATAAATAGTCCGCTCCCGACGATAACGACCGCCAAGGGGGGTGCGTTTGCACTTGTGAGTCCTTTCATCCTGCCGGTTGAAGGCGTATTCCGGGGAAACACTACAAAGGACATGGGTGACCCCGTGGGTACCATTACCCAGAGAGGATACGGGCATCTGGTAGAGCCTTTCCTGACAACTGTAGACAGACCGAAAACAAACAGGTCGAAATCAAGGTCTCTTGATGAGCCCGTTCCTACCGTAGTAGCAGGTAATTCGAGGATAGCTTTAGTGAATCCTTTTGTCCTGTCCCAGGCGAGTGGCGGGTCTCCGAGAGATACGGAGAACCCCATGCCAACGATAGTTACGGGCGGGAAGCATTCACTGGTGCAGTCGTTCCTGGTGGAGAACAAGGGCAACAGCAATGTGGCTGACATGCAGTCTCCACTTCCAGCTGTGACCACCGTCCCGTACCATGAAATAGCGGGGAGGCATTCCTTGTGGAATATTATGGGAAGGGTGGTGCGGTTGATGTGAATTCGCCGATGCCTACTGTCACGACCAAGAGCAGGTTCGCGCTGGTAAAGCCGCAGATTGTGATAGACGGTAAGACCTACACGCTGGACATTACCTACAGGATGCTGAAGAAGGAAGAGCTGGCAAGGGCTATGGGTTTTCCGGACACCTACAGGTTTGTGGGAAACCAGACCAAGGTGACTTGGCAGATAGGGAATGCGGTAGCGGTTCATATGGCCAAGTCTTTGCTGTTGTCGTTACTTAGTGACAACGGGCAGGGGCTGTCTGGGTGGGGGAATGCCGCATAGGCAGTCCCTTCACTTGGGTGTGGAAGGAACTTAAAAGGAGTATGATAACAATGAATGAACTTGATTTGAGTTTGAAAGATCTGGGAGAGTTTTACGGCTCCATGCAATATTATACAGTGCTTGGGGTCAAGGTAACGGATGGTGTCAAGTACCTGATGGATAATGGCTATAGTTGGGTGGTTACCGATGCTATTGCCGTTATCAGGGGGCATACAATTTCTCATGACGAGGATTTCCTGACCGTGGAGTTGAAGATCGTTCCCGAAGGTGGCGCAAAGGTTGTCTATACTAACGGGAATCATAACATTCTCTACGAGCAGTATTATGAAATAACAAATGCCCAGAGGGAAATTAAGGTCTATTACGACAGGGTGAGCAACGTCATGTGCTTACCGAGTGAGTATTGACCGTTCAGATGTCCATGGTTGCCGGAAAAACCAGTTATGAAGGGAGAAAGCTTTTCGACTTTCTCAATTTCATCGCTGCCAGATTCTCCGGAAGGGTAGTCCTTTGAACGGTTGATGAGAGGAGATTTCCCTCCTCCTTTATTTTTTTTTTTTGAAAATTTCCTCATAAATTTCTCATTTCGTATTATTTTTTTTTATTTTTTTTTGTAAATTATTTTTATTCGGAACTGTCATAAAAACGAGTTATAGCAAGCTATTCGCAGAGTAAACAATTTGGTCTGATTTCTCAAAATACGTATAACGGTGTGGCAAAAGTATTTTATTTGACTACTGGATAGTTAATTATATGGAGAGGTCAAAGAAACTCGCTAGAGACGACCTGGCCGAATTGGGGTTCTCAACAATATATTTAGCCCCTCCCACCCCTCGCCCTACCAGAAGAAAGGGTCACAAGGGGTTCATTTCAGCGGGCTCCAATGACCCGTTCGGTTTTGATGCCATTGCAGTAAACTGGAATCTGTGGCATGGTGTTCAGGCGACCGAGGAAGGCCATGCGGCTGATAGGAGGGGGAAAGTGGATAAGGGATTCCCAGAGCATCCCCCGAACACCATTGTCGATGTCTGGGAATATATATTCAGGAAGGATGAAAACGATAAAAGGAAGGTAGTTTATAGGATGAACTTGTCCAGGAGATTTAACATAGGAACTGTTGAGGCCCCGGTGCTTCAGTGGTTTCTACTCAAGAAAGGCGTGTGGAGGCCCGTAACAGTTAGGGGAGGGGTCACTCCCAGGAGGGCCGGAGGGAGGAAGGGTGAGAAACAGGAGAAAACTTCCAAACTTTTTATGTCCTCTGATTGTGTCCCAAAGGCAGCGACAACATGGGTCGCTCTGAACGATGGAGTGTGTAATTCGATTCCGAAGTACAGCTCTGTAGTCAAGGACTCCCCCCGGGTAGCGGGGGGAATTGAGGAAGGGAAGGCGGTTCACTGATGACATCCGATTTACCCGAAGAACGAATGATGGAAGGAGACATCGTTCCTGATTATGCACAGGGAACTCGCCAGGTCCATGACGTCAGCGTAATCCTCCTCGGCGATAAGACTGCTCGCCTTATGCCGGCTATAAGATCGCTGACCAAGATGCTCTTTGAAACCGAGATCAAGGAATTTGATACGAAGCTGGACATAATCATTACGACTCAGGAGAAGGACGATGAATCGTTCGAGGAAGTTCTGAGATGGGGGAATTTGCTGATGGAACGCCTTGACTGGAAGGTGACACTCCTTATTAATGACCATAAGAAGGGAAAGTTGATGGCAGACGCCATCAGGCAGGCAAAGGGTGAAGTTCTTGTTTTTCTGACACCCGACTTTATCATTGACAGGGCCAGAAACGCAAGAGGGTTGATCAATCAACTTCATGTGCCCATGGACTATGGTGTCTCACTTATCAAGGGAAACTATGAAGTCAGTGTGGCATCCGTTGACCCCGGATTCGGCACGGTTGTGCTTTCTTCTCCGACCCCCTACGTTACCGAACCTTACGGGGTCACGTCGTTCGGCGGGTTGAAGGAATATTCCCACTATTTCCCTTTCAGGCATCTTTCCACCATAAGGGTGAAGAGAGACCTGGTGATAAATCATCTCGATTTTCTTTCCAATTTTGATGAGGGACTGGATATCGCACTCGGTGCCGTTGCCGTGTATGAGGGAGCAGGGATGAAGACTACCCCTGATCTGTTCGTTAACATGCTGACAACTCCGCGCCCTCCGGACTATGGAGTTCTGAGGAAGGAGATATCTATCATGGAGAGTTACTTCCCAGATATGACCGAATACACAGGTAGATCGTATTTCGACTACATTAAAGGGGCTAAGTTTGATGTTGAGAATGAGAGATATTGAAAAAACGATCCTTCTTACCCTTATCCTTTTGCTCATGATTACGGCGGCTGTTCCTTACCAGCCAGCCACCGGTCCCCACTCCATTGCTTCCGTTGCTGCTTTCCCCCCTGTCCCCGGATTCAGGGCAGGGGGAATGACTAACAGGATATTTGCGGGGGACAGGGCGATGGGAATGGCGGATATCGGCGCCAATCCCAACGGAAGCAATTATAGTTACCACACCTCTTCCGTAATGGGCTCGATCATGCTCATCAACGCGACCACAGACCCTGCCAGCATTCCCTTCACCGTCCAGCTGAATGCAGTGGTCGTTTTCAATGCATCGAGGAAAGAATATGCGTTCTGGATGCAGGACGTAGCGTCCGTCAACACCACCACAAAGCATGTTTATTTTATGGACAATGTGTGGAACTATTCCAACCCCTACATAACAATGAGCAATTCATCCGTCCGCGGTAACGGAACGATGAACAAATACGGCAATCAGGTGTATTACGGCGCTGCCGCAACTTCTCATCACACAGTTTATCCTGCGTTGATTTCGTTGAAGATGGCAATTGTCGGCAGTGATGTCCAGATGTATTACGGTGTGAATGGCATTTTCACACTCTTCGACAACATCTCATTCTTCGTATCCTCCGTTCCGACTTTCTTTGTTTCGTCCGGGGACGCTCCTTCGGGGAATGCATGCGATCTGGAGTTTGTGATTGGCGGGTATGGCGATGCGGCTTCGGCTACTTTCTCGTCTATGAACGCAACCCTTTCCCTTAGTTACTGGAACGGTTTCAACTACCAGGCAGTCCCTTCGGCAGTAAACTATGCACTGGATACGGCAGAATCGACTACGAATATCAATGTGACTTTTGTGAATGATGGGAATGGTTCTCCGGGTGCACGAGCGGCAGTCGGGAACCAGACTTTACATTATCTCTACACGAAGGCAGAGACTTCCACCCTCTCTGTGACTTCCACGGTTCCGGGGGTATTGTACATCAACAATTTCCAGATTCCTATGACTTGGCATGCCGTGCTGTCGCTCTGGCCCGGTACGTACAACGTCTCTTTCACCCACTCAGGGGTGTTGGTTTATGACAACATGATTTCATTCATAGCCGGACAGTCGACAAATATTGCCATTGAACCTCATAAATATGCAGTTTCCTTCCATGAGGCAGGCAATGTTTCGTGGATGGTTACCATTGACAATCAGTCGGCAATGTCCGCCTCCTCAATCATTACATTCCTCCTGGCCAATGGTTCCTATAGCTACGATGTATCGTTATCGCCCAACGCATTTAATAATTCTAGTGTTTATTACCCATTTCCATACAAAGGGGTGATAACGGTGAATGGGAGGAATGTGACTGTTAATGTTTCGCTTGTTGTTCCACTTGAGGTATCATTCCGCAGCAACTATTATCCGTTTGTGGTGAAGGTAAACGGTGTTCAGGTTTTTATCGAGAGTTCGTCTCCGGTTATACTTCCTATGGCTAACCTGCAGATGACCTTTCCTCTCTTGTACGTTTCTTACGGAGTGGTGTATTATCCTTTCAACTCTTCTTCTAATTTCTCAACAAACTACACACCAAGTTCCAGCTCAAATTACACCTTCCACATTTATTATCAGCAGAACTTTCTTCTCGGTCTGTTTTCGAACGGCCATAATGTCTCCGCTGCCGCTGGAACCATCAGGGGGGACGCTAATTCCTCGTTGTACATTCCGGCAAATTCAACCGTATACTTGAATGCAAGCTATTCTGACGGGCGTGATGGTTTTCAGGGATGGACAGGTGAGGGCATTGGGAGTTATTCCGGAAATAACGAGAACATGATAATTGTTATGAGGGGTCATGTCAACGAAACCGCCGTATACTCTCGACTGTTTACTCTTACGGTCCACGTAGGCGGGATATTTTATGGTGGTTGGGCGGTCAAGGTCGGTCAGCGAACTTTTCACTCCGGCAATAAAAGTCTTGAAGTGTTTCTTGCAAATGGAAGTTATTCGGTATCCGTGATCCCACCCATAGGGTTTAGCGCGTCCTCTTCCATCTTTAATGTTACCATGGCAGGAACGAACATTTCTCATTCCCTGTCGTTCAATGTCAATTATGGTTGGTTTGAAAAGCAGATTGTTTCTGTTTTCATTTCGGAGCATTATTCGTTTTATATAGATGCAGCGGTCGTAGTGATACTGGCTTGTCTTCTTTATGTGGTATTTCGCTCAAAAAAGAAATAAAATCGCTGTTAGATTAGTCTTATATATTATACAAGTATGAATACCGGTGCCAGACATCAAAGCAGAGATAGATAATCAGGTCACGACGAATGAGAGATTATTGCAGGAGCTTGATGGAAGGAGCCTCGGGTTTGAAAGCAGCGCTGCGGACGGTGCAAATTCTCACCCCGTCGACTTGGAAGAAAGGATTTTGGCGGTAGCAAGAGAATCCGTTGAGCAAGTAGCGATGATACAGCTCTTCCACGGGAACGTCAGGACTCCGTTGGATAATATGCTCGATAAGCAGAAGAAAGGTTGGCTCACGATCTACGATCAGAACTTGTCAACGATGCTTGGTAAATTACCGCCTTCATCTGTTATTGGCGTGATACTTGATTCTCCGATGGGCAAGAATTTTGTTTTCTCTTTTATGGCTGAATTATCTGTGCCGCTTTATCTGATCTCTACTTCCATGGGGAAGGTCCAGTTGGAAGAAATGGTCGCAAGCCGTGTTCTTACTCATTCAATATCCCTTTACCTCAAGGGTAAAATCGAGAAGAGCATGCATATAGACGAGACCGATGGACTTGACTTTCCTATTGGAAAGTGCGCTGTCTTTCTCTTTCTGGAATCAGGGCAGCTGAGCAACAAGGAACTGAACCCCGGAATGGTAGACGAATTTAAGAGGAGGTTTACGCCGCGAAATGGATATCTGTTCATCGTAGTAGAAAAAAGATTTTTCCACGGGTATCAGGGGGAATCAACCCTTTCCTACATATCGGAAACGTCTCTCAACAACATAAGATTCTTCGAAGAACAGAACGGAAGATTCCTTGAGCTGTCTGGATTCTACAGCATGAAAACGTATCAATTGAAATTAATAGATGATTTTTCGGTTAGGACAAAGGTTGTGGGGCGTGACATCATTGTTTAGTTTAACTAACCCCTTTAGGCACAACAAGGTTAAGTTGGAAAACAGGGGAGCTTTCCTCATACCCCGCGAGGCTGAAATAGACATTGATGGAGTGGGTGCAGCGGACTTCGATACCGTTGCGGATGCATTTCTTGGCGGCGAGATATTTGAGAAGAAGGCATTGTGGCTCTACGGCACAAGGATCGTGGCATTGAATGGCGTGGACGCAAATTCAAGATTTATTTACCGCACAGTCGAACCAAGGATAGATGAGGAAATGAGACGCCTCATAACTTTCATCTCCAGTAACAGGAGTCTGTTGTTGATGGACACAGGAAAGGGAACCAATGCAGAGGAATACATCGAGACTAAAACGAGGGATTTTATCGAGAGGCATTATGGTTGGGTAAATTCAGGACTTATGTCCAGGTCCCTTTATTACATCAAGAAGGAATTCGTTGGCGTTGGCAGGCTTGATGTACTGTTGGCAGACGAAAGGATTGAGGACACAACTATATCGGGGAAGGGACAGTCGGTGTATGTGGAACTTCCCGGTGAGGGTAGGACGGAGGGAGGGTACTATGCAACCGAGATTAAACCCGATGCCCATGATTATGATAATCTGCTTCTTAGGATAGGTCAGAAGTCCGGGATTACCCCGAATTACTTGAGACCCATAATGGACGGTACGATGAAATCGAACCAGGACAGGGTTAACATGGTTTATGGGGAACAAGTGAGTCCTGCAGGTGGCGCAGTTACCATCAGAAGTGTGAAGGAGACTCCGCTGAGTATTGCGAATCTCATCGTCGGTAGGGAAATAAACATAGAGATGGCGGCGTGGCTTTGGTACATGGTAGAGAAGGGTGCTTCGGGATTGATATTTGGTTCGACGGGGTCGGGTAAGACTACGTTGCTTAATACAATATTGTTTTCTATTCCCCACCCTAGGAAGGTCGTAGTGATAGAAGATACGAGGGAGTTGCGGATGCCAAATGACACCAACTGGAGTTCAGGCATAACGCGAATCCCCTCGACCCAACAGCTCGGCTATAAGCCTATATACATTCACGATCAGCTTGTTTCAGCGCTCCGGCAGAGACCGGATTACATAGTTGTCGGGGAGATAAGAGGACAGGAAGCGTATACTCTGTTCGATGCGATGAGCACGGGGCATGTCGGTTACGGTACCCTTCACGCAGGAGGACTTGAAGATATGCAGAACAGGTTTACCAACGATCCCAACGCTGAGGGTTCCATGTACGTTCCACCGGCCCTTCAGAACTCGGTGAATTTTGTATTGCATGTCAGTCAAGTCATACTGCCTGAAGCTGGAACCCATCAGAGAAGGAGAGTTCTGAATATATGGGAGAATAAACCGATGGAGTTCAGGGCACAGGGAACCGAGGGGCTGAATATTGCTCCTGAATTTGTTAAAGATAAGTTAGGAAATGGCCTCTTCTCATATAATTCCACGTCGGACACTTTTGAAGGACCTTCCGAGCAGATGCTTGACGGTTATCTGATGGATATGTTTGCAGCAAGAGAAGGAAAGACGCATGAGGATGCTCTGAGAGACCTGAATAGGAGGGCGGTCGTCTTGAGTTACATAGTAGCTGAGAGGGCTCGCTTGAACAACATGGATATGTTTCTTGAAATGAATTATTATTCAAAAACGAAAAAACTCAGGGATAAGTGGCTGAAATACTCGACTAATTTGCCGTATATTGGAGGGATATAAGAATGTGTGCATACGTTATTGCGAATAAGACCACGGTTAAGACTTCAAGAAGGTATCTTAGGGAACTCCCTTTTTTCTCAAGTTCAAAATATTTCAGGTGGGTTGTCCCCAAAGGGGCAGGGGATGATTACACTCTTACCGATAATCTGAGGAAGGCACACGTTGACGCTACTGCCTTCGAGTATCGTGCGTGGGTCATGGAAATGGTGTTCATCTTTGCAGCGATAGCGGTCGCAGGTTCCATTGTGGGGTTCCTGCTGATTCACATATATTTTGTTTTCGTGCTTCTGTTGGTTCCTGTAATATTTTACTACATGTCGGGCGGGTTGCCGGGGCAATGGCAGAACACCATGAAGAAGGGGCTCGTCGGGATAAATTTCATAAGGTTTCTCAGCCTGTTCAACGTTTTCGTGTCATCGGGCGTCGATCTTGTTGAGGTCTTCGACCGTATTGGACAGGCACCTGGATTTAGTGCAATAGGTGAGGAGTGTAGAAGGATAGTCACCGATGTCAGAAACTTTGCGATGGATATCACCAGTGCAATGCAGGAGTCTGCAACATATTCCCCGTCACAGCAATGGTCAGACCTTTTGGGGGGTATAGTAGCAGCGCAGAGGAGCGGATCAAGCGTAGTCGACTATGTGAACGGTGAAACGTCTCATGCCAATCTCGAGTGGGAAAAGGAAGTACAGAAAATCACGGAAAATTTGAACATCTTTTCGGAAATTTATGCAACAGTTGGCAACGCCTTCCCTTTGTTTCTAATATTTTTAGTGGGAATTATGAGTGCTTTGGGGGCAGAGGGACCGGGTGGACCGATGGAAACTCTTGTACTGGCTTTGATTATACCCACGGTTCTTTCAGGGGTGTTCGTTTGGTTATTTGCGTCTTCGGTACGGGAGGGATTTAAGTAATGCTATCATTGTCGCCGGGATTGATTGCTACCGTTGCTTTTATGGTGGCCGGTGTAGGCATGACTGTCATCGGTTACAGGGAAATGATCAAAGTGAGGAAGGCGAATGTCATTTCGGCCGCAGTGCCTTCCTTTATTTCGCTGCTTCTGGGAAACATGAAGACAGGCATGGTTCTTTCAAGGGCCATAGCAATTGTCGCGGAGAGCACTCATTCCAAGTACATCACTCCCTTTTTGACCGCCGCCTCGGAAAGAATAATGAAAGGTCAGTCTGTTGGTGAGTCCTTGGGAATAGTTGCACAAGAGTTGCACAACGATTTGTTTGACCAAGTAACGTCCGTGATATCTAAAGTTGAGGAAACGGGGGGGGACATTACTAGTATACTTGAGAAGGTAAGTATGTACGTGGAAGCGAGTGTTAAGGCCGCCACCCGAAGGAGCACGGATATGGCATCCTATGCCATGGTTACCTTCATAAGTTTTGCCGTGCTGCTCTTCACTCTCTTGCTCGCGGTCGTTATGATATTTCCGAAGTTGATGGCTGCGTCCACCATGGGGGTGTCTGCTTTCGGCACAACGGCCAGCGGGTTGAACTTGATCACATGGGCATTCTTTGCGGTATCCGTTACTTATAGCGTAGGCAACGGGTTGATAGCGGGTGTGTTTGTGAACGGGAGCGTGAGGGGTGGCGCCTTTTATGCCGGGCTGTTGACGGTGAGTACAGCAATCCTGTTCTTTACTCTAACGGGAGGTAAAGTATGAACGACGCGGAAATCCAAGGGAAATCACTTTTCAATGCATTCTTCCACAGCTTTAAGAATCAGATGAAGGAGAAATCAGCCATCCTCCAGAGCATAAAGGATGACCGAGCCAGAAGAGTTGCTGAAACTCCTCCCTCAGGATATATTCTCTTGGAACCGGGCCTTTATCCTCTTACAGTTAGAGAAGGCATCTGCTACAACCGTATGCTATATGACCAGGTCGATGGAGGAACGACGTATGAGGTGTTGGAAGTTCCGCCGCCTATGTCGTATGACAGGTTTGTCTCGCTATTGTTTAAGAAGTATGCCCTGCTCAATTGGGACGAAGTCACGTTGAAGAGCATAGCGGTGAGCGAGGGGTTTGAAGACCCTGAAGGGGTTTTGGTTTATCATGTTTTGAAGAATTTCAAGGGATTGGGCAAGATAGAGCCATTCTGGGCGGATGAAAACATAGAAGACGTGACATATGGAGGATATGGAGTAGAGGGAAGTTTTTCAGGCAATATAGTGTACATTTACCAAAGAAATTATGGATGGGTTCCTACGAATGTCTCATTCCAGAGCGATGGTGAAGTTGACAATCTGATCAGGACATGGGCAAGGAAGTTGGGATACGAAATAAACAACGCGCTGCCTATCGGAAGTTTCAAACTGGAAGACGGGTCAAGAATTGAGGCGAGGATAACAAGAAAGGTGAGTCCGCTGGGTGCCAATTTCACAATTAGGCGATTCAGAACCGTTCCACTTACGTATCTTGACATGGTGGAAAGCGGCGTGACTACTCCAAGTGTTTACGCTTTCTTATGGTTCGCGATGCAAAACAAGAGCAACATAGCTGTTGTCGGAGGAACTGCAGCGGGGAAGACTACTTTTGTCGGCAGTCTCTTGCTCTTCCTTCCGGAGAGGTACAAGGTTGTTACCCTTGAAGACACGAGGGAGCTGAACATGGATAGGCCTAACTGGAATGCCATGGTAACCAGACCCGCAATGGTTGGTCTGGGCAGAAAATCGGTCGGGGAGGATGTAGACATGAAGTTCCTATTGGCGGAATCACTCAGGCAACGACCGGATTACCTGATTGTCGGGGAAGTCAGGGGGACGGAAACATTCGACATGGTACAAGCAATGGCTACTGGGCAGAAAACTCTGACCACTTTCCACGCAGACGACATCGAGTCCTTTGTATCAAGGTTGACTTCTCCGCCTCTCAGTGTGCCGAGAGATCTCCTTTCGAGCATTCATCTTGTCGTGTTTATCCGAAACACTGGTGGGAGTAAGAGGAGGGTTGTTAGCATTTATGAGTCGCATGTTAAGGATCATGTTGTGACATTCGACCGTGCTATGATGCTGAATAACGGGGAACCGGTGTTCAAGGTTGACGCGAGTTCCCCCACTGTCAAGAGGATTTCGCAGGAGATTGGCAAGGACTCGTTGTATATAATGCGTGAGCTTGGAGAGAGGACAAAGCTTCTTCAGGGACTCACTCGCGAGAACTGGAGAAAGGAGGTATGGAAATATGCATAAGGTTTTCACGAAACAGGAAGATGCGGTTGCAGGTGCTGTTACAGTTGTGCTTGTCATTGCCCTTGTTTCAATCCTTATGGCGTACTATGTGAGCGTTGTTGTCCCTTCAACCATGTCACAGTATGAATATACCATGGATCAGGGCATTACCGCTTCTATGTTACAGTTTTCTTCGGATATGGTGAGTATGGAATCAACGGGAACGATAGGTGCGGTCGACTTCCAGAACTTTATACTTGAGTCGGGGTCGATTCCCGTAATGTCTTCACCTTCTTATGCTTCCCTGAGCTTTACAAGTTCGGTACGTTCGGGACCTTTCTCATACTCGGTGTATGCGAATGATAAGGTCACCGGTCTTCCAACGTCCACGTTCTACGGCGGGGGCGGAATGGAGATAGTCAACGGGAACAGATTTTACAGTCCGGGTTTCTTGTACTATGAGGGCGGTGCCATATATGAGACTAATTCCGTAAATGCGAATTCGCAGTCTCCCATCTCTCTTTCCACTGTTTTGGAATATTCTCCAGGTACCAATACCTATTATTTCTACCTATTCAACATATACGGCACTGCCCAGGAGGTCACTTCTGGTAGCGTGGATTTGGAAATTGAATATTCCGGGACATCGGCTTTGAGCACGACGCTGACGCAGGGTATTCCCGTGGACGCAAATTTTACATCTCCGAATGCAGCCATGGTATTCTACCAGGGGGCGGTGCAACTATTCGGCAGTAATAATGTACAATGGGTCAGCGGCTCGCATAATCTTGACGTTACATTTACGATACCCTCTGGAGTCAATGTGGAGTTTTCTGTATCGAGTTTTGCTATTAGCGAATATGGGTTGGTGAAATAATGAATCAGGGAGATGTTGAAAAGGCGTTGAGGGACAGTACGCATCTGCTGAAACAAGCTAGGTTTCTTTTGGCGGATTCAGATACCGTGCAAGCGGAATTGGACGGCATGAGAAAAGAAATTGCTGCTCAGAAAGAAGAAGTGGAACGTCAGAAGGAAGACATCAGGGAGAAACTTGAGAGTCTCCAGAAAATGCGTCAGACTGTCGTGAACGAACGGAACAAGTTCGATGAAGAAGTTGCAAAGTTCACGGAAGAGCGGTCGAAGTTGACCGAGCAGCAGGAGACCCTTGAGAAGCAACTTCAGGAAATTACCGGCAGGGAAAACGATGTTGCTGCGCGAGAGAAGGAATATGGACCAAAGAAAATGGCGCTGGACGAGGAGGTTTCAAGGATCGAGCATGACAAAGCTGCGGTAGCCCATGCTATGGAAGAACTTGCAAGATCCCGAGAAGACTATGATAAAAAGGAAAAGGAATTGGAGGAAAAGATGTTGCAGGTTGAGGAGGACAGGAAGAAGGTCGACGAGGTGCTCGCTAGAGAGAAAGATTCCGTGACCGCATTGCAAGAAGCGAACAGGAGCAGAGAAGAAGTTGCAAGGGTAATGGAGCAAGCACTGAAAAAGAATTCCGAAGCGGACGCTCATGCGGAAAGGGTAAATAGATTGTTGTCAATGCAATCTTCGATAGAGGAGGAAAACATTCGTATGATGAAGGTCCTTGCCGACATGGATAAACAAAAGGAGGCATTAGTTAAGCGTGAGTCTGAAGTTAAGGGTAGGGAAGAAGCTGTAGAGAGGAAGGAAACGGCCTTTAAGAGACTTCATGCTACGGTTACCGGTATCGGGAAGAAGGAGGGAACGGCGGACTCCACCCTCGGTGAAGCATCTTCTGTAGTGATTCCAATCAGCCATGGGCGTCTATTCCTTTCACAGAATTTCTATCCTCTGTTGCTGTTACTGTTGTTTCTTGTTGCAGCATTCTATTCAATTCATCTATTGGGGACTCATGTAGCGTTTTTGATCATTGGGGTAACGATTGGGGCATTTGTCGTAGCGTTTGCCGTGTACTTTACGATTAGCTTTATGTTTATTGTTACCGTTAGGACCGAGCTTCGTGATAGTTATTTGCTGGCAAGGAGACCGTTGTTCCTTCGGAACGCAACCAAGGTGAGATACGATGACGTAGTGGGTACCCACCAGTGGAGTACCTTTGCCGACAGGGTGTTCGGGATCAAGACAATCATACTTCATGTTGAGGGCGTGGAGTATCAAAGAACTTCCTTTGTGCCATTTGCGAATCCCTATAGCATTTCCGGTGTGATTGCTAGAGACGCTGAGAAATGGAACGACGAATTGCTGAAGAGGTGCAGAGTGGAGGCAGTGAAGTGATAATTCTTTATTACAGTGCCAAGAAGATGGTCATGGGTGAGAAGTATCTGCAGCCACTCGCAGACGGGAAGTCAGATGAAACTCCTAAGAACGTTGCACTCCAAAATAAATATTATAACGGTTTTTCTGTGTTTCAGATGCCTCAGGCGACTGGTACATATTATGCTTATCTCAGTCGTATGAAAGATATAGGAGGCGATCGGTATGTCATATGTGATGCCGGGTTCGTAAACCTGTATAATGACCCTGCAAGGATTTACGTGAAGGAGATAGCAGAGAAAGTTGACGTGTTAAGGGCGAATGGAGTTACCGTATCTTTAGCGACTCCCGATGATATTCGGGAAATGGAGGCTTTCCTGATTGGGTGGTTTATGCATGTGGATGTACCTGATGTTTATCTTCAGCTTGTTTCAGTATTACATAAAAATACGGATAGGTGGATGGAGGTTGTCAAGACATATAAGTCTGAGGGATTGCTTGCAGCTCAGCCGTCCGGTGTCCAGGTGGTATTCAGGTTTATTGCTAAGAGGAGTGCTGAATGGTATGCTCAGGGACAGAAAGTATACGGTGTCCCTTTGAACATGATTGTTAAGGGGACTGGATTTCGGGAGAGGACGGTCATGGATTACCTTCGAAGGCTTGAGGCAGTCGGTCTCATTAAGGTTAACACTATCGATAAGGAACGCTATTACCTGTCTATTGAACAATAGATATTTATGTATCAGGTTGCTTTTATTACCAATAGAGACGAGGCGCAGACTGTCGTTGATAGCGCATTTGCAAGGAGTTGTGATTCTCCTTATAGTTATTGGATAATCGTGAACCGGAAGGAGAAGCTTGTAGTGGTTTCAAGACGGGTTGACACCGACCTGCCCAAGATGGAAGTTCCTTCGTGGAGTTTGCGCGGTAGGTACGAGAGACCTAGAATTGGAATTAGGATGTTAGGGCTGGGACCTTTCTTTGTTTTCGACACCATTTCCCATACTCACGTCTTAAGGTATAAGGCAATCTCGACGGAGGTCAGCGCGCGGATGTTGCCCAGTAGAGACAAACTCCTCAATTGGGTATGGAAGACGCTGTATGAAAATATTTAAGAATATGTGTCGCATAGAACTTCAGTGGACGTTTATCTTGAGTGCAGGGTGATTTTATGAATCTGACAAGTTTCACTAGGTCGCAAAATATCAACGTTGTATCGGGTGAAACTGGAAACAGTGATAAAAAGAAATCTTCGTCGAAATCAAGGGGGAGGGTCGGCAGAGTGTTTGTGGAAGGGCGGTCTGTTATTGTTAACACAGGAGAGGATTTGGTGCTTGACAGTGCCCAGTCAAAATTTCTGCATTTCTACAGTTACACTACTTACACTGCTCATTTGGTAAGCGGGAAAGAAATAAAAACTCCTCTTGTTCATAGGGACGCAGTTGTTTATGTTATGAAGGAGAGTTTCGGGGGAGAATATTGGTTCAGGGAGGTCAGGGATGCAGGGTCTCTTGAGATGGTAATGAACAAATTCTTCCCGGATGGAATGAGCCGTGATGATCCGCGGTTGAGTCATATACCCCACAAGTTTTACCATGCTCTTGAACGCATGTATAACTGGGAATCGCAGTCTGGTTAATTATTTATAGCGATACAGGTTTTATCACCATGCATTGGAAGCCCCTCATAGTATTCGTGGTATTTGCCATGAGCATCGGAATGGTTTTTAGCCCGATCTCTTTTTCATTCTCTCAGGGGCAGACTTTTTCTATTGTGCCAACACCGGAGTCGATCGTTCAGAGTTCGAACCTGACCATTGAATGGAACGGAACCGTTGTCGTTTCGGGCAATGCTGAGATATCAGGCGGTCAGATGGCATCTCTCTACGACGGGCACGGTGCGCTGTACGTTTCTGGAAATTTTATAATACAAAGCAAGGGAGTCCTGCATATAAATAATTTGAGCATAGTATTCATTAAGAATTCATCCTTCCTAAATAACGGTCGGTTGTATTCGAATGATTCTATGGTAACGGTTTATAACCTTTCCTCTGGGGGTATTCCCGATGTGACTTTCATGAATTATGGGTATATGATGGGGAACAACACCTCTCTTGAATTTCCTGGTTCTTTTTTGTCATCCTCATCCACAGTTGTGTTGGATGGTGGATACTTTGGTTACAGGGAATTTTCGTTCTCTTCTAATATAGTCAGCTCAGTCGTTGTGTTCAACAATGAGAAGGTGTACGGCAACGAGATGCTTGGTACAGTAGACTCATTGGGATACAGCAATCTGGTTAGTCTGAATGTTACCAGAAGCACTCTCTATGCTTACAATACTTTTTTCAACCTTGCCCCTCCTAAGCCTGTGAAACAGACAGTTACTGGGAACAAGACGGGTAACGCGACCTCGTCGTACAGCTCTACGACTGGTAAGTACAGCGGTGGATACATAAATATGGCAAGTTCGTCCGCCTATTACCTGAACTTCTCAATGAATTTCAATTCCGCCCTATATGGCCAGAGCGGATATATCTTTCCAGTCTTCGGGGACACGGTGTCATCATCTTACTTCTTTGATTCGGACCTCGTAACTGTGACATCCAGCAGCGGTGCTCCCGTCTACAATCTCCCGTTTTCGATGAAGGAGGACTATTCATCCTATGCCACTTCCATGAATTCGGTATTTCAGAACATCAGTTATACTCGGAATTATGCGTCGTTCCCGTCAACGCTGGGCCCTTCCTCTGCGGTTTACGGCCTGGTGGATGTCTACAACGGGAGCGGTTTATACACATTCAACTACTACAACCTGAGTGCTGCGGGGAACAGCTACACCATTCTGTATCCCGCATTGCCGTTATTTGCAGGGGACCCGGCAAATATAGTTGTGAATGTTCCTTCTGTTTACTTCCAGATGGGCTCTCTCAATCTAACTTATTCCATTAAGTCCTCAGTCTCCCTCAATTATTCTGGCCTGTATGGAAACATCAATGGGCAGGTGTCCGTAGACCTTGGTGGGAAACCTGTTTACTCAGGCCGTCTTTCGTTAGTTGCTGGCCATTCGGGGGCATTGCATTTCATGGTTGACCCTCTCATGTCTCCTGGAGATTATTGGATGAACGTCACTATGAGTGAAAGTTCCGAATTCTCATACAATCCTTTATCAACTCAGGCAGTGGTGCATCAGGATATGCAGTTGAATCTCTCGGTTTCGCCTGTATATACGGTGGTTGGAGCTGCTCCAGATTTTACGACTGTCGCTAATGTCACTGTTTTTATCAGTGCTACCGGTAACTTTGACTCGTCATTTGGTGAGATGTATCTCGAGATCTATAACGGTTCCACGTATCTGAACTATTCAGATTATATTTCCTTGCAGCCCGGAGGGCAGGTGTTCTTATCCTATCCTGTACCAACTGCCATGTTGCTGTCTCATCAGATAGACTATACATTGAGGGTTTATCCAGGATTGAATTACATGCGCGAGAGTGTATACACTTCTCATTTGAACCAATCATTGCTTGCCAGTTTTCTGAAGGTTAAGTATGGTGTAAAGGGTATCGGGGTGGGTTCTGCCAGTTTGAATCTCAATTTTTCTGTCTCTTCTCTTACCGCTGAGAGTATTTATTCCATTTATTTGAATGGGGTTGTAAAAGCTTCGGGTTATGCAACTCCAGGGGTGATTAACGCTTCGATACCGGTCGTATCCGGAAAGAACTATGTTGTTATCGAATTAAATGGCGAGGCGTATGGCACGGGCGGGAATACATCGTCGTGGAACACGACATTTTATTTCTATCCCGTATCTCTCACAGGATCTATTCCTCCTTACATGACAGCGGGATATCCCCCATTGATCCACATGAATATCTCTGTGATTGGGACTTCCACTTCTTCCATGCTTACCGTATATCTTAACGGTACAGAAGTCCCACACAACGGCACTTCTTTGTCGACAAGGGCGGTGTCCTCTGTGAATGTAGTTACGGTTTATGAGGACGTGTTGGGGTTCGAAGTGTTGGTAGCCGATACCACGTTCTCTTCGACTGTGGTGTACCCTCCGCCCCTCATCCCAATGGGTGTCACATCACTGGTAGGTGTCTATCATACTTCTATATCATTTAACATTCCTTCTAATGTTTCCTTGACCAATGTTACAATGATCGGCTCGGGTAATGCCTACAATCATTCCATCCAGAACGATATTGAGACCTTCAATTTTTATACTCAATTCGCTACCACAGGAACAACCGACAAAGTCTTCATTGTAAACGGTACCGTGCATGGACTTCCATTTTCAGTGGATATTACGGTACCGATTAAAGTAGGCTATCCATCCTTTTCCGTGAGTTATGTTGGAAAGCATATAGTTGAGTATGGAACGAAGAGCGTTGAGTTGAAAGAAATGAACCTCAACTATACGGGCATGTTTGACATGCTTACTGTTGTGGTATCTTCAGGAACGTTTTCTCGAACTTATACGCTGTCGCCGAACAGCGAAGGAATTGTTTCCGTACCGATACCGGCAAGGTTTGGGATATACAGCTATACGCTAACTGTAACGTACGGTACGGGATTTGCGCATTCTACGATGGTAATGAAAAACGTAGTCACTGTCAGTCCTGTAGCCTTACCAAGTTGGGTGTTTGAAGGCATCGGTGCTGTTTTGTTTGCGGTCATAGGCGTATTCCTGTATGGAAGGATGTCGAGAAATCGGGCAGTCACGAAAGCGGAAAAGAGAGTCAAGTGTGGTGAATGTAAGAGAGACGTGCCCTTTGATGCAGATAAATGTCCGTATTGCGGAACCAAGTTCAGCGACAGGATGTATTGCGAGGAGTGTGGAGCTGACATTCCGAGGACTTCAGATTACTGCCCGGAGTGCGGTAACGTGTTCAACAAGAATTTGAAGCTTGCCGAGATGTTAAAGGGAGAATATAGGAAATATACGGCGGAGAGGAGGAAGGAGTTGGAGAAGGTGCTTGGCAAGATTCGGGACGCTGAATTTTGGAGAATGATAGTTCAGGGTAACAAAACAATGAACATAGACAGATTCGAAACATTCAGGACAAAATATATGATTTCAGGCTCTTTTTCCAAGGAAGGCGTTACGGTGTGCCCCGTTTGCGGTTCTGGAATTGTGCTTACGGAAGATAAGTGCTCTAACTGTGGTGTTGGCATGAATATGGTCATGGATTATTTCGCTAAGATGAACAACCTTGCCGACATGGGTCATAGACCTGCGAAAGTCGGAAAAGAGAGGAAACGTAAGAAGAAGGGGGAGTGATGCGAGAGGTCTTCAGGGAGGATGGAGTAAGCGAGATTGTAGATTCGATGTTGATTCTCGCCTTTGCCGTCGTTGTTTTCCTCATTGTCTCGACTATTGTAATACGGGATTTTACATCTCAGAATGCTCCTTCTGGGTTTGTGGGGTTTTCAGTGAATTCAGAGGTCGTTCAGACTGGAGAAGGTAGAAACGGCTTGGCTCTGGGGCAATCTGTATTAGTCCTGAATTTTTCTTACACTGGGAAGGCGTTGCCTGTTGAGAATACCACTATGGAATTATTTATGGGAAGTCAGGTGTTCTACGTCAAATTAGCAGATAACGATTTTTCTCAGAGTTATCAATGGTACCCAGCGGGCCCTGTAGAGTCTGGGAAATACGTCCTTTTCAATAGTTCTTTGTCGGGGGCGATTCCTCATAATATTAAATTTAACACTAGTGGCCTTGGCTTCGCTTTTTTGAGTTTAGGAAAACTAATTTGGTCCAATGAAGTTTTTTATTCTGTTCCCGTTATTGCCGGACTAGTGTCGAATCCTAGATACATACTTCCGAACGAAAGCCTGGCTTTTGTTTTTTACATTTATTCATCCTATGAAGTTATCCAGAATAAAGTGACTTATGAAACGATTGATTCTTCTAACGGCACGGTGATCAATCAGGGATATGCCTTCCCCGTTAACGTCACGTCATCTAACGAATGGTACTTCCCTTCGCAGGGCGGTAATCCTTTTTCGCTTCCCTACAAGGGGTCGTATTACGTTACGATAACGGTTTACTATCATCCTCCTTATTCGAGCGAGACTTACGTTTCTGATTCATTTTCGGTTGTTGTGGAATGATGTCCCCTGATATTGTGTGTCAGCAGCTTGTTCGCAGTATGGCATTGTCTGGTTATTTATGATGTACAGGCCGTTAGATGTTATCGAGCGCGCCGTAAAGTGGATTTTAAATACTTGTATCCTATTTTATTATTGTGGAAATTGTTCATACTGATGATAGCGGGGTTTCGGATATAGTCGCTACCGTTCTGATAATTGCCATTGTGGTAGTGATATTGAGCTCTGCGATGTACGTCATCGATGTTGGGTTGCCGAATAGGACGATGCCGTCGGCCAGTATTGTGGACAATAACGTATCGTTCCATTTCATCACGAACAATACAGGCTATCTTGAAGGATCTTTCCTTTATCAGACCGGTCCTGTACTTTCTAACGGAAGCGCATATTTCACGGTGACTGTTAATAGTTCGGTTTTTTCATATTCGATTTCATCTTTTCACGAAGCTTTGAATTCATGGAATGAAATTACCAGCGGCACTGTAGTGACATTCAATTCCAGTGTGATGCGTGATCAGAATGGTCAGGTTATGCCGCTCCTTACTTCGGGAGAGAATTATTCGATGGGGTTTAAGGATCGAAGCAGTTCCATATGGAGCTATTCCGGAGAAGCAGTCCCATCGTCTTCAAAGCCCATTATTGCATATTCATGGTTCGAGGTATCGGGGTCTAGTAACATTGACGTTTACGTGGCAACTTATGGAAATTCCAGCGTCGTCGTTAAGGGTAATTTCTCCTCGTTATATGGCTATCCTTATGGGTCTGTTTATTTCAAGGCGTCTAATTCAACCGGTGTTTACTACGTATCCTTGCCGACTCCTCCTTACTCTGGGTACTATCAGGTCACGGAATCCTCTTATGGTTATTCCACAGATGAGTGGTTTTATCTAAATTGGACCACCATTCTTACCAGTAACAATATTCCAACCAACGATGCTTTGAATATAATGTTTAATGGAGTTCCATCCACCTATCTTAATGAACATGGGATTGCTGTTCAGGTCACTAACCCGGCTACTGTCGGAACCTTCGTCCCCGCCGAAACCTCGTCCAACCAGTATGCATGGTACGGTACGTGGATGACCCTCACTTCCAACGAAACGTTTAATGATTCCGCTCTGCAGGGGACCACGCAATCGATAGCCGTCGAGATTAATTTCCCTCCGTGGCTCAGGACATATAGCATACAGGGGCCCGGCGGGAACAACATGGTGTCGGAAGCAGGCAACGCTTTGAGTGGTAGTTATGATGTGAACTACATAACTTTCATAGTCAGCACAAGCTCCCCGACCAATCTTTATGTCAATTTCAGCGTACAGAGGTATGTTACCGTGGAATTCTCGAATTTTCCAGGATGGGGGCGGTGGAACGGGTCGCTGTCCCTAAGCGGTACGCCCATCATCTCGACACAGAGCTATACTGATGAGGTTTTTCAAACCATTAACAACATCACATGGATCGCAGGTCGTTACACTGTTGGTTTCGTCCTTTCTGGTTTGAATACGCACCAGGTCTTTACCATAGCTTATAAAGGCGGAAACGTTCTCAACGCCAACCATAATGTTACCATTCTGGTTAACGCTACCTCAGTGGCTATCCGCTACTATTCGATACAGTTTAACGAGCAGGGGTTGCCTTCGGGTACCGAATGGAGGGTGGAGTTCAACGGCAGTTATGGTTCATCTTCTGGTACCGAAATAGGATTTTCAGCTCCCAATGGATCTTATAAATGGTCACTGAGTACTGTGCAAGGGTGGCGCGCTGATTCATATGGGGGTACCGTTGCCGTCAATGGAGCAAACGTTACCATTTACTTGACATGGTTGCAGGTGAAATACAATGAAACATTCACAGAATCCGGGTTGCCTGCTGGCACGACATGGGGAGTTACTGTGGGTGGGTTGCACTATTCTACGTCCCAGAGCGTGATTGTCGTAAGGCTCCCAAACGCAACGTACTCATGGAAACTGGACATTGTTGGAGGTTGGACGGGAAGCCCCTACACAGGCAGTCTCAGTGTTAACGGGGCTGGGGGGAATACCCAGATAACTTTCGTCAGGACAGTTTATGTTGTCTCCTTTGTAGAGAGTGGTTTGAATCCTAACGCCCTCTGGAATGTGACATTCAACGGAACGGAGCATTATTCGACTTCAGGAGTCATTACTTTCTCGCTTCCGAATGGTAGTTACAGCTTTTCTGTGGGAAAGAGGTGGGGATGGGCCATTTCACCTTTATCGGGGTCTATTACCATCAATGCAGGGCCTACGAGCGAGACTATCACTTTTGTCCCGATTCCGACGTATACTGTTACGTTCGAGGAATACGGCATCTCTCCGGGCAATAAATGGTATGTAAATGTCACGAACACTACCGATAATGGGGGCAATTCTTCATATGCAGTCGTAACGTCATCGGCGGCTTGGAGTTCCAGTATATCTTTTGAAGAATTCAATGGACAATATTTGTACACGACTTACTCGTCAGGGTTCCAGGCTTATTCATGGTCCGTGTCCAATCCGATAACGGTGAATGGTAACAACATCATTATCAGGATATATTTCAAGCAGGTGACTTATAACATCTGGTTCGTCCCGAGCGGTCTTCCTTATTACACTTCATGGTCTGTATATCTAAATGTTAATGGGGATTTGCGGAGCGGCGGCAATACATATTATCCTTGGGATAACGGGTCTGTTGAATTCACTGTCATGAATGGTTCGTATCCTTATTCTGTCCCCGCGTTGAATGGGTATAAGGCTTCCCCCGCAAGCGCTACCGTGAATGTGGCCGGGGGTGGGGTCACGGTTGTCGTCAATTTCATACAGCTGGCGTATACCATATGGTTCAACGAAAGCGGGCTGGAGCCGGGGGCGGTGTGGTATGTGAATATAAGCAGTGCCTCATTCAAGGGTACTTCTTCGTCCATTGCCATTACTGAGTATAATGGTCAGTATTATTATACTACGTCCGCGAGCGGTTATACTTCTTCGCCGTCTTCAGGTTACGTTACCGTGAACGGCGCCAATCAGACCGTCAACGTCTATTTCACTCCCAGCGTTGTCTTTGTCCCACACGGATTATCCTCTAGTACCTATTGGCAGGTTTGGTTGTACGACCAGAATTGGCCATGGTATTCCTATTATCAGGGCGGGTATGGCAACCTGACTTTCACCGGTATTCCTTCGGGAAGTTATACATATAGTGTCTCGAGTAGCCTCAGTAGCAGTGGTGGATACGAATTTGCGGTGTCATCTGAGAATCCTGTCAGCCCAATGAACGTGAACGGCCCCACTGTTGTGAACATTTACTACTCGGAAGAGGTATATGTGCAGGCATCCAGCAATTATAATACGTATCTTTGGGGGTACTATAACGGGCAAGTTCTTGGCCCTTATGACGGGTCAGGTTGGTTCCCTGTCGGCGCTTCCGTTTATGCGACGTCCCAGGATGCCTTCTATGGAAATCAGTACATGTCAAGCGGTGTTATTTCATCGATTCATCTCATGAATCAGTCCCTTGACTTCGGCGGGCAAACGTACGGAGGTTACCCCGATTGGTGGTTCAATAACCCGCAGGGCAATTTCGTGGTGATGTTTTACGGATGGATGTACGCTCCATCATCCGGCTGGTATAACATCGGAACGACAAGTGACGACGGGTCCGCCGTGTGGGTTAGCAATTCTCCCAGCATGTACAACTGGAACAGTCTTGTCGTGAATAACTGGTATCAACAGGGAACTACTTTCAGGCAGGGTTCAACGTATCTGTCGCAGGGTTATAATTACATAACGGTTGCATACGAGCAGGGAAACGGTGGCTACGCACTGAATCTTCAATGGCAGCCCCCGAGTCAGTCGTGGCAGGAAATGCCCGTGACGGGCACTGCTTACGTTTATGACGTTCCATTCCCATCTTCTTCAACAGGTACTCTATACTCTCCATCCCGCTAACGGTGGTAATCCCACATCTGAAACTTTCTACGACCCCGTGTTTTGGAGCGTCCAGAGTATAAGTCAGCCATCTTATGTCAGTGCTTCATGGTCGAATGATTATTATTACCTTACGACTTCAGCCTCCCCTTCTGCTGGTGGCTCTATCTCACCGGGTTCAGGATGGTACCAATACGGGCAGTATATCCAGCTTTCGGCAAATCCCAATTCCGGGTATTCTTTCCAGTCCTGGAGTGCAACTGGGAGTTATGGTGGGTGGCTCGGCCAAAATGGCTACATTTACATGTATGGACAGGTCAGTCTGACGGCAGTGTTCGCAGCGGCTCTCATATTTGTTCCGGAGAACCTGCCCCCAAATGCGTACTGGCAAGTGTATACCAACCAGTGGGGTTGGCAGGGAGGATATGGAAACATTGTTTTCACCGGGCAGTCTGGTAACGTATATTATCAGGTTTCTTCCCCGGATTGGGTTTACGATAGCAATATCGGTCAATGGACATACTTGTATGCCAGGCCTTCGTCTGGGTACGTTACCGTGAACGGGCCAACTACTGTTTATATCAACTGGGTTATCCCTCTGTGGACCGCATGGTTCAACGAAACTGGGCTTGCTTCAGGAACCACATGGTCTGTGACGATGAATGGGCAGACATACCAGAGTAGCTCTTCGTCTATAGTCGTTCAGGAACCATACGGGCAATATTATTACCAGATAAATGTCCCGAGCGGTTATCAGTCCCAGTATGGAACAGGGGGATACGTGAATCTGCAAGGCAGTAACCAGACGGTGGATGAAGTGTTCGAGGCAAGTGTGTGGTTCATCCCGGAAGGTATTCCCGCTTACAACAGCTGGCAGATTCAGGTCAACGGGTGGTCTTGGTATTCCAACTGGATCTCACCTGGGCAGAACGGGTCGATACAAGCGTGGGTCCCATTGGGATATTCGTTCATTGCGTATCCTGCCGCCACATATTATGACCCCAACCCTTCAACAGGAGTAATCGGTCAACCGGGGGATGTTTACATCTACTATACCGCCCCCCAGCATCCCATTTACTTCAACGAGACGGGGCTGGCGGGGGGATACGTTTGGAGCGTGACTCTGAACGGAGTTCAGCAAACGTCAGGGTCGTCTTCTATAGTCTTCTGGGAAAATCCGGGGCAGTGGTATTCTTACGCTATTTCTGCGAATGGGTACCAGGTCAATCCCACCTCAGGTCAGGTTTATGTTTCTAATTCGGGTCAGACCGTGAGCGTCAGGCTTCAGGCCGCAATTATCTTTGTGCCTACGGGGTTCCCGTCTGGTTCTAGTTTTTATTGGCAGGTGTATGATAGCGGGTGGGGTTGGCAGGGAGGCAGTTATAATGGACCGGGAACGGGAAATATATCATTTGTTCAATCCTATGGTTCTTATTATTGGCAGGTGAATTCGCCGGTCCAGGTTTACGTTCCGGCAGTAAATCAATGGATATGGTTTTCCCCCACGCCAGCCAGCGGCACTGTCAATTTCAATGCTCCAACGGTCATTGATATTAATTTATACGCTCCGCAATATAGTATAACCTTCGACGAAAGTGGTCTGCCTTCTGGTATGAGTTGGAGTGTGACTCTGGCTGATGGCACTAATGATTTGGGGGCCGGGACTACGCAAACTACCACTGCTTCTTCCATCTCTTTCCAGGTCTATGATGGAAGCTACTATTATGGGGCATCTGCGAGTGGCTACCAGCTCAACCCTAATTATAATTGGGTGTATGTGGGCGGGTCGAACCAGGTTGTGAATCTGCAGGCAGAACTGGGATATATATGGTTTACTCCCGTTGGATTGAGTCCAGGAAGTGAATACCACTACGATGGTACTCAGTGGACCCTTCACATTAACGGTTGGCAATGGAATGCCGAATACGGTTGGTTTGAACATGCCCGATATAATCGGTGGCTACACAGATGGTTCTACTATTGGTCGTATTCAAACGGGTCGATAGAAATATATGCAGCGAATTATGGAATAGGGATTGGTACGGAATACTCGGCATCTGCAAGCACAAGCGGGAATGGTCAAAATTATTATGCGACCACTGGTGCGGTTCAGGGTGCGTTGAATTATGTCTATTTCAATGCTGAGGCCGCGCCTCCTTTATCTGCAGTTTTATATCCCAATCAATTTCAAACAGGATATTCTTCATCGAATTCCGTTTTTCAGCCGAATACGGGGGGCAGTTGGTCATTCACCAGCATGCATTACATGATACTGACAAGAGTCCTAATGAATTCTGAGACATTTCGCAGGATCACTTCGGAACCGGTTTGAGCACGGCTATTTCATCGTTGAGTGAAATGCTCCTCAAGGAGTTTCACGCTGCAATACAAGTATATGAATATTTTCTAATAGCGATAATCTTGCTGAAAAATGGTAATCCTTTAATATGTTGATAGTTATACCTAACTGTTATGTGCCAGAAAAGCTTGCTTCGGACGAAACGCGAAGATGGTGTTTCGAACCTCGTTGGTGTGATACTTATCCTGGCCATTGCATTAATGATTATGGTAAGTGCGTTTGCCGTCCTTAATAATCTCCCTCCTGCGACTCAAGCTCCCGCGAGTGTTAAAATGCAGGACATGCAACTGGAAAATGCGATGAGTCCTCTGGCATCCGACGGTTACTTGGTTGTTTCTTTTGTTTATGAGTCGGGCCCCGTTCTTTTTGCTTCATCTTCCGATTTCGTGGTATCTGTTAACAATGTTTCATATCAGTATCCGCTATCATCACTGGGGTTGTCGTCCATTTCAGCTGGAACTATTGTTAATTTTAATTCATCCAATACGACGTCTCCTGACATTGGCGGTTCTCATGGGATGCCATTGATCAATGAGAATTCTTCAATTGGTTTGGAACTCACCAAGTTTGGAAAGCCTATGTGGACGTCGTCGCATGATGTTCAGATGGAGATGGTGAAACCCGTTATTGCCAATTCATGGGTGTCGGGGTATATTGGGCAGCAGTTTACTCTTTACGCGAGCGTTGATAGTGAGTACAACGTCACGGTGACGGGGAACTTTAGCATGCTCTATTCTGGAGGTAGTTATAGCAACGTGTCAATGGCGCCTGTTGGGAATCAGAACACTTATGAGGCTTCCCTTCCGGCTGTCAAGCACAACAGTTATTATGAGATCGAGGTGTGGGTATCCTTGTCCTCTGGGAAGAGAGGGGTGGTAGGTCAGTGGTATCAGCTGACTCAGAGCGGAGCTGCTGTGGTCAGTGCCGGCGTTGTAGACATGAATATTTTTGTGAGGGGGGTGCCTGGAAGTATTTGGACAAATTACGACCTTCCGGTCAGGATAGGCGGGACTGAGGTTGTTCCTCCCCCGTCCGTTCCTGCGATGGCTTCCATGCCCACCGCAAATACCCTTCCCCCATGGTACGATACGTGGGTGCATATAGACCAGAACAACACTTCCCTTTCCACGCTAGGATATCAGGTGGTGGGCGTTACGGGAGTTGATCAGTACCTTTCCGTCAATGATTCGGCTATACTGGGGGTCACTTGGGACGGGGCGCAGTTCATCGGGATCAGTATTGTCGATAATGGGCAGAACCAAAATCTTACAAGCGCATCCAATGATATCTTTCTTTTGCCATCCAGTGGCGTAGTCGATATTTACGTTAATTTTACTTCCACAAGCAAGGTTGTTTTGACAGGTACGTCTAGTGTGTATAATCAGTCTATTGTGAGTTTTAGCCTTGGTGTCGGGGGTATGTCCAACGGTTATTCCGTTTCTGCACAGTCCTTGGTTGCTTCACCTCCGCAGGACGTTTATGATTATCAGTTGTCTTCTGTCGAAAAGGTGACGATGAGCGGTCTTGTCAGCAACGTTGGGCAGGATGTCTATGCTACGTATACTGACGGTTCTGCGTTTAGTTCAGCTAGGTTGAGTCCTGGGGCTAATGTTACCGTCGTAATTGATGCAATACCGTTGAGTTATGGGAACGTGACATTTGATGTTTATGGGTTGAGCAGCTCTGTCAGTTCTTTGTTCGAGCTTCAATACGCGGGCGGAAGCTACGGGGGAGCTTCGGGAAAGTCACCTATGCCTATTGCACTGGACTCTATAGCGTGGGGTTCGCATGATTTTTCGGTTCCGTCCGTTTTGTATTCACCGAATGGAGTTTATAAGTACGTACTCCAACCCGAGGCATTGCCTGGTGTCTCCCTTTCGTCCACAGGGGTCGGGTCGTTCAGCATCAATTACCTTCAGCAGACCTATCCCGTTTCTTACATGAACAAAACAGTCTATTACACTGTCACTCCTTCAGTCAGTCCTACCAATGCTGGTGAAATCTACTATGTGGTGGCGGGACAAACTTACTACGGTGCGGCGTCCTTCGTTGCAGGTACTGAGGTGTCATTTTACGCTTATAATACATCGAAGTATTTCGGGTTCAGTTATTTCACCGGCAGCATTGCTAATTCTTACAGTACTGCTACTCATTTTACCGTCAGGTTGACGGCCAATGATTCAGAGGTAGCGGTATTTTCGAATTTATATCAATTTGACCTGTCAATCAGTGGGTACGGTTCCGTTTCCGTGACCGTGAATTATGCCAATGGAAGCGTTGTGCAGAGGGAGAGTACCTATGGTCAGACCCTGTCCGTATTCCCAATCCAACCAGGGTCTACAATTGAAATGACGGAGTCTCCATTATACGGTTCGACATTTTCGGGGTACTCTGGGTCTTACTCCTCTGACAGTTCCGTATATTCGATGACCATCAGCTCCAACGTGTCCGAGACCGCGACTTTTACAGGCGGTCATCCCCCACAGTCTGTGACGATAACCGTGAACGGCACCGGTACGGCTTATTTTGACGGCTATTCCACTTCCTCATCCAAAACCATCGTTGTTCAGCAGGGAACATCCTTTATTATTACCGAGAGTCCAGGCTCGAATTACCAATTTGTGAGTTATACTGGAGCTTACGGGTCCACGACTCAGGCCCAACTGCTTGTGACTATTAATTCCAACGGTACGGAGTATGTGAACTTCCAGCCGGTTTCAGTGAGTTTGACCGTCTACATCAATCCCAGCGGGGGCGGGACTGCGACGGTCAACGGAATCGTTGATTCTTCCTCTTATACTCTCTCCGTATCTTATGGGGCTACTGTAAAGATAACGGAACAGAATTCACAGGGCTATACTTTCGCCGGTTATTCAGGATACGATACGTCTTCCCAGACGTCGATTTCCTTCGCCGTGACACAGGGTGGCATCGAATATGTGAATTTCAATGTTGTTTACGTTGAGGCTTCGATAACTCTTAATGATTACAATACGGGAACTGTTTATGTTTCATACAGTGGATATAACACTCAGATTTCAAGTTCCGCCACCATAACGGTACCGTGGGGTACATCCATTACCTTGGCGTCCTACGCTAATTCGGGGTATTATTTCAGTTCTTACAGTGGTTTTTATGTTTATTCTCAAAACTCGGTTACTACGTTCCAGGCCGATGGCGGAGGCACGGAATATGTTTATTTCTATCCATTGGTGCAGTATCAGGTTACGGTTATGATCAGTCAGGGGGCGGGAAGTGCAGGATGGTACGGGGCAGCAAGCGGAAGCACAAGTTCGTCTGCCACTTTCGATGTATATTCTGGGTCTTCAGTCACCGTCTACGCGTCGCAGAGCAACCCTAATTTCGTTTTTAACGGGTTCAGCGGGAACTTCGGCTCATCCTTGAATAGCCAGATAAGCTTCCAGGTTTATCAAAGCGGAACGGTTTACGTGAGTTTCCAGTACATTTATAGCAACGTCACGGTCTCCGTGAACCAGGGAGGGTGGGGCACAGCCTACTGGTCTGGAGCAGCCAGTGGGCAGACGATGTACTCTCAGACTTTCACTGTTAAGACAAACAGCTATTTGACCCTGTCCGAAAGTCCTGCTAGCGGTTATGAATTCATGGATTACAGCGGTAGCTATGGTGGCTCTGCGTATATCCAAATTACCGGTAGCGGCAATGAATACGTGAATTTTCAGTCGCTTTACGCTAATGTCAACATCGAAGTTAATCCGAGCGGGGATGGTATCGTATATATCAGCGGGAGCGGAATATCAGCAACATCCACTACAACTGCATGGTCCGGGTCGGTCTTGATAGGGACGTCGATCACTCTTCAGTCATCCAATACAGCGACGGGGTGGGTGTTCAATGGTTATAGTGGGTCTTTCGGGAGTTCAAGCAACGCTTATTATGCCTTTACTGTTGAGAGTTCGGGTACCGAATACGTGAATTTCCATTCCGATGCTCATCACTTCAACCTCGTCGTGAATCCTAGCGGCGCGGATGTTGTTACTGTTGTATGGAACAATGGTCAGATATCTACTTCAAGTTCGGCTAATATTACCTATTACGGTGGGTCGACGCTTATAGGGTTGTATTATGGATTCACATCCAGTTACAGTTTTATAGATTGGTCGGGTCACTATTTCGGAACGGGCAGTACTGCAACATTTACGCTTTATGGCAATGGGACGGAATTTGCAAATTTCCGTCAAAATGTTATATCATATACCCTTACGGTTCAGGTTAGTGGAAGTGGTAACGTTTACGTGAGTGGGTCCGGAGCTGATCAATACGTAACATCTTATCAGACATTCACTATACAACAGGGGACAAGTATTTCATTGAGCGAGACTCCAGGTAGCGGTTATACTTTCCAAGGGTATTCTGGTACATGGGGTAGCTCCAGCACTTTTACGGTCAATCAGGACGGGTCTGTGATTGCAACATTCGCACAGGCAACGCCCTCGGTGTATACCATCGTTATCGAGGTCAATCCGGGGGGTGTCGGTACGGTGAATTACCAGGATAGCAGTTCAGGTTTAAACGGTGCAACGGAATGGACAACTTCTATAACTGCGGATGCGGGTACATATATAAGTTTTAATGCACTACCCGATAGCGGTTATACTTTCCAAGGGTATTCTGGTACATGGGGGAGTTCCAGCACCTTTATGGTTAACCAAGATGGAACCGTAATTGTAACTTTCAATCAGGTGTATACAACTGATTATACGGTAACCGTCGAATCAGGCGGTCCGGGTTATGTGTATTTCTATTATGGTAATGTCTATTACAAAACTGGCACATGGGGTTCTGGTTCCGTGAGTTTGAACGTTCCGAGCGGAACGCAGCTTACATTACATGCCGTAGCAAATCCTCCAAAAGCCGGTCTGTGGCCACAATTTGTTAATTTCCAGGGCACTTACGGAAACTTTCCACAATGGACAAGCCCTGAAACTATAACCATCGATCAAGCGGGATACGAAAGCGGTATATTCACACAAACCGTTCATAACGTCTCTCAAGGGAGCCAGTATCCTCATGCTCCACAAAATATTTCGTCTCATGTAAGTTCTTGGGAGAACGGGAATGCCACTGCAACAACAACTCAGGCTCAAGTGCAATTTCGTGGATAGTCTACCTTTCTCTCGTGCGTTCTGTGCGAATGTTTATATTTTAGCAGCGCTTTGTATGAATTGGAGAAATGGAGAAGTTTAGGAGAGAAGGACAGGAAAATTCCCAAGTGACGTTTGCTGCGTTTGCATTGATAATAGTAATTGGCCTGCTTGCGACAGGTTTCTCGGGAGCGATTGTAGAGGCGACTTCGACAGGGAATTCCGCGCATTCGAACTATTATGTGCCATCTCAGGTTGTCAGGGGTCCCTTTTCTTCCCCCAGTCCCTCTCCTGTCGGGTTAAGCATATCTGGGACAAATGCAACTTATTATTCTTCATTTCCGGTAGGAGGTCCTTATGCGTCTTTTCAAAGTTCTATCGGAACTGATAGTTCAGGATTCGGTTCGGTTGTGACTTCTAGTCTGACAGACGGCATCAAGTTTTATGTTTACGTGTCGGAGATGTCTCCTCCCGTACTGTTCAGTAACCATTCCGGGGGCTTGCGGCCTAACTACAGTCTTCAGTCAAATTTTTTTGTCAACGGTAGCGGGTCAGGCGGAGAAGGTCTGTATTGGACTCAACTTGGAATGGAATTTATGTTCGTGAAAATGTCGACCAATCAGTCAGTTTTCGAGATAGCTCCTTTCTTTGAATACTGGTGGCCCGGGCTTTCTAACACGGGTGATACGTACTTCAATTGGTCTTCGGAGCGAACTGTCGAAAGCGGGCCTGGACATCCTTTTTTAGTGGAGGGATGGGAGTTTACAGGATTGAATAATTCTGGGGAATTCGTAAATTCAACTATAATGATAAGGGGTTATGTCAATGGTAACGGGACAGGGTCCAGTAGTTATAGATATGGTGCTTTCTGGTATAATACGACTTACTTTCTCGGAGTAGGAGGGGACAGGCTTCCGCCTTTTACCCTTTTACCTGTCAGTGCAGAAGGCAATCAAGGGGTAGGTATTGTAGGGGCGGGAAGTCATCAAGTCGTCTGGGGGAATTATACCGCGTACGAGCTCGTAGAGGAGTTGGTCAATGGGTCATTTGTCTTGCCTCAGGTGTCAAGCGTTGTCGATGGAATATCAGGCGAGTCTAGCGCTGGATTGCATGGGGGAATAGTTGTTAATCAATCCTCCAATCCATTTGGTCTCCCAGCTTTCACGCCATTTGCTTACCTCTCTAATTATACTTCGGTATCGGATAATGCTGCAGGAGTCGCATACTTTCCGATTGTTGTCCAAGGGTACGTTTTCCCCTTTAACGCTACGATAAGCGCGTATGCGGTCAGGGATCACATGTATCTTTCCATAGAGAGGTCGGGTGCTTCTTTTCTTGTAGAAACCGTGGGAAGTCAGATAACTTCTATTGTCATCAACATTTCTGCGTCAGGTTACGTCAACTACTCGGTAGAATATTTCCCATCTTCAACGAATATTTCAAGGGGCGTGGAATTGCACACTCCATTCGTGTCTCTCCAACCGCTGTCTGGCAATGTAGTTTACGGATTTATGGAGCTTCCTTTCCCTTATCTGGCGTATCTTATGGACAATTACATTTATTCCAACGGAGGGTCACGTGCAAACATGACTTTTTGGGACACGATGGCGCATTCCTGGAGGGATTGGTTTACGGTGGCGGTAAGCTCGGGCGGAGTTAAAATAGACCTATCATGGTATGTCCCCACACTTTTGCAGGACTACGCATCTGTGATCTTTAATTTCACCAAATGGGGGTCGAATTGGACATTCCAACCTTATTATAGTTACATTACCCATCATTACCTGGATTCCCCCGTGTACCTGCCTTATTCGTTTACGGTTAACAACAGTGCTTCAATCTCTATTGAATCGCCCCTTCTCAACCAATCATTTTCCATGCCTGCCCTGAATGCGGAATATAATGTGACCCCATCCATGTTCATTTTCCAGATTCCTGTAATTGTTGATAGCACAGCTCTGTGGTATCAAAATCCTTACGCGATCGGTCAGGTGGAGTGGAATGGTCAGAGCGTCTGGGTGGGAGATTCTCTGAACGCATCCTTTACCTTCCCCTATTCGGTTAATTCGAGTTCTGATATTTTCAATATACTGAATTATTCGGTGCTTCACTCTCATAGCTTGAACGTGTCGGATATGGAGTTTTCTGCGTTTGTAAGCGTGTATTCGTATAGCGGTCTGGAAAGGGAAAGTTTCAATGTTACCATTCCCCTCTTCAATTATTCGGTAGCCGCACTTGTTTCGGTGGCCGGGGCAGAGCACTTCCCGGTACATCTTCATGCGAGGCTGGGAGGGAGCCTGAATTTGACGTATCCGGTTGCAATCATGGCGTTGGTCATTGTTTTAACACTCGGAATCATTTTAAAGCGTAGGAATAGAAGGGATGTGAAAAAATGATGAAAACGACGTCCATTGTTATTCTTATTGTCGTTCTTCTGTTATCTTCGTTGCCGAGTCTTGCAACAGGATACAACAATCAATGCACATCTGTAGAGGAAGTCAACCAAGGAACATCTTCTGCATATAACGTCACGTTTCAGGAGCAAAATCTTTCTTCAGGTGTTTCGTGGGGGGTAGATGTTAATTCATCGAGCTTTTATAGCCAGGCGAGTCAGATAAGCGTGCATCTGGCCAATGGTTCATATAATTACTCAATTGTAATTGAAAATGTGTCTTTCAGGCCTGTTTATGCACAGGGTTCATTCCGCGTGTCTGGGCACCCTTTGGAAATCCCCGTTAAATTTGAGCAAGTTACATATCCTGTAATATTCAATGAAAACGGTCTCCCTTTGAATTCCACATGGACGGTAGTTGCAGGGGGTATGAACCAGAGTCGTGAGACGGGAAGCGGAGGAGCTGGTGATTATACGATATTCAATATGATCAACGGCAGTTATAAATGGAATGCCGCTCCTTCCGGAGCGTACGTTCCGCTTCCGCAGAACGGTTCTTTCACTGTTAGGGGGAATATTAGTGTTATAAATTTACACTTTGAGCAGGCGTATTCTCAGGTCGTGTTTGAGGACGTCGGTCTTCCATATAACGTTTCATGGTATGTGAATTTTAATGGCAGCGTGAAATACTCAAATGCATCCATCATTGTGTTCGTGGCCCTTTATGGAAATTACTCTTATTCAGTCGGAAGTAATGATACACATTATCATTCGTTCACCGGGTTGAGGCATATTTCCGTCAACAACCTTGACGTTTTCATTAATGTCTATTTTTGGAGTGAAAATTACACGGTTGCCTTCAACGAAGCTGGCCTTCCTACAGGGACTGAATGGTCGCTGGACGTCGGGGCGCAGATTTACAATTCTACAAATTCTACCGTTGTAACTTTTTTGCCGAATGGTACGTACTATTACACCTTGTCCGTTGTAGACCCTGCGTATGTTCCATCGAACAGAACAGGTTCTTTCACTGTGGACGGACATGGTTTGAGTATTAATTTGATATTTGAACCGTTGACATATCAAGTGATTTTCAGTAGGTCCGGGCCTTCTGATGTGAAATGGGAAATCATGTTGGGCGGCGATAATGTGAGTACGAATTCATCGATAATAACGTTCAGGGAGGTATATGGTGAATACAACTTTACGGTCAGTATATTCAATCAGGATTATTCTCCCTCTCCTGAGTCTGGAACCGTCTATGTTACCGTAAACACCAGCATTACCGTCGTTTTTATTCCTACGACGTTCCGGCAGATATTTATTGAGAAGGGCCTGCCAGAGAATTTCACATGGACGGTTCGTCTTGGAAATGCAACGGTCGTATCTTCAAACGAGTCTGTGACTTTCAATGAGATGAACGGCACTTACTCTTTTGCCGTATCTGCGAAGAATTATACAGTCTTTCCGTCATCGGGCACGATAACGGTATCAGGAAAGAGTGAGGCACTCAATGTGCGATTTGTTTCTTACGTTTATATCTCGTTTAGCGTATCAGGCATTCCGAAGGGGAGTGAGTGGTCTGTTACAATCGATGGCAGGCAATTTAACAGCTCCTCCCAGATACTTTCTATATTTGTACCGAATGGGACATACTATTACATTCCTATCAGCACCGGGAACTTCACCTATAGCGTTTTACTTCCACCGGGTTATTCCTTGACATCGGAGAATAGTTTTAACGCCACTGCTTCCATGATGGTTTCTTTGGTCGGTCAACCTACGGGCGGGGGTACCGGACCGTTTAATTCTCTGGGCGAGTACCTGATTGTAATCGTCGCATTGGTTGGAGCAGCTTTAATTATCATGGCGGCATCTCTCATCATTAAAAAGAAGGGATGGAAATAAAATGAAACACGTTATTCGTCCTTTTTGTGCTACAACAAGGAAGGCCCGAAGTGTGGAAAGGATTTCTGTTCTCGTTGTTGTGCTATTGGTTGTCGTTGTGGTTTTTTCTTCTGCTCTTTTACCTCATAATCAGAACTCACTCCTCGAAGGCAAAAGAGGGTTACCGTCTGCGCAGGCAGGAAGCGTGCTCCCTTCAGAAAAGACCGTTTCCAATGCCTCTGCCATAGGTTCTTATTCGACAGTCTCGAATATAGGTGGCGGAATCTTTACTGGCGGTTCTGGTGTACCTGCGTTCTATAGTGGAGTTGGAATTGGCGGTGGATATTCGTTTGGATCTTACAACACTTTGACGGGAATGAAATATCCGATGGTTTTCCCTTATAGTGCTGAGGTTAATAATACGCCTTCCGGACTTTATGCCCCCATATTTCAAAACGTGTCGACATATGTGAATCCTTTGTTGTATCAGGGGGGAAGTCAATATGAGGCTTCATTCGCAACCAGCCTGCATTATGTCGCGAATTTTACGAGGATATACCCTCCGGCAATAGATTATTCTTACGGTGGCCCTAACCCCAGCGGCGGGGCGGGACCAAATTATTCTCTTCAATTTAATATTCCATTCTTTTCAACAATACCGGGTGCTACTTTTGCAACCAACTGGTACCAGAGCGCATTTGGGGTTTATACTGTGATTGGGGCGGGTGATTCTCAAGACTCTAATGCCTCGTATTATCTTATGCCTAATAGTGAGTGGTGGAGCAATTATACTTCAGATAATTCTCAGGGGCACTTGCTTCCCTATTCCACAAATTATTCTAGTTACAACAATTTTTTTGTCAATCCTCGATATCCTCTGATAATTTCTTCATGGGTCAATATTTCTTATTCTCCAAGGAGTCTGACTAACGGCAGCGTTTTCATCAATGAGAGCGATGGGGTGACAGGTTTCCTCGCCAAGGGGTATCAGAGCGATATACCATACTCTGAACATCGGTACAGGACAGTTTGGTTCAATACCAGTTTCGAAATTACCAAAGGGAGCAGAGATGGTGTTGACTCCTTCCCCGCGTTTCTCGCTTATTACCCTGACAGCGGGATAGCTTTCGTTGGGTCGGGGAACGGTCAGTCTGTCTGGGGTAATTATACTGCAACATTTGGTGTTGCGCAGGACGTCGGGGGCACTTTGCTTCCAATGCCCACCATATACGCGATGAGGTCTGCAACAGGAGAGGCTTCGGAAGGCGACGAAGGCGTTGTAATTAGTGGCGAGAAGACCAATCCTGTGGGAATGCCTGCGTATTTCCCTTATACCTACAACTCAAACCAATCCGGTGGGCCGTTAGGGAGCGATGGCTACAATTTTAACCATGAGTCTATGGGCTCTTCCCTGATTGTTGGCAGCGTATTTCCTTCCAATGCGGGGATTACGGCGTATTCTGTTTATACTCACTCTTACATTGCCGTTGTAGTGAACGGTTCCTCTTTCTATGTTGATTTTCCAGGGCTATATGGTATGAGTTCGAGAGAGATAACGGTCGGTCTGAGTCTTGATTACTGGTCACCCATTATCCTGAATTTCTCCTCCCCGGGGTTTAGTTCTCATTCGGTCACCATTGCCCCTTATCATGAGCAGAATCCATTCTTTGAGGTGCGGTCCGTGCAGGTTGTGCTTGCACCCGCGAACCAAAAAATGGTTTACGGGGTTCTTTCTTTTCCTGTGAGTTATTTTTCGTATTTTGCAGGGAATTACATCTTTTCACACTTTCCGGGAATCGGGAAGCTCTATGGGAGTATCTATCCCGCTGATTCGTCAAGTTCAACCCAGGCATGGGAACTGCTGGACAACATATCGAGGATATCAGCCAATGTGTCCTCTTACTTCTGGCTGAACGTGACCGGGGGCAGTAGCTACTATAATGAGTCATTGTACCTGCCGGATGTAGCGCAGGTGATCCTAGATACCCTATGGGGGCAGGATTGGAGCGGTTTCACCGGCCTATCGTATCAGGCATATTTTGGATTATATTACAGTCTCCTGTTCAATAATTCTGTAGACATTCCTTATTATGTACTTGTTCCATCCTCAACGAGCTCCATTGACGTTTCAGCACCCATCCTACTTTCTGCTCCGGTTTCTGTCCCTTCTGGCTCTGGCGCATTTGAGGAAAACATCTCTCTTGGTTCGTTTGATGTTCCAGTGACTTTTGATTTTCCTAGCATCCCTGTAACCTATAATGGTACTCCACCCTCTATTTCATCCATTTCCATGGATGGAAAAGTGCTCTGGAACGGGTCCTCCACCAATGCCAGCATGATCGTTGATGTTCCACTTGGCAACATAGCCGCTTCAAATGTGACGGACTTCATTTATTCGGTCTACAACAACTCTTACACGCCTGCCTATACGCCTTCTCCCGGGTACTCGCCATCATGGATGCTTTCCCTTCCGTCTTTCTATTACAATGCTTCTTTCACAATTACCCCTTCTTCATCTAAGTATGCTCCGGTGAACATGTCTCGCAATATGATGTTCTTTAATTACTCCCTCTATGCACTCGCTATAAGATCAGGTGAGAATCCTGCTAGCACAACGCAGGCATTCCCCTTCAAATTTTCGGAGGTGCAGGTTGGCGTCGGGGGGAGCTATTATTCTGTAGTGAAGGGTTATCTTTATGGAACGTACAATTTAACGGGGCAGAGGTTTGTCCTTGGAGGAGTTGCTGTGCAGTTCTTCCGCGATGGTATCCTGGTGGACAGTGTGGTGACCGGAAGCAACGGTTATTACTCCTCAAATATGTCTTTTGCTCCCGCAAGCGTGTGGGGTTCCAACGCAACCGTTTCCGTAGACATGCAAGCTGCTGATATGCAATTTACGAATTTCAGCGGGGTCGTCTATCTGCACGCAAATAAGGTTGAGTGGTACAATGCATCAATGGTATACATAACCACTATCAACATACTGGGATACGGTGTCACAATTCCGGGCTGGTTCGTGAACGACGTCCTTACGCTTCTGCTGGGCTGGACCGATGCAGGCATCTATGTTGTCGTTCTTTACTTTTCGTTGGTCGGAGGGATCGGGGTAGGCGCTGGAACGGCCGGCGGGGCTGTCATGGGGTTGATCATGAAAAAGATGTTAAAAACGGGTGTTTCAAAGGGTAGAGGAGCCGCCAAGGGTGTTGCGAATCAGACAAAACCCGGAAATAAGTGATGAAAACGCTGTCTGACTACTTTTAAATAGTAAACCGCTTTCTATTAATCATGCTTAGGTTCGGTTCGAAAAGAAAAGTTCCAAAGATGTTCGTAGGTGCAGGTAGGGGCACAGAGTTGAGGGGGAAAATATTCAAAGCGGTGCAGGAAGGAAGGATATCGCCGCAGGACCTTGAACAGCGGCTCTCTCCGGATGGCAAGCTCGGTGGTACTGTAAAAAATTCTGCTGATGGATTGGCTGAAGATGGTTTTATTCGAAAAGACATTGAAGGAGGTGATGTGTGGTATGTCAAAAAATAGGAGCTATTTGATTCTGTTAATCGTTGTAATATCCATTGCTCTTTCCGTTTCTGTTGCGGTGCCTATGCAGGAGACGGCATCTGCAACCGTATTCCCGGCATCTGCAAGTACTGGTGGCTTACTAAACGGAACACTTGGCAATAATACAACCAATGTAACCGCGTATATCAATCANGTCCTGGCTGTGGTTCTGGAGATAGTATCGGGTGCTGTCATCGTAATCGGCGT
>ACXJ01011410.1_pt1 | contig 45163 bp, 54 predicted proteins | sample 870861 | NCBI WGS metagenome assembly ACXJ01 (sample SAMN02954270, study PRJNA29437) | mine drainage metagenome | biome: terrestrial; feature: Richmond mine; material: biofilm; isolation source: combined biofilm from UBA (pink subaerial biofilm) and UBA BS (thick... ... | reverse complement strand
CCTCCTCACCTCCATGGTGGTGGCCCGGGAGTGGGAGAGGGGAACGCTCGAATCCCTCTTCTCCACTCCGGTCACGATCCCGGAGATCCTTCTGGGGAAGTTCCTCCCCTACTTCGTTCTGGGGATGGCCGGCATGGGGATCTCGGTTCTCATGGGCCACTATCTCTTCAAGGTCCCGCTTCGGGGGTCGCTCCTTGTCCTGACCGTCACCTCGGCCCTTTTTCTCACGACGGCCCTGGGGATGGGGCTGGTCATCTCCACCGTCTCCAAGAACCAGTTCGTCGCCGGCCAGATCGCCATCGTCTTCACCTTCCTGCCGGCCTTCATCCTGTCGGGATTCATCTTTGACATCCACTCCATGCCCCTCTTCATCCGGATCATCACCCACATCATCCCGGCCTCCTATTACGTCACCATCCTCCAGTCCCTCTTTCTGGCCGGGGACATCCCGGGGGTCGTCTGGCCCAATGCGGCGGCGCTCCTTCTCTTTTCCCTTTTCCTGTTTGCCGTCCTGTTCCGGATCAGCCGAAAGAGGATCCTGTGAAGGCGGCCTTCATCCGGATCCTGAGGCTGGCCCAGAAGGAGTTTCTGGCCCTGCTTCGGGACAAGAAGAGCCGGATGGTGCTCATCGTTCCCCCCCTGGTCCAGCTCATTGTCTTCAGCTATGCCGCAACCTTCGACCTCAAGCATATCGCCTACGCCGTCTGGAACGAGGATCCATGCCTCTATTCCCGGCAGCTTCTGGCGCGATTTTCGGGATCGCCGAACTTCAACTTCCGGCAGTCCCTCTCCTCCCCCGAGGAGGTCCGGCGGCTCATCGACAACCGCCAGGTTCTTCTTGTCCTTCACATCCGCCCGACCTTCAGCCGGGATCTCCTCTCGGGGAAGACCGCCACAGTGGAGGCCATCATCGACGGTCGCCAGAGCAATACGGCGATGATCCTGGCCGGATACGTCCAGACCATCGTGTCGGACTACAGCGACGAAATGACCACGGCGCTGGGACTTGCCCCTCCCGCCGCCCCCCTGACCCTCCGGGCCTGGTACAACCCGAACCTCAAGAGCCGATGGTTCATCGTGCCGGGGATCGTGGGCCTCCTCACCCTGGTCGTCTCGCTTCTGGTCACAGCGCTTTCGGTGGCCCGCGAGCGGGAGGATGGCACCTTCGACCAGCTTCTGGTGACGCCGCTTACCCCATTCGAGATCATTCTGGGCAAGATTATCCCGGGATTTGTCATCGGCTTTGCCGAGTCCACCGCCATTGTGCTGGTGGCAACCCTCCTTTTTCATGTCCCCCTGCGGGGATCGGTGACGGCCCTCTATCTCGGGATCTTCCTCTTCACCCTCTCGGGGCTGGGGGTGGGGCTCATGATCAGCGCCATCTCCCAGACCCAGCAGCAGGGACTTTTAGGGGCCTTCCTCTTTCTCGTTCCCTCAATCATCCTTTCGGGATTTGCCACCCCCATTGCCAATATGCCCACGTTCATCCAGGATCTGACCCTCATCAATCCTCTCCGCTACTTTCTGGTGATTCTCCGGGAAGTCTTTCTCCAGGGGGCGGGCGTCCGGCTCCTTCTTCCCGAATATGCCGCCCTTCTGGCCATCGGACTGGCCTCTCTGGCCCTGGCCGCCCACTTCTTCCGAAAGCGTCTCGGGTAGCCCTCCCTGCCTGGAGGATTGTGCGCATGACCTTTCTCTCCTCATTTGCCCCCTGCTCCGGCAGCCTCTACCGACTCTCCCCCCTGCCCCCCTTTTCCCGGGGTTTTTTCGTGGTTCTTGGAGATGACGGATGGCCCCGACGCCTCACCATCGCAGAAGAACCCCGGGAGCAGGATCCCTCTCCGCCGATCCTCCCACCCACGCATCCCGTTTTGGAGCTCCTTCGGAAAGTTCTTGAAGGAGAAGCCGTCTATGCAGGCCCCATGCCTCCGGAGATCCGCCCCTTCGATCGGAAGGTTCTCGCGGCGATCCGCCGGATCCCCTTCGGCACCACGGCAAGCTATGCCGATGTGGCAAGGGCCATCGGCCGGCCAGGGGCCGCCCGGGCCGTGGGCGGGGCACTCGCCCGCAATCCCCTTCCCCTGCTCCTTCCCTGCCATCGGGTCATCCGTGCCAACGGAGAGGAGGGCGGCTATTCCGGGGGAGCCGGAAACAAAATGCGGATGCTCGAGTGGGAGAGCGTAAGAACAAGGATGATTGGGGAACCGCAGGATTTTGAAGGAGAGCGAGAAAAGGCCTGAAGCCCCCCGACAAGGCCCGGGGAAAGAATCAGGGGGATCCGGCCGGCCGGACCCGGCGGGAGCGGACGCGAACGATCCGCGTTCCAGAGAGGCAGTCGTGAAGGGCCAACCTTCGGTCATTCGTCAGGACCGTCAGAAAGCCCAGGCCGAGAAAGAGGGTCGATATGCCGAGCAGCAGGGCCCGGGCGAGGGCGCGCCGGACGCCGATGGAGGAGGATTCGCCGCCTTCCGGGTCCCGAACCACCGTCAGGCCAAAGGCCAGAAGGCCGGGCGTCTCCGAGTTGAGCGCCAAGAAAAGGAAGAAATACAGAAAGAGCCCGAAAAGGAGGGAGAGGGTGTGGGCAGGAGCCAGGGCCCACTCCCGGAGCGGATTGAAGAGGTCGTCGGGGTCGGTGCCCCGAAGAAAGGCCTCGCGCAGAAGCCAGAGAGCGGCCGAGGACAGAAAAAGCCCGAAGAAGAGGTCGAGCCAGAAGGCGAGAATGCGACGGCCGATCATGAGGATCCCTCTCCCTTTTGATGTTCTTCCCGCTCTCCCTCCTGGGAGAGAAGCGAGGCCACGACCACCGGTGCGAGGCGCCCCGGAAGAATGAGCGGCCCCAGGGAGATACGATGGAGCCGCCCCCCCTTGTGCCCGAACTCCTCCACGAGCTCCCGCTCCCGCTCCGACCATCCGCCCTCCGGCCCGATGGCGGCCACCGCGGGAGCGCTCCCCAAGCGCCCCAAAACGGTTCCGGCCGGCTCAACATGACCCGCCGTATCGCAAAAGAGAAGAGACCCCTCGGAGGGGAGTTTCAACAGGAGCTCCCCCAAGGAGACCGGTTCGGAGATCTCCATCCGGTCGGCCCGGCCGGCGAGCTGGCTCGCCTCCCGGACCTTCGCCGTGAACCGCTCCCGTTTTTTGGCGAGGACATCGGAGGACCACCGAAGCTGCGACCGGTCGGCCAGAAGGGGAACAAGGCGGCGAACTCCCAGGATGGCCGCCGGCTCGATGAGATCTTCCCATCCCTCCCCCTTGAGAAGGGCCACCGCCAGATCGAAGGTCCGTCGGGGGGAAGGGGTCTCCATGGCGAGCTCTTCCAAGGAAATCTCCGGAGGCGCGTCCTTCATGACCCGCCCCAAGAACCGTCTCTCCGGACGGTCGGGGTCGACAAAGCAAAACCTCTCCCCCACACCGGCCCGCAGGCTTCGGAAGAGATGGCGAGAGAGGATCTCTCCCGGATACAGGAGCAACCCTTCGGATGTCGATTCAACCCGGTCGGAGGGGGTGAGCCAAAAAAGAACCGGCCCGGAGGCACGTCCTCCCGTCCGCGCCTCCCCGCGATCCCGGTCAGTCAAAGATGGACTTGACCTTGGAGAAGAGGCCGCCGTCGGGAGAGGAGCCGGCCGCCGGGGCGTCTCCCGAGACCTCCGCATAGCGCTCGAGGATCTCCCGCTGTTCGCGGGTCAGCCGGGTGGGGATCTCCACGCCAAGCCGCACGACAAGGTCGCCGATCCCCTTGGTGGCGGGGTTGGCGATGCCCTTCCCCCGGATCCGCCGGACCGTTCCCGGCTGGGTTCCGGGATCGACCTTGAGGGGATAGCCCGCCCCCAGGGTCGGGATCTCCAGGGTCGTCCCGAAGATCGCCTGGGTGAGCGTCAGATTTTTCTCCACCACCAGGTCGTCCCCCTCGCGCACGAAGACAGGATGGGGGCGGACCGAGATGTCGAGGTAGAGATCCCCCGCCGGGCCCCCCTGAAGGCCGGCGTGCCCTTCTCCCGAAATGCGCACGCGCATCCCGGTCGTGACCCCGGCAGGAATCGAGCGGGTAATGGTCCGGTCCACGGAGATCCGGCCCTTGCCCGAACAGGCGGGACAGATTTCGGAGATGACCCGGCCTTCGCCACCGCAGGCGTTGCAGGTTCTCTGGACGATAAAGAAGCCCTGCTGGACGCGAATGAGGCCCGTCCCCCGACAGGTCGAGCAGACCGTGACGCTCTTCCCGTTCTTCGATCCGTTCCCCGAGCAGGGGGCGCAGGATTCCCAGCGGGCGATCTTGATCGAGATCTCCTTGCCCAGGGCGGCCTCCTCAAAGGAGAGATCGACCTGGCGCAGGATGTGTTCTCCCTGGGAGCGCCCCCCCGACGCCGATCCCCCCATCCCTCCGAAGAAGCCGTCCATGACCTCGGAAAAGATGTCCCCGAAGCTTCCGGATCCCCGGCCAAAGCCTCCGGAGAAGCCCCCCGGGAATCCTCCCGGGTCGAAGCCTTCGGAAAAGCCCTGCGGCCCCACCGTGTCGTAGACCTGACGCTTCTTGGCATCGCCCAGGACCTCGTAGGCCTCGTTGATCAGTTTGAACTGGGCTTCGGCGGCCTTGTCTCCCGGATTCCTGTCGGGATGATACTGCATGGCCAGCTTCCGGTAGGCCTTCTTGATCTCATCGGCCGAGGCGGAGCGGCTGACTCCCAAAACGCTATAGTAGTCCTTGGATGACAACGGATTGTCCTTCCCGTGGTTGTCCGATCATCGGACATTGGCTTTTGCGTCGCAAGAAACGGCAACGGGAGGAGCCGCGCTCCTCCCGTGCCACGAACACTTTTTCCGGACGGAATGTCCCTCCTTAGGAGGGGTTTTTCTTGACGTCCTCGTACTCGGCATCGACCACCGTCTCCCCGGACGGTCCGGCAGATCCGGCTCCGGGAGCCGCCCCTTCCGCTCCGGGCTGTCCGCCCTGGGCCTGGGTGGACTTGTAGACGATGTCGGCCAGCTTGTGGGACTCGGTCTGCAGGGCCGTCAGGGCCGCCTTGAGCTCCTCGGTATCCTCCGAGGTGAGCTTGCCCTTGGCCGTCTCGATCGCCTCCCGGAACTGACCTCGCTCCACGTCGGAGATCTTGTCGGTCACTTCACCCAGAGATTTTTCCATGGAGTAGATCATGTTCTCGAGAGTGTTCCGGGTCTCGATCCTCTCCCGACGCTTGTGGTCTTCGGCGGCGTGAGCCTCGGCCTCGCGGATCAGGCGGTCGACCTCCTCCTTGGAGAGCCCTCCCTGTGCGGTGATGCGGATCGACTGCTCCTTGCCGGTCCCCTTGTCCTTGGCACTCACATGGACGATGCCATTGGAATCGATGTCGAAGGTCACCTCGATCTGGGGAACGCCCCGGGGAGCGGGGGTGATGCCGGTGAGGTCAAACTCGCCGAGAAGCTTGTTGTCGGCGGCCATCTCCCGCTCGCCCTGGAAGACCTTGATGGTCACCGAGGGCTGGTTGTCGGCAGCGGTCGTGAAGGTCTGGCTCCGCTTGGCCGGAATCGTGGTATTGCGGTCGATCAGCTTGGTAAAGACACCGCCCAGGGTTTCAAGGCCCAGGGACAGGGGAGTGACATCGAGAAGGAGCACATCCTTGACATCGCCCGTCAGGACGGCGCCCTGGATGGCGGCGCCGATGGCCACCACCTCGTCGGGGTTCACGCCCTTGTGGGGCTCCTTGCCGAAGAACTTCTTCACCGTCTCCTGAACCTTGGGCATGCGGGTCTGACCCCCGACCAGGACCACCTCGTCGATGCGGGAGGCTTCGATCCCGGCATCGGCCAGGGCCTTTTTCACCGGCTCGAGGGAGTGGGTCACCAGTCCGTCGGTGAGCTGTTCGAGGCGCGAGCGGCTGATCTTCATGACAAGGTGCTTGGGGCCGGAGGCGTCGGCCGTGATGAAGGGGAGGTTGACCTCGGTCTCCATGACGGTGGAGAGCTCGATCTTCGCCTTTTCGGCCGCCTCCTTGAGTCGCTGGAGAGCCATCTTGTCCTTCTTGAGGTCGATCCCGGCCTCCTGAAGGTAGGACGAGGCAATGAAGTCGATCAGGGCCGAGTCGAAGTCGTCTCCGCCGAGGTAGGTGTCCCCGTTGGTGGACTTCACCTCGAAGACCCCATCTCCGATCTCAAGGATGGAGATGTCGAAGGTCCCGCCCCCGAGGTCGTAGACCGCAATCTTCTCTTCCTTCTTGCTGTCGAGGCCATAGGCCAGGGAGGCAGCGGTCGGCTCGTTGATGATCCGGAGGACATTGAGGCCGGCGATGGCTCCGGCGTTCTTGGTGTCCTGGCGCTGGGCATCGTTGAAGTAGGCCGGGACGGTGATGACCGCATCGGTCACCTTCTCGCCGAGATAGTCTTCTGCCGCCTGTTTGAGCTTGATGAGAATCTTGGCGGAGATTTCGGCGGGGGAATACTGCTTGCCGCGGATCTCGACATAGGCATCTCCGTTGGGGCCCGACACGACCTTGTACGGAAGCCGCTTCATGGCATGCACGACTTCGTCGGAGTTGTACTTCCGACCGATCAGGCGCTTGACCGAGTAGATGGTGTTTTCGGGGTTGGTAATGGCCTGGCGCTTGGCCACCTGCCCCACCAGAACCTCACCCTTGTCCGTGAAGGCCACCACCGACGGGGTGATGCGGGAGCCTTCCTGATTCGGGATGACGACGGGCTCGCCCCCCTCCATGATGCACACGCAGGAGTTCGTGGTTCCCAGATCGATTCCGATAATTTTTCCCATGGAGACTGTCCTTTCAGATATAAGGAAAACCCTTTGGCGCAACGCTTCGTGCGCCATCCTATTGTTCGAAACAGGCGAAAACTTCTAGGTGCTGCTCCCCCGGCTGACCGTCACCATGGCGGGACGCACAAGCCGGTTCTGGAGGCGATAGCCCTGCTGATAGACCTCGACAACGGTACCTTCAGGGTGAGTCGTGCTCTCAGCATATCCGACGGCCTCGTGGACGGACGGATCGAAGGGCTGCCCCTCCGAGGGGATCCGCGTGACACCGTTTTTCTCCAGCATCTCGAGAAACTGCTTCGCCGTCAGCCGAAGGCCCTCAAAGAGTCCCTGACAGGCGGGGCCGAGTTCGGAGCCATCCTTTGCATGGGCGAGCGCCCGCTCGAGATTGTCCAGTACCGGCAAGAAGTCCCTGAGAAGGGCTTCATTGGCATAGCGGCGACCATCCTCAAGATCCCGAACGGTTCGTTTCCTGTGGTTGTCGAAGTCGGCCAGGAGTCGAACATACTTGTCTTTCCAGACATCTTCCGGGGACTTTTCCTCGGGCGCTGCCTCGGAAGAGGCGCCATCCGGGGAGAGATCGTCTCCGGGGGTGATGATTTCAGGGTCATCGTCCCGGGGATTCTGTGTCTCGTCTCCTGTCATCATCCGTCCTTTCGAAGAAGACCCTTGGGTTTATCCGTTTTCGTTCACCCTTCGCCGTCGAATCCGTCCGGAGAGGTCAGCCAGAGATTCAGGCGCTCGGACAGACGGATCATCAGCGGGATGACTTGTCCATATTCCATGCGAACCGGTCCCACCACTCCGATGGTTCCGTACCAGGCTCCGGAGCGTGAGAGGGGGATCGACACCATGGTGCAGGAGTCGAGTCCCGGAAGTTCGTTTTCGGAGCCTATCGAGACAAAGACCCGGCGAGGAGTGGCCAAAGACGAGATCTTCTGAAAGAACCCCACAAGGGCCACCTGCTGCTCGAAGGCCTCAAAGACCGACTCCAGCTCCTGGGGATTCGAGAATTCGGGAACCTTGGCAAATCGGGACGCCCCGAACAGACGGACGTCCGGAGATCCTCCGGCCCGGGCCAGAGCCGAAAGAAGGGATTCGATGGACAGAGAGATCCCTTCCGTCTCGCGCAAAAGGGCCTCCATGATTTCGGAGAGGGTCTTTCCGCGACCGATCCGGTTCATGCGGGCGACGATTCTCCGGAACTCCGTCCATCCGATGCCGTCAGGATAGGAAAAGGTCCGCTTGAGAAGATGGCCGGTCTCGAGGATCACCACGAGAAGGGCATGGCGCTCGGAGAGGGGGCATGCCTCAAAGGCCACGACCACAAGCTCCGACGCATTGCCGGTCTCAACGACAAATCCGGCGTAGCCCGACTGCTCTCCCACGCGACGAATCACCTCTGTGACCACCTGTCCGAACTCGGAGAGGGGGGCACCGGCCAAAAGAGGTTCGATGTCGCGGGAGACACTCTCCCAGGAATCCGCCCCCTCGTCCGGGAAATCGGCATGGTCCACAAAATAGCGAAAGCCCTTTTCCGTGGGAATGCGACCGGCGGAGGTATGAGGATGCGTCAGGTATCCCAGAGCCTCAAGCTCACTCATGATGTTCCGGATGGTGGCGGGAGAATAGGGAAGCCCAAAGGAGCGTCCCGCCGACTGGGATCCCACAGGAAGGGCAGAGCGAATATAACCGGAAACGGTGGCCGCAAGGACCTCCCATTTCCTGGCATCCAGCAAATCGTGTCGTTCGTCCTGTTCTCTCATCCCTTCCTCCTGATTTAGCACTCACAACTCGGGAGTGCTAAAAATATATCAGGAAGGAGAAAATCTGTCAAGACTTGGAAGGTCCCGGGGGAGCAGGCGGAGAATCCTTTTTTTCTTCGAGGGGATAGCCCCAGGGGTCCACCTTTTTCTCCGATTCGGGAAAGCGTTTGTTCAGCTGGCGTTCATGGCGAACGATGAAGTAGAAGCTGGCGGAGATGATGAAGACGGTCAACACGAGACCGGCGATGATGATCGAGTAATTCACGATCATGTTGGGAAGGCTTGGAACGTCGTCCATGGGAATCCTTTCGTCAGTCGGAGGGGAAGTCGGACATTAGGGTCGGTAGTCGTCGATGCCGGGACGGACGATCGTTTCCGCCTGGGAGAGGGGTTGTCCCAGCGGACGCAACCCCAGCTCTCCCGCGGCCATGTCGAGGTGAAGGCCCAGAATCTCCTGAATGTCAGGGTTCAGCAGATCGGGCCCTTCGCGCTGGTCGACCATTTTGAGATAGGTTCCGCAGCTTTCGCAGGCCAGGAGTCCCTGGTGTTCGTTGGGATGCTTGTAGAGAAGGTTGAAGAGCTCGGTATCCATCTCTCCGCAGGAAGGGCATCCGGCCAGGGGACGGGTCTCCCAGTGCCAGGAGCAGAAGAAGCAGTAATAACGGCGATGGTCGTTGTCCATGGCCTGCCCGATGACGGGCGGGGCCCCGCACACCGGGCAGTGGGTATATTCCCAGGCCAATCCCCGGAGGACAGCGAGCAACGTCTCGTGAAGTCGTTCGAAAGAGCTCCGGAGCGACATCTTGATGAGGAAGACCAGGAGAGGGCGAGGGACCTCCATGGTCTGGGAGACCCCGTCGAGATATCCATCCTCCCGGGAGAGAATCCGGGCAATGACGGCCCCCTCCTCTCCCCCTTCGCTCCGAATGAAGGTGGCGATCCGGGAGGCAAACACTTCCCGTTCCCCTCCCCCCTGACGCATGACCGTCAGAAGCTTTCGGAAGGTTCCCCCCGTGTGGGGAAGGGAAAGCCGGGCAAAGCCGGGACGGTCGATCAACGGGATACCCCGGGAGAGACGATCCTTGACCGAGGCATCCCGAAGGTCCACAAGGGAGAGCAGGTCGTCGGGAGCCGAGGCATTCCTCACCTCCTCGATCTTTTCAAGAAACTGGAAGATCTCCCGAAGGTGAGGGCGAGCCCGCATGTGCTCTGCCAGAAGTTTTTCCCGTTTTGACTGATCCATATCGTTTGGCATCCTCAGACTTAAGCCCCATCGGCCGGATTGTTCGGTGTCTTGACCCTCTGGACCCGGACAACCCCCTTGACATGCTGAACCCGGGCCATGATCTCTTGAAGATGGGAGAGGTTCCCCACGGTTACGGTAAAGTCGAGGACGCCCATCCGGTGCTTGGCCTGCTTGACCTCGGCATGGGTGATGTTGGCGCCTCGTTCGCTGATCGCCGCAGAGACGGCGGCCAGCATCCCCGGCTTGTCCTCCATCGACACCCGGAGATGGACATCAAAGATCGCATCCCGCGAGGACTCCCAGACGGCAGGAACGATCCGGTCCGCCTCCAAAGACAGATGGATGAGATTGGGGCAATCTGCCGTATGGATGATAATGCCCCGGCCCCGGGAGACGTACCCCACGATATCCTCTCCGGGAACGGGGCTGCAACAATGTGCCAGGGACATGAGGAGATCCTTGCCGCCCCCGCGAACGATAATGGGAACCGTCGGGGCGGTGTGGACGGAGGGAAGTCCGGTGGATGGCTCCTCCGCCTGTTCCGGCAAAAGCTTCCGCAAGACCGCCGAGGCAGGGAGGCGTCCGAACCCCACCCGGGCGTAGACATCGGTCAGAGTGGGCTCGGGAAGGTCCGAGAAGGAAAGGACGGTCTCAAGGTGGGGGCCCTTCGTAAACTCACTGAAGCGGTGGTGGAGCTTCGACGCTTCGGACTCGAGGGCCCGGAGCCCGATCTCCGCTGCCTGACGGGTCTCCTCCTCCTTGATCCAGTGGCGGATCCTGGCCCGGGCCTTGGGGGTCGCCACGAACCGAAGCCAATCCTTGGAGGGGGTCTGGGAGGGGTTGGTGATGATTTCGACCACATCCCCGCTCTCGAGAACGGTCTTGATGGGAACCCATCGCCCATTCACCCGGGCCCCCACGGTCCGATGGCCCACCTCGGTATGGATGGCATAGGCAAAGTCGATGGCGGTGGCGCCCTTGATCATCTCCCGGACATCTCCCTTGGGAGTGAAGACATAGACCTCATCGGGGAAGAGGTTGAGCTTTACGGAGTTCATGAACTCGTGGTTGTCGGAAAGCTCCTTTTGCCACTCCACCAGCTGCCGGAGCCAGGTGACGATCTGGAGGTCGGAAAGCGCCGGCGCTCCGTCGGCATTTTCCTTGTAGTTCCAGTGGGCGGCCACCCCCTCTTCCGCCACCCGGTGCATCTCTTCGGTCCGGATCTGGAACTCGATCAGCACCCCTTCCGGTCCGATCACGGTCGTATGGAGGGACTGATACATGTTGGACTTCGGAACGGCAATGAAGTCCTTGATCCGCCCCGTCATCGGCTTGTACATTCCATGAAGCAGACCCAGGATGCCATAGCAGTGGAGCTTGGAGTCGGTGATGACCCGGATCCCCATCAGGTCGTAGATTTCGTCAAAGGGAATTTCCTGCATGGTCATCTTGCGATAGATGCTGTAGATATGCTTGTAGCGACCGATAACCCGTCCGGGTACGCCATTCTCCTGTAGGACGCGGGTCACGCTCCGGACAATCTGGTCGATATAGTTCTTGCTCTCCCGGCGCTTCTTTGCCACCCGGGCCCGAAGGTCGGAAAAAGTCTCCGGATCGAGCGCCCGAAAGGAGAGGTCCTCGAGTTCGAGCTTGATCCATCCGATTCCCAGACGGTTGGCCAGGGGGGCATAGATATCGAGGGTCTCCTGGGCAATGGATCGCTGCTTGGCCGGATCGAGCCATTCGATGGTGCGCATGTTGTGGAGACGGTCGGCCAGCTTGACGAGCAGCACCCGAATATCTTCGGCCATGGAAAGAAGCATCTTCCGGAAGTTCTCCGCCTGTTTTTCGGCCCGGGACTTCTTGAAGTGGAACTTTCCGATCTTGGTCACCCCGTCGATGAGCTGGAGCACCTTCTTGCCAAAGGTGGACTCGATCTCTTCGGGGGTGAGGGAGGTGTCTTCCAGGGTGTCGTGGAGAAGGGCCGTCACGAGCGACTGGGTGTCGACCTTCATGTCGGCCAGGATCATGGCCACAGATAGGGGATGGTGGATATAGGACTCCCCCGACTGACGGCGCTGACCTTCATGGGACTTGAGCGCCAGGGAGTATGCCTTGCGGAGAAGGTCGAGAGCCTCGGGGTTGGGGTTATAGGAAGAAACCGCCTCGATCAGGCTCTCGATCGTGACCTCTCCCCCCCGGGGAGGGTGGATCGATTCCGGGAAGGAATCAGGCCGGTCGGTAATCGGCGACAACGAAGAGGCGCTCAAGATAATCTCCCTTGCCCCGAATCTCGGGGGTTACAACAAGATCATAGTCCTGCCCGGGGGAGAGGATCGCCTCCCCTTCCCGAAAAAAGGCCCGACCGCTCCCATGCCGCCATCGATAGGCACAGGCCTGCATCTTCCCGTTTCCCTCTTCCAGCCTTTCGATCCGGGCCCGGCGAACCCCGAAAAGGGGACGGGAAAAACCTTCCCCAAAGGGAAAGAGCTTTCGGTATCCCTCCCAGAAGATCGGATTTCTGAAATAGGCAGGAAGAAAGGCATCGATTCTCAAGGGGTCCCGCTCGTCCCCTCCCTCCATCGTCCCTCCCTCGGGATTCAGGGGAGAGGTATTGATCAACCGGGAAAGGCGTCGGGAGACCTCCGGAAGGAGATCGGCAGGAAATTCGAGCCCTCCGGCCATGGGGTGGCCGCCCCCCGTGATCGGGAGACCGGAAAGGGCTGCCATGATATCGGAAAAGCGATCTCCATTCCTGCATCGTATCGATCCCCGGATCGTAAAGGATGCGGTCATGGTTCCCACGAAAACGGTTCGGTTCCATTCCTCAGAAACCCGATGGGCCACACGCCCCAACACCCCGGGAAACCAGTCCTTGTCGAAGAAGACAAATTCTTCGGGTCCCTTGCGGCGGATCTCTTCATAAAGAAGCCACTCAAGCTCCTGCCGCCGACGGTTCATCTCGAGAAGAACGGCCACGGTTTTTTCGGACTCGCCGGCAGAGGAAGACATGAGAAGATCAAACGAGGGCGAGGGATCACCCATGCGCCCAGGGGCGTTCAGGAAGGGGATGACCCCGAAAGAGTAGTCGCTGACAATCGGCGCGCGACGCACTCGCCGCCGAAGGAGAAGGCGGATTCCGGGAAAGACGGCCAACGTCTCTTCAGAGAGGAGGGAGAGGGTCAGGTAGCGATTCTCCCGAATGAGCGGGGCTCGATCGCCCAGGACGGAGAGGCCCGCAAGAAAGGCCATCTGCGGCTCCTCTTCCGAAGAGAGGTAGGGACGGATAAGGGTGTAGGCCGCCCCGGCAGAGGTCAGGGCCGAACGTCCGGAGGGGTGGACAAGAGGAACGGAGTGGCGGGGCCATTCCTCGGGAACGAGGTGGTGATCCACCACCAGGCAGGACATCCCCTCCCCCAGAAGCATCCGAAGGACATCGGCACTCGACGTCCCCATATCGCAGACGATGATCCTTCGAAATCCCTTCTTCTGGAATGGTCGGATCCGGGAAGGAAGGAGAGATCGGCCATCCTCGCGATTGGCAAGAAGAACGGCATGGGAATGATGGCGGAGACGAAAGAAGCGAGACAGAATGGCGGCGGAGGAGAGACCGTCAACATCAAGATCCGCATAGACGAGAACCGGCTCTCCCGAGGAGAGAAGGTCATGAAACCACGCCCGGGGTTCTGCCATCTCCCCTAAAGAGTCGTCTCCCGGGGGAGCCGGCGAAGTGATATCCCGTTCATAAGATCTTTTGTCGATTCCCCGGCCGAGGAGAACCCGAACCCAGACCGGATCGAGCCCCCATGCCCGAGAGAGGGCATAGACGCTCGATTCGTCTGTATCCTGAACATCCCAGTCACGAATCGCCTGACGGCGAGAAGATGTGTCCATCATCGGAACTCTCCTGCCATGTGGAAGCGCGGGAGGAGGTCATCCGACCGCCCTCCCGGACACACTTCAGATGACATTCTTCTTCTTGAGATAAAGAATGACGAGAACCGTCACCGGCGGCAATACAAAAAGGCCGATGCTTCCAAGAACCTCGGAAATGTCGATACTACCCTGCACCAGACTCATCCTTTCCCCAAAACCCGTAAAACGGGTCAGACCCCGTTCTTTTCCGGAGCCGGTTTCCGCGGCGCAAACCCCAATCCTTTCCTGCGGCCCGGCAGGATCAGGAGAAGGGGGCTCGCCACAAAGATGGAGGCGTAGGTCCCGACCAGAACGCCGATAAAAAGGGCCAGCGAAAAGTCGTGGATGACAGGTCCCCCACCAATCAGGAGCGCAAAGAGCACGAGCTCTACTGTTAATGATACCACAACCGTCCGCGAGAGCACCTGATTGATCCCTGAGTTGATCAGCGCCTCCGGAGTCTGACGGACGGATCGGCGCATCTGTTCCCGAATCCGGTCGAAGACGACCACGGTATCGGTCAGGGAGTATCCCGCCAAGGTCAACAGGCTTGTGACGATCAGAAGGTTGATTTCGACATGGAGCAGATAGAGGATCCCGAGAACCGCGATGACGTTATGAAAGGTGGAGATCGCGGCGGCCAGGCCAAAACGGAACTCGAAACGCACGGCAATGTAGAGAATGAAGCCGACGAGAGAAAAGAAGATCGCCACAAGAGCCTTGCCGGCAAGTTCGCTGCCGATCGTCGGACCGATCTCGATCGACTGGCGAATGGTCAGGGGATTCCCTGCAAAATGTCCATGGAGAAGAGCCAGGAGCGACTCTGTTACCGAGTGGGCGGACTCGCTTCGGGCCTTCACCCGAATAAAGAGATCGGAGGTTCCGTTGACATTCTGGATCTGCGCCCCGGAAAATCCATTGCCGGAAAGGACCGCCCGAACTTCGGAAATGGGTTCGGGGCGATCAAAATGGACGAGAAGGGCCGTCCCCCCGGTAAAGTCGATTCCCAGGTTGGCCTGTCCCCGGGCAATCTGGAGCAGGGCAAAGAGACCGATCAGAACCAGCAGGGACGAAAGCCCCAGGGAAATTTTCTTCTTTCCCATGAAGTCGATGGAGGGATTGCGGATCAGTTCGAACATGGGTGAGGTCTCCCGATGGAGGTGGACATCATATCGACAGCCTTTCAAGCTTCGAACGGCGCGCCAGGAGGTCAAAGACGATACGGGTACCGGCCAGGGAGGTAAAGAGGTTGATGGCGATCCCCACCGTCAAGGTCACGGCAAACCCCTTGATGGGCCCCGTTCCGAAAATAAAGAGAATGATCGCAGTTATAAGGGTCGTGACATGGGAGTCGACGATGGTCAGAAAGGCCTTGTCGTATCCCGAGTCAATGGACGAGCGAACGGGCTTGCCAGCCCGCAGCTCCTCCCGGATGCGCTCGAAGATCAGGACGTTCGAGTCAACGCCCATTCCCACCGTCAGGATGACACCGGCGATTCCCGGAAGGGTGAGCGTTGCATGCAGGGCTGCCATGGCGCCCAGAAGAAACAGCATGTTGAGCATGAGGGCAAAGTCGGCCACGACTCCGGACAACCGGTAGTAGACCGCCATGAAAGCCAAAACCAGAAGAAGGGCAATGAGTGTCGCATGAAGGCCGGCCCGTATGGAATCCTTCCCCAAGGAAGGACCGACCGTCACATTCTGGAGGATCCGGACCGGGGCAGGAAGAGCTCCGGACCGAAGAACGATGGCCAGGTCCTTGGCCTCTTTCAGGGAAAAGCTACCGGTAATTTGGGCTTGTCCTCCGGAAATTTCCTCCTGGATCACCGGCGCAGAGTAGACCGTCTTGTCAAGAACGATCGCCAGACGCTCCTTGACATGATCTTTCGTAATCCGGTCAAAGAGCTTGGCCCCGGTACTGTTGAAGGTCAGCGAGACATAGGGTTCATTGAACTGTCCAAAGGCGACCCGGGCATCGCTGATCGTATCTCCTCCCATGAGGGGAACAGATTTCAAAAGGTAAGGGATGCGGGAGCCTCCCGACCTTGCTGAGGCATTTCCGTAGAGGATCTCGTCGCCGGGCGGGAGGGGGGTCTTGCCGGAGATGTAAAGGGCGGGATCGGTGGAATCGTCGGCCAGCTTGAACTCAAGGCGGGCAGTGCGTCCAATCAGGGCCATCGCACGTTCCGGATCGGTCACTCCGGGAAGCTGGATCAGGATGCGGTCACGTCCCTGCTGCTCGATGACAGGCTCTGAAACGCCAAACTGATCGATGCGATTTCGGATGACCTCGATCGCCTGGGTCATGGCATGCTTCCGGATCCGGGCTGCCTCGGCTTCGGAGAGGGAAAGGGTCAAGGTCCCCGAAGTCTCCTGTGTCTTTTTCATAAACGGCGCCCGGCTTGCAATGTAGTCGAGAACCTCCTTCTTCTTGGCGGGAGTGTCAAAGGACGCGGTGATGGATGTGCCCTGCACCTCGGCATGGACGCCTTTCTCGGAGAGTCCGGCAACGATTTCCGTCAGTGTTCCGGAAATCGCCTTCTCCTCCATCACCTGAAGTGTGACGGACATGCCCCCCCGCAGGTCGAGCCCCAAGGAGATTGCCCCATCCGGAAGAACCTTTTTCACCCCTGGAGGCAATGAGTTCCAGACCGGAAGCGAGGGAAGAAGAAAGACAAGGGAAAGAAGTGTGAATGTGATCAGGAGCAGAATGCGCCCGCGCACGCTTTTTTTATGCATGACCGACTGTTCTCCGGGGATGGGTAAGACGAACTTAGATTACGATGTTTCGGTCAGGACAGACCGTCTCCCGCCAAAGCCAGCACGGCCTGTCGCATAACGGTAATCACGACACCGGGAGCGATTTCGAGGGAGATCTCCTTTTCACCAATGGCCGTTATGGTTCCCACAAGCCCTCCTCCGGTCACCACACGATCTCCGACCTTGAGGGCCGAGAGGAATTCGGCCATTTTCTTCTGGCGTTTCTTTTGGGGCATGATCACAAGTGCATAAAAAAGTACGACGATTAGCAGGATGGGGACAATCTGCATGAGGGTCTGGGCCGACGAACCGGCCGAGGCTTGAGTATTCACGAGTCTCCTCCAATGGCGTGACGTGTGGTAAAGCAGGGCCAATCAAGTCCGGAAAGTGTTCCGGAGCGAATGCGGGCCCGAATTTCCCGCATGATTTCAAGATAAAACGATACATTGTGAATTGTTCCCAGGATCGCCCCAGTCATCTCATCGTTTTTTACAAGGTGATGGAGGTAGGCCCGGGAGTGGCGTCGGCAGGTAGCACAGCCACAGGAGGAGTCGATCGGACGATCGTCCTCCCGAAAGCGGGCATTCCGAATGGCGATGGCCCCTTCACGGGTAAAGTAACTCCCGTTTCTGGCATTTCGCGTGGGGAGAACGCAATCAAAAAGGTCCACACCCCGACGCACGGCCTCAAGAATGTCCCCTGGATACCCGACGCCCATCAGGTAGCGAGGGCGATTCTCCGGAAGGATGGGAACAGTGGCATCAAGAACTGAAAGCCGCTCATCCACCGTTTCGCCGACGCCCAACCCTCCGATTCCGAATCCTGAAAAGGATTGCCCCCGGGACCCGACCAAAGAAACAAGCCCTCGGGCGCTCTCCTCACGAAGCGCCCGATCGACTCCTCCTTGGATGATTCCAAAGAGGGGAGCCGTCGTTCCCGGATCCCATGCATTGAGTGCCCGAAGGGCCCAGCGATGAGTCCGTTCCATGGCCTCGCGAATTCTTGCCGGGGGAGCGGCCGCACCGGCAAGATCGTCGAGAACCATCCGGATATCCACACCCAGAGCCTCCGAATGGGCGACGGAGATCTCGGGGGAGAGAAAGACCTTGGCGCCATCGTAAGGTGACAGAAAGGAGACGCCTTCCTCTGTCACCGTCCTTCGGGTCTCAAGGCTATGAATCTGATACCCACCGCTGTCGGAAAGAACGGGACAGTCGACCCCCATCATGCGACCGATCCCCCCTGCCTCCCGCACCCTCTCCGTTCCGGGTCGAAGCCAGAGATGGAAGGCATTGACTAGTACAATCTCTGCCCCACAAGCCGACAGAGTATCAGGGGTCAGCCCTTTGACCGTTCCGCGGGTTCCCACGGGCATGAAGGCCGGAGTGGGAACGACCCCATGGCGAGTCCTGATCACTCCCTCCCGGGCAAGAGAGGATCGATCAGAGGAAATGTGCTGAAAAAACGGGAAGCTCGTCACATGGAATCCGGAGCTCGGACACCCAGAAGGGCGAGACCTGACGCCAGGATTCGTCCCACCGCCATGGAAAGACCAATTCTCGCCATCATAACCGGTCGATCCGCATCTTCCGCAGAGAGGATCCTGTGGTGAAAGTAATAATGATGGTAGGCTCCTGCCAAAGCCGTCAGATAGTCCGTCAAAGGATGCACCTCAAAGGACTCCGCGGCCCGATGAAGCACTCCGGAAAACTGGGCCATAAGCCGAATCAGGGAGCGGGCGGCCGGCTCCTCAAGGGGCGAGAAGTCTTCCGGATGGAAGTCTCCGATCGTCACTCCCCGTGACTTGGCCTGGGCGAGCAGGCTTTTAACCCGGGCATGGGCATACTGAACATAATAGACCGGGTTATCCATGGATCGCTCTTTGGCCTTGGACAGATCAAACTCCAGCGCCGATTCATGGCTTCGGGTCAGATAGGAGAAGCGTGTGGCATCGACACCGACCTCATCAAGAACCTCCGCCAGCGTCACAAATTCTCCTGCACGAGTGGACATGCTGACGGCCTTTCCATCCCGCAGGAGGGAGACAAGCTGAATGAGACAGATCTTCAGGTCGACCTGCCGCTTTGCCCGGTCGGACAGGACCTTTGCCACAGCCTGCATGCGAGCCTGATAACCATGGTGATCAGCCCCCCAGACATCCACCATGATGTCATAACCCCGGTCAACCTTATCGGCATGATAGGCAATGTCAGCCGCAAAATAGGTATAGGATCCGTCAGACTTCCGCAAAACCCGGTCCTTATCGTCGGCCATGGCCGTTGTCCTAAACCAAAGGGCCCCGTCTGAGGCATAGACGGCGCCGTCAGATTCCTTTTCAAGACGGGTCAACCATCGGGCGATGGAGGAAAGTCCGTCAGCACCCTTTTCATGAAGGGTTTTCTCGGAAAAGTAACGATCGAATGTCACGCCAAATCGATCCAGATCCTCCCTGATTCCCTCCATGATGCGACGCTGGGAAACATCGGTAAAAAACGACTGGACCTGATCGGTAAAGCGTCCCGCCAGAACATCCTCCCGAAGAGCATCGGGAAGTCCTTTGGGGTTGTCGAGAATCTCCTTGGCAATGCCGGCGATGTAGTCTCCTCGATACCCCTCCGTATCGCCCAACAGCCGAACTTTCTCTTCGGATGATTCATGGCCTGTCAGCTTCCGGAAAGCCAGATAGACTGATTTCCCCAGCATATTCATCTGGTTCCCGGCGTCATTTATATAATACTCGGTGGAGACGTCATGGCCGACTTCCCGAAGGATCCGAGCCAGAGAATCCCCAAAGGCAGCTCCGCGTCCATGCCCCACATGCAAGGGGCCGGTCGGGTTGGCGCTCACAAACTCGACATTGATATTTTTGGGAATGGCGACCCGATCAACGAGAGCTGAGCCAGAAAGGCACTGTACAAGAAAATCGGAGAAATAGGGGGAGGAAAAGAAAAAGTTGAGATATCCCGGTCCCGCGATATCGACCTTGGAAAACAATGACGATGTTTCAGGGATTTGCCGAAGGGACTCAAGAATCGTTCCGGCGACATGGCGGGGAGTTTTCCCCATGTCCTTGGCCAGGGACATGGCCATGGGAGTGGAAAGATCCCCAAACTCTTCCTTCTTTGGCCATTCAAGCCGGACCCCCCGGGCAAGAGTCCGGTCGAGAACATCCTGGGGCCATGAGTTCTGCGCCCCTGCCATCCTTATGGCACGGGTCACAATCTCGGATACAACTCCTTCGGGCACGCCTTCTCCATCCTAATCCTCATCCCATCGTGGACGGGGAGCGATCTCATCATAGGGAAACGAACTGAACTGTCCGCTTCTAAAAATCTCCAAACCCATCAAAGCTACCATAACTGCATTGTCCCCGCAAAGGGGGCGAGGAGCCACGAAAAGGGAGACTCCCATTTCTCCGCACAGGGACTCGAGCGCCTTTCGAAAGGCTCCGTTGGCGGCCACTCCTCCCCCAACCAGAAGTGCCGGAGGACGGTAATGGCGAAGAGCCTTCCCCAAGCGATCGACAATATGAGAAATGATCGCTTCCTGACAGGTGGCTGCAAGATAGGGCCTTCTTGAAGGATCTTTTCCTTCTCGGGAGACAAGCGAAACAAACGCAGTTTTCAGCCCTGAAAAACTCATATCAAACGGCAAGGGTGTCTGAATATTCTTCACAAGGCGATTAACTTCTCCCTCGTAAAGGGAGGCGAGGCGCTCAATTTCGGGTCCTCCGGGATACGGAAGCCCCAGAGCTTTGGCTCCCTTGTCAAAGGCTTCTCCTGCCGCATCATCGACAGTTCGGGCCAGAAGTTCCAGTTTAGGCCAGGCACTGAGACCGTAGAGGTGAGAGTGTCCTCCCGAAACAACAAGCCCCAGAGCACCATGAGGGATCTCTTCAACCGAGCCAACGGCCACACGAAGATGTGCCCGAACATGGTGCACCGGTATGATGGGCAGCCTGGAAAAGAAGCATAGACCTTTGAGATAGGCAATCGCCGACAGGAGGCCTCCAGATAGACCTGGACCGATCGTCAATGCTACCGCAGTGAGATCGGAGAGGCCTCGCCCGGTTTCCTTGAAGGCATCCGCTACGAGTTGGGGAAGGTGGAGGGCATGCGTACGGGAGGCGAGTTCGGGAACGACCCCCCCGAAGGGAGCATGCAGAGAGATTTGGGAAAGGGAGCGATGAAAAAGAATGGCCCCGGTCATGTCGACCAGGGCCACAGAGGTATCGTCACAGGATGTTTCGAGAGCTAGGATCATGAAAGGAAAATCAGACGATCGATGCCATGGCGTCTTCCTCAATGAAGACGGGCTGCCCCTCCCGAAGTACCACGCGAATCTTCTTGTCGGGGTGAATGGCACCGCTAATGACCTTTTCGGAGAGCCGATCTTCAATGTGGCGCTGAATGGCTCGACGCATCGGCCGTGCCCCGTAATTGGCCTGGTAGCCTTCCTTCACAAGCCACTGCCGAACCTCTGGATCAATTTCAAGGACAATGCCCTTGGAAGCCAGCCGCTTGTTGAGCTCATCGATCCGTATGTCAACAATGGCTGCAAGCTGCTTTTCATCAAGGGGATGGAAGACGACAATCTCGTCAATCCGGTTAAGAAACTCCGGATTGAATGTTCTTTTGAGATCATCCTGAATCGTCGTCTTGATGAAGTCCTCCCTCACCTCTCCTGCACCCCGGGCAAATCCCAAGGAACCATCCTTCTCGATTGCACGAGCCCCAAGATTCGAGGTCATGATGAGAACGGTATTTTTAAAGTCTATCTTACGGCCAAGACTGTCGGTGATGAAGCCGTCGTCGAGAACCTGAAGGAGAACATTAAACATGTCCGGATGAGCCTTCTCTATCTCGTCAAAAAGAATGACCGAATAGGGGCGCCGGCGGACCTTTTCTGTCAGCTGACCGCCTTCTTCGTACCCCACATAGCCAGGAGGGGCACCGGTAAGACGGGACACATTGAACCGCTCCATATACTCGGACATGTCCACGCGTATCAGAGCGTCTTCGTTGCCGAACATCACCTCGGCCAAGGTCCTGGCCAACTCTGTCTTTCCTACACCCGTTGGTCCAAGAAAAATGAAGGAGCCGATGGGCCGCTTTTCGCCTTTGATTCCGGCACGGGAACGCCGAATCGCTCGAGCCACCGCCGAGATCGCTTCGTCTTGCCCAACCACTCGTCTGTGAAGCTCTTCCTCAAGCTTGAGAAGACGTTCACTTTCTCCTTCTTCAATACGGTAAAGAGGAATTCCCGTCATCTTCGAAACAATCACCGAAACCTCTTCACCTCCGATGACTGGCTTGTTCTTTTCCTGGGCAGTCTTCCACTTTAGCTTCTCTTCCTCAATCTGTTTCCGAAGAAGGTCTTCCTGGGTTCGAAAGCGGACGGCTTCTTCAAAATTCTGCTCTCGAATCGCCTGCTCTTTCCCCTTCATGGAGCGCTTAAGGATCGCGTCAAGCTCCTTAATCTCGGAAGGAAGTGAGTAGCTCTTGAGCTTTGCTCGTGATCCCGCCTCGTCAATAATGTCGATAGCCTTATCAGGAAGAAAGCGATCGGTGACATAGCGCTCGGAAAGGACGACAGCATCATGCACCGCATCATCCGTAATCACGACGCCATGGTGCTCTTCATACCGATCGCGGAGGCCAAGAATGATTCTTTCAGCTTCCTCCACTGGGGGCTCGTTCACATAGATTGGCTGAAAACGACGTTTGAGAGCTCCATCTTTTTCAATGTATTTACGGTATTCGTCAAGCGTTGTGGCTCCGATACACTGAATCTCGCCTCGGGAGAGGGCGGGCTTCAACATATTCGATGCATCGATGGAACCTTCGGCCGCCCCCGCCCCCACAAGAGTATGAAGCTCATCAATGAAAACGATGATGTTCCCGGCGGTGACAACCTCTTTCATGACAACCTTGAGGCGTTCCTCAAATTGCCCACGGTACTTTGTTCCCGCCACCAAGGAGCCCAAGTCAAGAGCAACCACCCGCTTGTTCAGCAAGTTATCGGGAACTTCGCCATTAATGATCTTCTGGGCCAATCCTTCAACGATGGCGGTCTTGCCCACACCGGATTCTCCGATCAGGACTGGATTATTCTTGGTGCGACGCCCCAGAATCTGAAGAACACGTTCGATTTCATCGTGGCGACCAATCACAGGGTCCAGATGTCCATCCGTGGCCATCTGGGTGAGATCTCGCCCGAACTCGTCAAGTGCAGGAGTCCCGCTCTTTCGTTCCTTCTCCCGGCCTGATCCCGAGCCTGCCTTTTTGAGAAGGCTGGCTGTCAGCTGTCGAGCCGCAAGGAGATTTGCCCCAAGGGCCCGAAGAATCTTACCGCCGATTCCATCCTCTTCCCGAAGAACCCCCAGAAGAAGATGCTCGGCACCTATATGTGTATGTCCCAGCAACCTCGCCTCATCAACGGCATACTCAATTACTCTCTTGACTCGCGGAGTAAGAGGCAGCTCGCCAAATGTCAGCGTGGCTGTTCCATTAAGAAGATTTCGTTCGATCTCCATCCGGATCTGATCGGGCGTTAGCCCCATGCGTTTGAGGACTGCCACGGGAACACCATCCTGGTCACCCACCAGCGCCAGGACAATATGCTCGGTCCCGAGGTAGTCGTTCTGATGCTTCTCGGCTTCCTCACGGGCCATTATGATGACCTTGCGTCCCTTTTCCGTAAATTTGTCCATCATGGCAGGGCTCCTGAATTTGGCTCAAGCAATATGGTCCAGCAACACTTTCCCCTAATAAAAATAGTAATCCTGCCCCGGTACCCTGTCAAGAATCAAAATAAATACAGCATCCTTGACAACAATGGAGCAACGAAGGGTCTCTCCATGATAGTCTTGGAGAGGGCTAGTTGGATTTTTTCGACAAATCGAGGTAATTTCAGAAAGCCTGTGGCGGCTTTTTTAAAAGACCACGGCAGTCCCTCCATATCCGAAGAAGAAACTCTGAATTTTTTGCCAATATCTGCCATAGGCAGGAAAGGACTCTCATGATGAACGAAAAAGAGACCCTCGACCGAATCGGGGAGTGTCGGCAATCATCCCTCGCCGGCGACGGAATTTCTCCAGAACAGGCCCTTTGGCTCCTCTCCCTTCCCGAAGACTTTTCCCCTGTGATCAGTGAGGGGGCCGATGCTGTCCGGGATAAATTCCGTGGACGTCTCATTGATCCCTGCACTGTCATGAATGCAAAATCTGGCGCTTGTTCTGAAGACTGCCATTTTTGCGCGCAGTCAACCCACTTCCGCACCATTGCGCCGACCTATGACCTGCTGGCAGCCAATAAAATTGTCGAGGCTGCCAGGGCAGCCCAACAAAACGGAACTCGTCGATTTTGTATCGGCACAAGCGGACGAAGCCTTGAGAATCCTACAGAACTTCGCATTGTTGAAGACGCTCTTGGAAGAATGCACTCAGAGCTAGGACTCTGGTCCTGCGCCACTCTTGGCTCTGTGTCAGGAGAGACTGTATCCATTCTCAAGAGTGCCGGACTTGACCGCCTCCACCATAATCTTGAAACCTCTCGAAATCACTTTCCCAAAATCGTATCCACACATGCCTATGACGAGAGAGTCTCAACGGTCCGCATGGCCAAAGACGCCGGGATCTCTGTTTGCTCAGGCGGCATCTTTGGAGTCGGCGAATCCAACGAAGACAGAGTTTCCCTCTTCTCTCTTCTCCGGGAGCTTGACGTTGATTCTATACCGATCAATTTTCTCGTCCCAATTGCGGGAACTCCTCTTTTCGAGAATGATCCCGCGCTCGGTGCTGACGAGGCCCTCAGAATCATCGCCGTAAGTCGACTTTTCTTCCCCAAAAAAGAGGTCAGGATTTGTGGGGGCAGGATTCATGCGCTGAAGGACCGCCATCCGGAAATCTTTTACAATGGAGCTGACGGGGTCATGATCGGGAACTATCTGACCCGGTCGGGGCGCTCACCGGATCTCGACATTCAGATGATCCGCGAGGAAGGGTTCGATCTTGTTCCTCCTCACGCTCTTCCCTCTCCGACTGTCAACATTGACTGAGTCCTATTTCAGCATCCGGATGAGGATCCACAAAAACGGTCGTCACATTTCCGGCGCCGAGGATCTTGTTTCGTCTGAAAACTTCGAGGCAACCATTGCTCGGCTGTCTTCGAAATTGCGTCTTTATCTGAAGGAAAACCCCTCCCTCCAGCAGATTCTTACCATTGACCCGATTCCTTCCTCGAGCATTCAGCATGGGGAGCTGCTACCGATTCGCGCACTAAAGTCTTCGGACATCAAAGAGTCTCAGGATTCCGTTCGGGTGATTCTTGAAAACCTTCTGTCTCCCTCCTTGGCGTCTCGGGTGCTCATGATATTTGACAAAGAGATCTTAGGACATCCCTCCCGAAATGGGGCCTTGCTTGTCAATGAACAGGGACGCATCTTAAATGAGTCTGCAACAGAGGGGATTCGGACAACCCACTTCGGATGCCTTCCAGCTCTCCGAAAAATACTTGAAGAGGCTGCTGCCCGAAGCCTCGTCCAGCCGAGTTACCGATTCGTTGACGCCCTCATTCTTTCGAGTAAGGTTCTTATGGCGGAAGAAGTCCTACTCGAACTCTGCGCCTCGGACGATCCTCGCTACCAGACGGGCTACATCGCCTCCCGAACAACGGGATACATTCGCATTCCCTTCATCAAGCCGGCAGGACTCCCCACAGGGGGGAGACTCTACGTTCTCAGAAATGAAAATGCATTAACAGAACTTTTAGCATTTCTTCGTGAAACTCCCGTTCTCTTTTCCTCGCAGCAGCCGCATTCGCCTCTTCCGTTCAAGCTTGCCTCGATTCATGATATTGAGCACACAGCAAGGAAGGCCTGAAATGGAAGAGCCCATTGCCTCCCTCATCGAGATAGGTTATTCAGCCCTTGAAATCTCAGGGCGTTTCAAAACAATGCCTCCTCCCGGGTTAGTCTCCCTCTCTTCGAACGACTACCTGGGCCTTTCCCGCAACCCTTTGGTCATCGATGCGTCCCTTCGTGCTACCAGAAACTTTGGAACTGGCGCGACGGGATCGCGTTACCTCTCGGGGAACCATCCACTCAACCGTGAGCTTTCCGACGCCACCTCTCAGTTCAAGACAGGAGGGAAAGGGGCTGCACTGGTTTTTACATCCGGTTACCATGCGAATCTGGCCACTGTATCGCTGATTTCGGAGCTCAGTCCTTTGATATTTTCTGATTCAGAAAATCATGCGTCCCTGATTGACGGGATGAGAAACGCAAAGGGCCGCAAAGTAGTATATCCACACAACGAATCAGAATTCATCAGGGAATATCTCAAGAAAAATCCGCAGCAAAAGCCAGTGATTGTTACCGAATCTCTTTTCAGCATGAAGGGAGATTTGGCCCCACTGAGCGCTCTTTTTGAAATCGTAGAAGAGTATGATGGGATGCTTGTCATTGATGAAGCCCATGCCACAGGAACAACAGGGATTAGCGGGAGAGGGGCCCTTGAGGCTCTTGGTCTTCCTTATGTTCCAGAACGAATGATTCTGACAGGGACTTACTCCAAAGCACTGGGAAGCCTGGGAGGATTCGTCATTCTTCATGAAAAAGCCGCGAAAATTTTGGAGTCAACTGCCCGCACGCTTATTTACACAACAGCACTTCCTCCCGGAGTTCTGGCTGCGTCACTTGAAGCCATTCACGTTCTTGCTGAAAATACAGAAATCGTGAGAAGCCTCCAGAGAGAAAGCCGAATATGGAATGCATATATCCAAGATGACACAGAATCCTCCTCTCCCATTATTCCAGTGATGGGCGATGCTCCAACACTCCAGTCAGTTTCGGACAATTTTCGAACACAGGGCTATTATCTTCCGGTCATCACCTACCCTACTGTCCCAAGAGGAGAAGACCTGCTCCGACTGTCTGTTAACATTGGATGGGACAAGAATGTCAGAAAAACCCTCGAGACATTTCTCCCTCCCAGGAAAGGCGTCCAGAAATGAGTGGCCTTCATCGAAGTGAGTTGCGCCAGAAAATTCCCTTGACGCTCACCACCAACGACCATCTTTTTAAAAATGGCGATCTTTGTGGGATCTGGGGAAATTCAATGGAGATCAACGCAACCCAGAGGGGAATTCATGGGGCATACTGGAAGGGGATGCGCCATTTTTCCACTTACTTTCTAGACGTTGCTGGAAAACCGGTCTTACCGATTACACCTCTTTCAGACGGTGGCAATGGCCCCAGTCCCTTTCTTTTCTCCCTAATCCTTCTTGGACCGACAATCACCTCCGACTTCGCTACGACAAAGGGGGACAGTCTTTTTGTGGATGGTCCGCTCCTTATCAGATACAAGCGTTTTTGCTTAAGTAACGGCTTCGAAGATGAGGTCGAGATAGAGAATCACGCTCCTTTTGACATACAAATCCCCGTCTCAATCAACGTTGATGCTGACTTTCGGGATATCATGGACATCAGAGGCATCCGCTCTCAATGGCCAGAGCACAAAATCGAAAGATTCCAGGAGGAGGCAAGAAACGAACTCCTCCTTACCTGCCTCGGCGAAGACGGAGTCCGACGCAGTTCGCTCATTCGCCTTTGGGGGAGCGATTTCAAAACCTCATCTCAAGGATTTGAAAGCAATCTTCCTATTCCTGCAAAGGGAACGGCTACCTTTCAAATCTCGTCCCTATTTGCTGAGGGGAAGAAAAATGATCGTCTCGCACTGCAACGAAATGCACCAGAAAAATTCAGCAATCTTGAACGTCTTGACAGAAAAAAAGACCGGGTTTTCAGGAGCAAGTGGCCTAAGATTGACAGCGATCAACTTCCATTAAGTCGCTGGTGTAGTAATGCACTGAAAGATCTCAGAATATTGTTGACTCCCCAGACGACCGGTCCCTATCCTTATGCGGGGGTTCCCTGGTTTTCAACACCTTTTGGACGAGATGCTCTGATCACAGGGTTTTTTACGTTATGGGCCTATCCAGAGCTATCACGTTCCATCTTGGCCTTTCTCGCAAAGAATCAGTCCAAAAGATTCGACCCCCTCAGAGACGCCCAACCTGGCAAGATTCTCCATGAATATCGATACGGAGAGGTTGCCAATGATCCATCAATTCCTTTTTCCTGCTATTATGGGTCCGTCGACTCAACCCCATTATTCATCGCATTAGCGGCTGAATATCTTCAAAGAACAGGAAATCGATCTTTCCTGTTAAAAATTCGCCCCGCCCTCCATCATGCCATGGAATGGATTGAAAATTTTGGCATCAATCCAGAATCCGGATTTCTGGTTTACTCGGGGGATCAAGAGGGGGGACTCATCCAAAAGGGATGGAAGGATTCGGGAGACTCTATTTTTCATGCCGATGGTCGAATTGCCCCTCACCCTATTGCCCTTTCTGAGGTTCAGGGATACCTGTATATGTCCTATATTGGATACGCAACCCTCCTCTCAGATTGGGGAGAGAGCAAAAAGGCCCAAAGCTATATCCGGAAAGCAATAACCCTAAAGAACAATTTTAATGACCTCTTCTGGAGCCCCTCCATTCGTATGTTTGCCCTTGCCATTGACGGTAAAGGGTTCCCCTGTGAAGTCCGCAGTTCAAATGCAGGTCATCTTCTTTTTACTGGAATTGCAAAAAAATCACTGGCCAGAAAAACAGGAAGGGAGCTCCTGCAACCGGACATGTTTTCTGGATATGGCATTAGAACAATCGGAAGTAATGAAATCCGATACAACCCTGTCTCTTACCACAATGGCTCTGTCTGGCCCCATGACAATGCGCTTATCATCGATGGACTGAAAAGATATGGTCTAATGGCTGAGGCAAAGCAATTGGCTGATGCCTATCTATCAGCCCTAGAGCGCTTTCCTAGAGAGCGTCCACCCGAGCTGTATTGTGGATTTTCCAAGGACAATACCGCATCAGGTCCTCTCCCCTACCCCACTTCCTGCAGAATACAGGCTTGGTCTGTCACTTCATTTTTTATGGTCATTCAGGTTCTCCGCTCCATGAGTTTAAAACCCTAAGAAGAAGATCATCCTAAAACCAACTCTCATTATCTCAAAGCACTTAATAAACACAGAAAATTAAGAGCGGCTCGGCTCTAGGCGAAAAAAAGCAAAAAGCCGACTTGGGGACCAAATTACTTGATTTTACAAATAATCTCCGTATAATTTCCTACAGGATATGCCATCTGCTTGGACATGACTTCGGTGAAAAAAAGACCATAAGCCGTCTATCATGCTCAGGAGTCAAGGGAAGTTCAGGATTGAAGGCTCTGGTTTAATAAGAGTCTTTTCTATTCCGATTGAGGTAGAGAATGCCTGACCCCATATCACGGGCGTTACTAAACCGGGTTTTTATCCTGCTGCTCCTATCAGCAGGGCTCTACCATCTCCCGGAAGCGATCCAATCTCTTCGTCTGACCATTGATAAAACATCGAACATGTTCAGCAAAGATGCCAAGGCAGCTTCTAACGACCCTACATCTACGATTGCAAGAATAAATGAAGCAAAAGGTATTACTGCCTCCTTTCCAAGCTTATTTGATGAAGACCCCTCCTTCCTCACGAAAGACAAAGTCCCTGTCATCCGCCTTGACGGAAAAAACCCTGTTCTCATAGAGGGATTCCTGCCCCACTTTTCTACGATTGAAAATGGGAGATATGTTACACATCTTGATGGAGGATACACAGTCGTTTGGACTGTGGATCCGAATCTTCAAGAGCGGATTGGAAAATACATTCAGGCCCATAGAGTTCCTTATGGGGTATTTGTAGCTGCAAACCCCAAAAATGGTCGACTGATTGCTTTCTGGGGGTCACGTTATAAAAGCTTTGACCCAGAGCTATTGGAAAAGGCAACATACCCAGCTGCATCCCTATTCAAGATTATTACATCAACCGACGCTCTATCTCATCATAGGATTACACCCAATACTCGGATCCACTTTCGCGGATGCTTGTATTGTATTGGTCCTGCCTATTGGAAAAGCAATCGTAGAAGAGACCGCCTTGAGTTCACCGTGGCAGAAGCTCTAGGAAAGTCCATCAATACAGTTTTTGCAAAAATTGCATTAAAATATCTTACCCCCGAAGATCTCAGACAAACTGCTACTCGCTATGGCTTTAATCGAACAATTGACTCAGACATTCCTATTGATCCAAGCCACGCCAACATACCAGATGATCTCAACGGATTTGCTTTTGCTTCGGCAGGATTCGGAGATGTAGCCATTAGCCCCATCCATGCGGCCATGATAGCAGCGTCACTATCAAATGATGGGGTCATGATGAGACCACATCTTATAGAGAGGATTACAGACAGAAAGGGAAATATACTTTATCAGGACACAGCAACTTATCTTTTTCCTGTAGCAACTCCTCAAATATCACATACCATGATAAAAATGATGCGCTCGACTGTTGTCAAAGGTACAGGACGTCGAGCATTCTTCCGCTGGAGATCCAACCCACGGCTGAGGAATGTCCTTGTTGCAGGAAAGACAGGTACTCTTACTGGAAAAAACCCTGCTGGTCATTATGAATGGTTCATAGGTACGGCTTCAAATGAAAGTCCAACAATAGCTGTGGCTGCACTGACAATTGATCAGGGCATTTGGACAATCAAGGGCCCGGACATTGCCAGCAAAGGAATGTTTACTTTTTTCAATGAAAAACCAACGCAAAGAGTACCGGGGTAGAAACAGGCAAAAATCAAAAAACAACACACAACAAATAACTAGAGGGAGAAAAAATGGTCTCAGTAAAAAAAATCATGACAAAGAATCCAATCTCTGTTGAGATGACGACCACAGCTCGTGAAGTTGCTGAAATCATGAAATCGAAAAAAGTGGGGAGCCTCCTTGTTCTTCAGGGAGACAAGACTGTTGGGATCATCACAGAGACAGATCTGGTTCGACGAGTATTGGGAGAGGATAGAATCCCTTATATTACCCCCTGCTCCCAGGTGATGAGCGCACCGGTGTTAACCATTTCTCCCGACGCTTCAGTTTACGAAGCACAAGACATGATGGATAAGCACCACATTCGTCACCTCCTCGTTGTGGATGAAGAAGAAGCTGTCCTTGGGTTAATTTCAATTCGAGACCTCATCCACCCAACCTATGTCGGGCGTGAGGATTCTTGGGATGGTGGAGTTACCGAATAAAATAAAATTCAACAATGTGTACTTACAAAAAAAAGGCGAGGAAAAAATTCCTCGCCTTTTTTTTGTAGAAATAAAGGAAAATTAAGGCAGTCTAAAAAGAAATGTTCCACCATTAGTTACAACAGTGATAGGCGGTTTAAAGGGAAGGACAAAACGATAACGAACATAGTGGGGAGCGATAGTGACGCTCTGCATCTTACCCTGGTTTTCATGAGCATTATTTTTGATAAGAATGAGCCTAATTGTTGGCGGAGCATGAAACTCAAAGACATTTTTCCCCAAATACCAAAGTTCAGAGCCCCGGAGTTGATAATTGTCATCAACAGAAGTCTCATGAATTTTAGCAGGGGAAAGTCCCCGAGCATCAAGAATAAATGCTTGACGAGAATACAGAAGGGTTTGATTCGTAAGTGAATGTCTTACAAGAAGAAGGACCCCCAAAACAAGAATGAGGGTCCCAATAGAAAGAAGGAGGGGGGTGGTAATTTTAACCTTTGATTCAGATGTCGATGCCATGGAAATTCCTTTGAAAAGTTACTTCTTTTCTTCGGATTTTTCCTTGGGAGAAGAAGATGAGGCTCGTTTTGAAGAAAGGGATTCACCGAGTTCAACCAGTTCGAGGACTGCCATTTCGGCCCCATCACCGATGCGTCGACGTGTCTTCGTAATACGAGTATAGCCTCCAGGCCGCGTTGTGAAGCGAGGAGCGATACTATCGAAAAGATGGAATGCAACATCCTTGTCACGGATAACCTTTAAGACTTCTCGAAGGTGATGAACATTTTTTTCACGAGCTTTTGTAATAAGCTTTTCAACCATTGGCCGGAGTTCCTTAGCCTTCATGGTAGTTGTCTCAATGCGCTCATGCTCGAAGAATGACGTTATCAAGGAGCGAAACATAGCGCTTCTGTGACTAGAATCTCTTCCAAACTGACGACCGGCTACACGATGTCTCATTGTTGTTCTCCAGATACTGCCTGTAAGTCTTTATTAATTCTTCTTCGAGAGATCCATCCCTAGGGAGAGCCCAATATTTTCGAGGGCTTCCTTGATTTCATCTAAGGATTTCTTCCCAAAGTTTTTTGTTTGCAAAAGCTCATCTTCCGTTCTTATAACCAACTCACCAATTTTCTTAATATCTGAGCTTTTGAGGCAATTGGCGGCTCTGACAGAGAGCTCAAGTTCGTTGACACTCTTGTCCATAATAGTCTCTTCCTTCGAGGAGTTTGACTCGAGAGACAAAGGGGAAGAATCATTAGCTAAATGCAAATCGGATGAAACAAAAAGATCTAAATGGGTTCTAAGAATCTTTGCGGCTTCAGAAAGAGCCTCGCCTGGAGTGATGCTTCCATCAGTCTCAATTTCAAAGATCAGCCGGTCATAATCTGTTATACGTCCGACGCGCGTACTCTCCACAAAGTAATTCACCTTGTTAATAGGAGTAAAAATCGCATCGATCGGAATAATTCCGACTTCGGTTTCTGTAGATCGCGAATGATCGGCTGGAACATAACCTCTTCCAAATTCAGTTTTCAAATCCATATCAAGGTGGCCACCTTCATCAAGAGTGGCTATGACATGGTCTGGATCCATCATTTCGACAGCCCCGACTGTGTCAATATCTGACGCTTTTACGATACGCGGACCCTTCACTTTCAAATGAAGCCAGTGTTCTCCCTGAAGAAGGGGCTTCATGCGAAGGGATTTGAGATTTAGAATAATATCAGTGACATCCTCGACAACACCAGGAATATTTGAAAATTCATGAAAGACATTTTTTGCACGAATTGCAGTAATGGCAACTCCTGGAATTGAGGAAAGTAAAACTCTCCGAAGGGCATTCCCGACTGTAATCCCAAAACCACGCTCAAACGGTTCCACTACAACACGAGAGGAACGAGCAGAGGAATGGGATACTGCCAAGCCTTTAGGCATCTGGGAAGACACAAGAACTTCCATATTTTTCTCCTCTTTAACCAAAACGAACCTTAACGAGAGTAAAGTTCAACAACAAGGTTCTCAGCAATATGGATGTTAATCGCATCCCTTTGGGGAATATCCTTTACAATTGCTTTAAATGAATTTTTATCGACTTCCAGCCAAGGAGAAACAACACCTCTGATCTCAGCATCTCGAAAATTGGCAGAAACCTTTTCATTTTGCTGCATAGAAGATGAAAGGGTAATTGTATCATTTACCCTGCAAGAAAAGGAGGGAATATTAACTTTTTTCCCATTCACAAGAACATGTCCATGAGTCACCAACATTCGAGACTCATTGCGGGAAGCTCCCCATCCTATATGATATACAACGCTATCCAGACGCATTTCCAAGGCACTGAGAAGGGACTGACCAGTATTGCCTTTCTTTCGGGATGCGACTTTAAAAGTTTTACGGAATTGACGTTCTAGAATTCCATATATTCTTTTCACTTTTTGTTTTTCACGAAGCTGCAAACCATATTCGGAGGCTTTTGCACGACTTTGACCATGCTCCCCTGGAGGATAGGCACGACGATCAATAGCGCACTTAGCGGAAAGACAGCGAGCTCCTTTTAAAAAAAGCTTTACGCCTTCTCTTCTGCAAAACCGACAAACCGGGCCATTATAACGAGCCAACGTGTCTCCTTTTTCTGAATTCAGTCAATTATAAATAAGATTAAACTCTACGCCGTTTTGGTGGGCGGCATCCATTATGGGGAATCGGAGTAACATCTTTAATTAAACTAATTTTTATTCCTACCGTTTGAAGAGCTCTAATTGCGGACTCTCTACCTGATCCTGGTCCCTTAACATAAACTTCACACGCCTTCATTCCCATATCGGCTGCTTTTTTTGAGGCTATTTCTGCAGCCTTCTGAGCGGCAAATGGGGTACTTTTTCGCGAACCCTTGAAGCTTTGAGCCCCAGAGCTTGACCAAGCAATAACATCACCTTTTGAGTCGGAAATAGAAATGATCGTATTATTAAAAGAGGCATGAATATGAACAATACCGACTGGGATGTTCTTTTTTTCTCTTCTTTTTGTTCCTTTTTTTACGCTCATACGATCCTCGTCGTTAATCCTAAATTTCGTTTAATTGAATCAACCAGTCTTTTTCTTTGCTCCGATTCCCTTTTTTGGTCCTTTGCGGGTACGGGCGTTCGTCTTAGTTCTTTGTCCTCTAACCGGAAGGCCTTTGCGATGTCTGAGGCCTTGATAACAGCCTATATCCATCTTGCGCTTAATATTCTGGGAAATCTCGCGGCGAAGATCTCCTTCAACGGAGCATGTCGTTTCAACAGCCTCTCGAAGTTTAGCAACTTCGTCATCTGTTAACGCATGAACACGAGTATCGGGATTAACTCCGGCTTTCTTCAGGATAAGCTGAGAGGTCGGTTTCCCTACTCCGAAAATATAAGTTAAAGCAATCTCAATACGTTTGTTCCTGGGAAGATCTATCCCTACGATACGAGCCAAAGAGGTACTCCTTCGCTTAAAATTAGCCTTGTCTTTGTTTGTGCTTTGGATTTTCGCACTTAATTAGAACAATACCATTCCTTCTAATAACCTGGCACTTAGAACAGATTGGCTTGACCGATGCTCTAACCTTCATTGTTACCTCCGAGTTAATATTTTCTATTACTTGAAGCGGTATGTTATACGGCCTCGTGTTAAATCGTAAAGGGATAGCTCTAACGTTACCTTGTCACCGGGAAGAATTTTAATATAATTCATTCGCATTTTTCCGGAAATATGAGCAAGGACTTTATGTCCGTTTTCCAGCTCTACTCGGAACATTGCATTAGGGAGAGTTTCTAAAACTGTCCCTTGAACCTCAACTGTATCCTCTTTCCCCACTATTTCCTCAATTCCGCAGGATCAATCTTCTGGTAAAGTCAGAATTTTTGGACCAGTTTTTGTTATTGCAACAGTGTGTTCAAAATGGGCTGAAAGACTACCGTCTTTTGTAGCAGCAGTCCATCCATCCGAAAGGGTAATTGTTTCATGAGAGCCGAGGTTAATCATTGGCTCTAATGCAAGAACCATCCCTATCTCTAATTTTATCCCTTTACCTTTTTGACCAAAATTCGGGACCGGTGGATCTTCATGTAACTTTCGACCAATCCCGTGTCCAACATAGTTCCGAACAACAGAAAAGTTTTTTGATTCGGCGTAAGATTGAATTGCTGAGGAAATGTCCCCCAATCGTCCACCTGCAATAGCCTGGGCAATTCCAAGCTCTAGCGATTTTTTTGTAGTCTCAACAAGAAGTTTCGCCGATGGAGAAACTTCACCTACGCAAACAGTAATAGCAGAATCTCCGAAGTAGCCATCAAGTTCAACACCATAATCCACACCGACAATATCTCCCGATCTTAACACATATGAATCAGGAATTCCATGAACAACGACGTTATTCACAGAGAGGCAAATAGAGGCAGGATAATTATGGTAACCTTTGAAGGCTGGTCGGGCCCCAAATTGTAATGGATACTCCTCAGCAAATTTATCTATTTCAATCAAAGAAAGTCCCGGCGAAACCATCTTTTTAATTTCCTGAAGGGCATTAGCTACAATACGGCCAGCTTTTTGAATCTTATCAATTTCTTGGGGAGATTTTATATAAATCATTTCATGACTTTATTTTACTAACAAGTTTGTCTAAATCTTTAAAAACTAAATCTATACTCCGGCTTGCATCTATCGTTTGAAGAAGATTACGTTGACGGTAAAAATCTAAAAGAGGACGTGTGAGATCCCAGTATACAGAGGACCGTTGTCTAATGACTGCTTCATCATCGTCGGATCTTTGAATTAGTGGAACATTACAGACATCACACAAATTATCGTTTTTGGGTTTCGCAAAACGAATGTGATAAGTGCGTTGACACTTTGGACACATTCTACGCCCTGAAAGGCGAGAAACACGTTCCTCTTCATCCATGGAAAAGTCGATAGCCATTGAAATTTGAACACCTTTTGTAGCCAAAAGGTGATCAAGTTCTTTAGCCTGTTCTATCGTACGGGGAAAGCCGTCAAAAATAAAACTGTTCGTTGTTTTTGGTGTACCAGTAACCTTTTCATTGACAAGATCAATTACCAATGCATCGGGAACAAGCTCTCCTCGTTCCATAAAGCTTTTTGCTCGCTCCCCAAGAACAGTCTTTTCTTTTATGGCCTCTCGGAGAAGGTCCCCTGTAGAAATTTTAACCATAGGGTATTTGGCTGCAAGCATATTCGCTTGGGTTCCTTTTCCTACCCCTGGAGGGCCTATAAAGACGATAAACATTATTAGGCTATCCTTCCCCTAATTCGACTTTTTTTAAGGAACCCATCATAATTTCTTGACATCATATAGGCTTCAATTTGTTGAGATGTATCGAGTGAGACACCAATAACAATCAAGAGAGATGTTCCGCCAAAATAAAATGGAACATGAAGTTGATTAATGAGAATTTCTGGAATAACACAAACGAGGGCAAGATAGATTGCACCGACTAAAGTAATTCTATTCATGACGTTATAAATAAATGTGGCAGTATTTTTCCCAGGACGAATACCGGGAATAAACCCTCCATATTTTTGTATATTTTCGGCAATATCCGCTGGATTCATTACAACTGCCGTGTAAAAGAAACTAAAAAACAGGATAAGAAGAACATACAAAACAGTATAAGAAAAGCTCCCAGGTGCTAAGGACTTTCCGATAGATTGAACCCAGGGAACAGCGATAAAGCCTGCAATTGTGGCAGGAAAAGAAATAAGTGATGAGGCAAAAATTGGAGGAATGACACCGGCCGTATTAATTTTAAATGGAATATGAGTGGATTGGCCGGCCACAAGCCTATTTGAGACTAATCGCTTAGCATATTCAACAGGAATTTTCCTTCGCGCTGTTTCAATAAAAACAATGGCTGCAATAACAGAGATAACCATAACGATTACAGCGAGAAGAACAAAGCCTGATATTTCTTGTTCTTGAAAGAGCTTATAAGTGGAAAAGATAGCGGATGGCATACGGGCAACTATACCTGAAAAAATAATAAGACTAATACCGTTACCAACGCCCCTCTCGGTAATTTGTTCCCCTATCCACATAACAAAGGTGGTCGCCGCGGTCAGTGTGATCACAACCATCAAACGAAAACCCCAGCCGGGATGGGCTACAAATTGACCATTATTCATTTTCTCTAAGCCAAGAGCGATGCCAAAGGATTGAATCATGGCAATTAAAACGGTGAGATAACGTGTGTACTTGGTGATGATTTTTCGGCCTCGCTCTCCTTCCTTAGAAAGAGCCTGCAAGGCGGGATGAACTACAGTTAAAAGTTGAAGAATAATAGATGCCGAAATATAAGGCATTATTCCTAATGCGAAAATAGTAAATCGAGAGAGGGCGCCTCCAGAAAACATATCAAAAAAACCTATTAAGGCGCCTCCATTTTGATGGAGAAACTTTGACAGCTCGGTCCCATTCACTCCTGGGGTTGGGATATAGGCCCCAATGCGATATACAGCAAGCATCGCAAGTGTAAAAATAACACGTTGTCTTAGCTCTGGTATTTTCCAGATGTTTTCAAATGTACGAAAAATTCTATCAAACAATCGCGCCACCGGTCCTTAGAATTTTTTCCTCAACAGTGCGGCTCATTGAAATTCCATCAATAAAGTATGGCTTTGAAGGTTCCCCATTCCCCAAAATTTTAACCGTAAATTTTTTTGATTTAGGGGCTTTGATAACATTTAAATCAAGAAGATTTTCGATATTAACTTTATTTTCTGGGAATGAGAAATCTTCAAGTCTTGAAATATTGATAACAAGAACTTCTATATCATCTAAAGGGGTAAATCCGCGCTTTGGAATTCTAAGGAAAAGAGGGGTTTGACCGCCCTCAAATCCCAAGGGTTTAGTCCCTCCCGACCTAGCTCCTTGACCTTTATGGCCTTTCGTAGAGGTTTTGCCATGCCCAGAGCCAATACCACGACCAACTCTTTTTTTTCTATGTTTAGCCCCATCTGCGGGTTTCAGATCATGGAATTTCATTTTACTTCTCCCTAAAGTTCAGTCACTTCAATCATATGTTTTGTCTTTTCTACCATACCCAATATAGAGGGTGTGGCAGGATGTATAACCACAGAATTTGGGCGAGATAGACCTAAGGCAAATACTACCTTTTTGATCTTTAGGGGTACGCCTATCGTACTCTTTAAGAGGCGAATCTTTATCCTGGATTCTTTCATTTTAAATCCTTATTTAGTTGATTGTAGTAGCATCTTGACGACGTTCATCCATCGCATCTTTAAAGCTACGCAATTGCTTCAGGCCTTCGAGAGTGGCTCTAACAACGTTATAGGGATTACTTGATCCAAGAGATTTGCATAAAACATTAGTGGCTCCGAGGACCTCCATAACGGCACGAACAGCACCACCTGCGATGAGACCAGTTCCTTCTGCGGCTGGCTTGATCATCACATCTTCTGCCCCAAAGTGACCAATAACCTCATGGGGAACGGTCGTGGCTTTTAAAGGGACTGAAATTAAATTCTTTTTTGCATTTTCAATAGCCTTTTTTATAGCTTCTGGAACTTCTGTAGATTTTCCCTTTCCCATTCCAACTACCCCCGCGCCATTTCCAACAACTACGAGGGCGGAAAAGGAGAACCGTTTTCCACCTTTAACAACCTTAGAAACGCGATTGACAAAAACGACTTTGTCTTTCAACGCACTATGGTCTACCTTGATATGTTCCAAAAAAACCTCCTATGAAAGTTTAAAACTGAAGACCTCCGGATCGGGCACCGTCAGCAAGAGCTTTGATACGACCATGATAGAGATATCCACCTCTATCAAAAACTACAGATGTAATATTTTTTTTCTTTGCCTCAGTCGCTAAAACCTCACCAACCTTTTTGGCAACATCAACAGTATCACCAGACTTCGCCTCTGACATTGTAAGGGAAGAAGCTGAAACAAGTGTCGACCCAGTGGTATCATCAATAATCTGTGCATAAATATATTTCAGACTTCTATACACAGAGAGACGTGGACGTTCAGGACTACCCTTAATTTTTTTTCTGACACGGGCGTGTTTTGATAACCTTTTTTCATTACGCGTAGTAAGCTTCATAACTTTTCCCCCACTTAGAAATTACTTCTTACCAGTTTTTCCTTCTTTTCTTCTAACCTTTTCTCCCTCAAAACGAATGCCTTTACCTTTATATGGTTCAACAGGTTTGGCCTGCTTAATTTCTGAGGAAAACTGACCCAGTAGCTCTTTATCGAAGGATGTAAGAGTAATAACAGTTTGTTTTTCAACTGTTCCTTTTACCTGGGGGGGGAGAGTCATTTCTACTGGTTTTGTAAAACCTAAAGTCATCGAGAGGTTTTGACCTGAAAGTTGGGCTCTATAACCTACTCCGCTTATCTCCAAGACCCTTTTAAAGGGCTGAGCTACACCTGTAACCATATTATTGATTAACGAACGATGGAGACCATGTAGAGCTTTATCTTTTCCGTTATCTGAAGGGCGAACAACGGTAAGTAGGTCATTCTCCTGTGAGACCGAAAAACCATGGGGAAGAGTATGATGCATTTCTCCATGAGGACCCTTTATGTGAAGATTGAGCTTATCAATCTTCACAGTAACTCCCTTAGGAACCTGTATTGGCTTCTTTCCTATACGAGACATTATGAGCTCCGTTCCAGCAGGTTACCAGATTTGACAGAGAACCTCTCCGCCAAGATTTAACTGCTTAGCCTTTCGGTCTGTCATAACCCCTTTTGAGGTTGAGATAATAGTTACCCCTATCCCACCCATGAGAGATTTATGATTGCTGACCTTTTGATATATGCGAAGTCCGGGTTTGGAAATTCTCTTGAGACCACGAATAAGGGGAACTCTTTCCTTAGAGACCCGAAGGTGAATCTCAAGAGATTTTTTTCCTTCCGTCTCCTTAACTTCATATGAGGAAATTAGTCCCTCCTCCATCATAACCTTCAAGATATTTTCTTTAAGATTTGAATGTTGACAAGAGACTGTCTGATAGACACGCATATTAGCATTTCTAATACGGGTCAACATATCAGCAATAGGATCCGTTAATGACATTAATTCCTCCAAGTTTACCAGGATGATTTTGTAATACCTGGAATTTCACCTTTAAGTGAGAGGTTACGAAAACAAATACGGCACATACCGAAATCTCTCATATACCCGCGGGGACGACCGCAGATACGGCAGCGGTTATAGGCACGTACCTTAAACTTCTGTACTTTTTTAGCCTTGAGAACCATTGATATTTTGGCCATTTTTTTTCCTTATTTTCTGAAAGGCATTCCTAAATGTGTCAACAATGCTTTAGCGGTGGCATTGTCCTTCGCGGTTGTCACAATAGAGATATCAAAACCATGGGACATTGTAATTTCATCATATTTGATCTCAGGGAAAATGATTTGTTCCTTGAGGCCAAGTGAGTAATTTCCGTTTCCGTCAAATGACCGATCATTCACTCCTTTAAAGTCACGGATACGAGGGAGTGCAATGGAAATTAGACGATCGAGAAATTCCCACATTATGTCACCACGAAGGGTTACCATTACACCAATAGGCATACCTTCCCTAAGCTTGAATCCAGCAATAGATTTCCTGGCCTTTGTTAAGACAGGCTTTTGTCCTGTAATAAGACCTACTTCTTTTGCTGCCATATCAAGGAGCTTTGGATTCCCAATGGCCTCACCTAAGGCAACATTCAATGTGATCTTTTGGATTTTAGGAACTTGCATCACATTAGAAAGCTTTAGCTCATTCATTAAGGCCTTTTGAATCTCAAGAAAATATTTTTTCTTGAGGCGAGGTTCAGGGGCTTCACCTCGGACTGAATCGACTGCTGAGGGAGTAGACTCTTTTGGTTTTTCAGTTTTCTTGGGCTTAGCCGTTTTTCCCGATTTTGCGGGAGCGGCATTTTTTTTCTCTGCCATTATTTACCTTTCCGCTACTTCTTCTGGTCGATAACTTCATTGCATTTTTTACAAATCCTTGACTTTGTTCCATTTTCAAAGAATTTGTGAGCAATGCGGGTGGGTTTGTGACAATGCGGACATTCCAGCATAACATTTGAAGCATTTAGAAAATTTTCTTTGGTAATAAAGCCGCCCTCACGAGAGGTCTGATTTGGCTTGATGGCTTTCTTTATCATATTTATGTTTTCTACATAAACATGATGATACAAGCGGTCTACTTTAATAATCTTACCGACTTTTCCTTTATCCTTCCCTGCAGTAACAATAACTTTGTCATCTTTTTTTAAAGCAGGAAATGAGAATGGCGAAGGCATTCTTTTTCTCATCAATATTCCTTTTCAGTTAAATGACTTCTGGAGCGAGAGAAAGTATTTTCATGAACTTTCTTTTTCTTAGTTCTCTCGCAACCGGACCAAAAATGCGTGTTCCAATAGGATCTCCTTGGGCATTAATTAAAACTGCCGCATTTTGATCAAATCGGATATAAGAGCCATCCTCACGACGGGCTTCCTTAACAGTTCTAACAACTACAGCCTTAGCCACGTCACCTTTTTTCACAGAGGCATTAGGAGTTGCTTCTTTGATGGAAACCACAATTGTATCGCCTAAATGGGCATAACGTCGCCTGGAACCACCCATAATATGAAAGCACATAACTTTTTTTGCGCCTGAGTTATCAGCTACTTGCAAGATCGTTCTTAATTGTATCATTGAGATAGCCTCATCATAAAAAAATTAAAGTACCCGGACAACCCTGTGGTGTTTATCCTTACTGATTGGCCGTGTCTCTGCGATAAGAACTGTGGCTCCTTGTGGAATTTGCTCTTCCGTATGTGCTTTCAGGCGGTTTTTCTTTGTAATAACCTTTTTATAAAGAGGATGAACGACCTTTCGACGAATTTCTACAACGACTGTCTTCATCATCTTATTTTTGACAACAACACCTTGGAGCTGCCGCGGGGATTTAGGGGCATCTTGCTCTGGGTTATTTTGATTTATCATCTACTTTTTCCTTTCGGACAGTACGGTATTAAGACGCGCAACTGCTCTTTTTTCTTCTTTGACAAGGTGACCATGCTCAAGGCGACCATTAACTCGTTGAATTCGAAAGGTCAATAGTTTACGTTTTTTTTCCGTAATTGCCTTGATTATTTCTTCATCAGTCATTTGCCGAATTTCTTCAGCCTTCATTTTTGTTCCTCTCGTTTTACTATTTTTGTGGCAAAGGGCATTTTATAAGATGCCAAACGTAAGGCCTCTTCAGCTACTTCTGGAGTTACGCCTTCCATCTCATAAATAATTCGACCTGGTTTAATAACTGCAACCCAAAACTCAGGATTTCCCTTACCAGAACCCATACGTGTTTCGGCTGGTTTACGAGTAATGGGTTTATCAGGAAACACTCTAATCCAGACTTTGCCACCTCGCTTTACAAAGCGAGTAATGGCTATACGACCTGCTTCTATTTGGCGGGAGGTAAGCCAATGAGGCTCAATTGCTTTAAGGCCGTAGTCTCCAAAAGATAACTCGGAACCTCTATAGGCTTTTCCTTTGAGATTCCCTTTCATCATTTTGCGATGTTTTACTTTCTTTGGACTTAACATTACGCTTTCACCTTTCTACTCTTATCAGAAGCGGCATCAAGGGAGGCTTCTGGATTCGAAGGTAGATGATCCCCCATATAAACCCAAACCTTAATACCAATTTTTCCAAATGTTGTATAGGATTCAGCCAAACCAAGATCGATATCTGCACGAATAGTTTGAAGAGGAACTCGACCCTCCCGGTACCATTCAGTACGCGCTATTTCTGCCCCTCCGAGTCGACCGGCACAACAAATTTTTACACCTAGTGCACCAAATCTTAAAGCAGAGGCAACACTTTTTTTCATTGCACGTCTAAAGGAAATTCTTTTTTCCAGCTGTGAGGCAATAGATTCTGCAACTAACTGTGCATCGACTTCTGGTTTTTTTACTTCTTTAATAGATATAGAGAGTTCTGATTTTATACTTTTCGCTAAATCTGACTTTAGCTTTTCAATCTCAGAACCTTTTTTTCCGATAATGAGACCAGGCTTCGCTGAGTGTATTAGAACTCGGGTTATACTATCCTTACCTGTGCGCTCTATATCAATACGAGAGATTCCTGCCTGGTAAAGTTTTTTCTTGATATATTTTCTGATTTGAAGATCCTCGTGGAGCCACTCCACATAAGATTTTTTGGCGTACCAGCGAGAATTCCACGTTTTGATATAGCCTAGACGAAAACCGGTTGGATGTACTTTCTGTCCCATGTGACCTCTATGTGATGGCGGCGCTATTTGCGCGTGAGAACGATTGTAAGATGCGACATTCTTTTCTTAATAGAATAAGCCCGACCCATAGCACGAGCTTGAATCCGTTTCATGATTGGGCCCTGATCTACAAAAATCTTTTCAATCTTTAAATCTTTCGATTCGCCCAAAAATTTTTGTTGAGCATTGCTAACGGCTGAATTTAACGTTTTAAGAACAATTGGAGCTGGTCCTCGACGAGTAAAGGTGAGGTAAGACTGGGCCTTTACTACGTCCATTCCACGAATTGCATCAATAACAAATCGAACTTTCCTCGGGGACACCTTTATGAATCTATTTTTAGCTACCGCCTCACCTGGAGTTGACATTGTTTACCTTTCAAATCTTTGCTTATTTAGCGTTTGGAGGATTTTTCGACCTTGGACCCGCCATGGGCTTTAAACAAACGCGTAGGAGAAAACTCCCCTAGTTTATGACCAACCATATTTTCCGTGACATAAACAGGAATAAACTTCTTCCCATTATGAACCGAAAAAGTAAACCCAATCATTTCGGGAATAATCATAGAGCGGCGAGACCATGTCTTAATCATCTTTTTTTCTCCTAGAGATATAGACTTCTCTACTTTCTCAAGGAGAGATGCATCAATAAAAGGGCCTTTTTTAATTGATCTTGGCATAGGAAATTCCTTTTACTTTCTACGTCGAATGATGAATCGATCTGTCTTAGGGTTATGACGAGTTTTAAATCCCTTGGAAGGTTGGCCCCAAGGAGAACAGGGATGGCGTCCTCCAGATGACTTTCCTTCGCCTCCTCCTAGGGGATGATCCACGGGATTCATGGCTACACCACGAACATGTGGCCGTTTCCCCAACCATCGAGATCTTCCAGCTTTACCAATAGAGATATTTTCATGTTCAATATTGCCGACTTGCCCTACAGTTGCTCTGCAGCGGCCGTGAATTTTCCTTGTTTCACCAGACGAAAGTTTGATTATAACCCAATCGCCTTCTCTTCCCAATATTTGAGCATAGGCACCTGCAGATCTAGCTATTTTGCCGCCGGCACCAATTTTAAACTCTATGTTATGAACAAGCGTTCCTAGAGGAATCTGCATGATTTCCAATGCATTTCCTGGTCGAATATCAGCTCCTAATCCTGAAATTACAGTATCGTTTACATTTAAGCCGATAGGAGCAAGAATATATGCCCTTGAACCATCCGCATAGCAAATAAGTGCAATTCGAGCAGATCGGTTAGGATCGTATTCAATCGACTCAACCTTAGCAGGAATAGAATCTTTGTTGCGTTTAAAGTCGATTAACCGATAAGCTCTCTTATGGCCCCCTCCACGATGGCGTGAAGTCAATGTTCCAATGTTATTTCTGCCTCCAGAAGACTTTTTGGAGGTAGTTAACGGCTTATATGGTTTTTCCTTGGTAATCTCTTCAAAGGTATATCCAGTTTTATACCGGCTTGATTGGGGAACTGGATTATAAGTTTTAATTCCCATTATTATGCTCCCTCAAAAATATCAAGCTTAAATCCATCTTTTAATGTGATATAGGCTCGCTTTCGATCAGGAAGACTTCCTTTAACAATCCCGATTCTTTTAGCCTTGCCTTTTCTAACAACAGTCCTGACAGACTCTACTTTAACGTTGAAAATTGACTCAATAGCCTTTTGAATTTGAATCTTGTTAGCTTTTTTATAAACATGAAAAAGATAAACTGAGTTTTTCTCACGCACCCTATCCGATTTTTCGGAAAGTATTGGGCGAATGAGAACATCCGAAATGTCCATGTTTTACCCTTTCAGTAACTGTTGAAGCCATTCGCGTGAGTCTTCTGCCACTAAAACAACATCTGTAAAAACCATATACAGAGCAGTCACTGCTGTAGAGGGAAGAATAGTCAATCCAGGAATATTTCTAGAGGAGAGCCATGTATTTTCATCAAGCTCCTCAGAAATGATTAAAATATTTTGATAGCCTGGATTGGTATGGTATTTTTTAAGAAGGTCCACGAATTTTTTTGTTTTAAGTGTTTCGCTCTCAAGATTTGGGATGATGCTAACTTTATTTTCAGAAACTCTAACGAGTAATGCCTCGCGCAATGCCTTCAGGACCTTTTTTGAGGGCTGCTTATAAAAATAATTGCGAGGACGAGGTCCGAAGATAATTGCCCCCCCACGCCATTGAGGAGCACGAGAAGAGCCTTGACGGGCACGGC
>ACXJ01012612.1_pt3 | contig 65920 bp, 63 predicted proteins | sample 870861 | NCBI WGS metagenome assembly ACXJ01 (sample SAMN02954270, study PRJNA29437) | mine drainage metagenome | biome: terrestrial; feature: Richmond mine; material: biofilm; isolation source: combined biofilm from UBA (pink subaerial biofilm) and UBA BS (thick... ... | reverse complement strand
ATAACCTCTCTCTATGGTCTTGTATGAGAATTCAGATGACACTCCAAGTTTTTCNNNNANNTAATCTCAGGAATCCCTCTGCAATCCTGTTGGGCATGCCGAAGTATGTCTGCATCAGCATGACCTTAACTATATCCGAAGTTGGAACGGGAGGCCTTCCCGCTCCCCTCTTCTCCACCTGGATACGGGATGAGGCAATGTTAACAACATCCCTTATTGTTTCCAGAACGTCGGCGATCTCGTTTACCTGTGCCTGGTCATACTGGTGCCAGTTCCTTTCGGCCGGTTCCCTCTTCTCGTAGGAGAAGGATTGATCCCTTACCGATTTAACAAGATTCCTCAGGTCCTCGACATTCTTCCTGGCCACATGTGTATATGACAAACAGGTTTAAATAGTTATGTGGACTATTCCACATAATGAATGGGACAATGATACTCTTTCATTTTCCTGAGAAGTCCGATCATGGAACAATAAACAAGTTCATGCAGAAATTCTACGGGCAGGATTCAACTTCATGGAAAGGAAAATACACGTATCACAGACATGGTTTGCTGGAGAACATACCTCACAGAAAACTGCTTAGAGGAGTCCTGATACTCAGGAACGAAGATGCTCCAAAAGTACTTGAGTTTCTAGGGCAGTATTCTCTGACCCTGCATGTTAGGGAGATAAAGCTGACACCGGACGACGAAAAAACATTAGGGGAGACCCATGAATAATTTTGTCCCAAAACCGGCATCTTATACCATCTTAAGTACTTCCAATTATGTCCAGAGCCTAAATTCCATATTTGTAATTTTTCGGTCATTTCAATGATATCTCCACTTCTAATATGGGTGAATTCAGTTTAATAACCTTTTATTCACTCTAATGCTCCGGCTAGTTCATCGGAGTATTAAAGTTCAAAATAGATAAGGTCTAAAAAGTTCGCCTGAATATATCTGTCTAGAGCCATCCTTTCTTCTTTCCTGTTTCTTCGCGGAACTGCTCCAGCAAACTCTTTTGAGCACTTGTAAGTTTCTTTGGAACTGCAATCCTGATTCTTATAACCAGATCACCATTCCGGCCTGAATTTATATTCTGGAAACCTTCACCTTTTACCCTCACAAGGTCCATTGGTTGCGTACCGGCGGGAACCTTTACCGTAACCTTTTTTCCAAAAACATCAATTTCGTTCTCAACTCCAAGAGCAGCATCCGGGAATGATATTTCCATATCTGTAACTAAATTATCCTCGCTTCGTCTGAAATTTGGGGCAGAATGAACCTGAATGGAAACATAAAGATCTCCCGTCCTGTTATTATGAGTTTGTCCCTTTCCCTTCACGCGAAGTCTGAGACCATCATAAGCACCCTTTGGTATCGATACGTCTATATTTTCAACTATAGATTTATTTCCAGTTCCGTGGCAGGCCTTGCATGCCTCCTTTGCAACAGTTCCCTTCCCGTTGCATGTCCTGCATGTGGTAACGGAAACCATTCTGAAGAAACCCTGTCCCTGAACAACTCTCTGTTGACCGGTACCATTACAGGTTGGACAGGTAGTAACCTTACCGTCCTTTGAACCGGTTCCATTACATACCTCGCATGGTACAGTTCTTCTGTACTTGATTGATTTTACCGTTCCATGATAGGCTTCACTCATTGAGATGGATATTTCAGTAAGAAGATCCAGTTGAGGATCGTTCTGCCTGTTGAATCCTGAAAAGAAATCTCCTCCACCAAAACCTCTAAAGACCTGTTCAAAAATATCGCTGAAATCATTGTAATGACTAAAGTCCTGCCACGAGAAATCACTCCTTCCCTCTCCAAAGTTTACTGAACCTGTCTGATCATATTGCTTTCGCTTCTGCGGATCTGAAAGAACCTCGTAGGCTTCACTGATCTCCTTGAATTTTTCCTCAGCAACTTTCTTATTATCCGGATTTGTGTCAGGGTGCCATTTCTTGGCCAGCGAACGAAATGCTTTTTTTATCTCTTCGTCTGATGCCCCTTTTTGAACGCCAAGAGTGGCATAATAGTCCTTACTCAATTTTTAGTCACTCAGTCTTGCTTGCTGTTGTCTTTGAAGTCAGCGTCAACAGTCTCTCCCTGTTCCTTTTCTGTCTCTGGACCCTGGTTACTCTCTGGAGTTTCACTCCCCTCACCAGCGGTCTGGCCTTCGCTTCCCTGTGCCTGTGAATATAGCTTGGTGCCGATTTCCTGTATGGAATTACTCAGTTCCTTTGAAATCTCATCAATTTTTGCAATGTCTGATTCTGCTGCTGCTTTCCTGAGTTCAGCAACCTGATCCGTAACCTTTTTGATTTCATCTTCCGTAAGCTTTTCCCTGTTATCATTTATAGTCTTTTCAGCAGTATATGCGAGATTCTCTGCAAGATTGACCTTTTCTGCCTTTTCCTTCTTCTCCTTATCTTCCTGGGCAAATTCCTGAGCCTGCTTCTTCATTCTTTCAATTTCCTCGGGGGTAAGCTTGTTTTTAGCCTCGATTGAAATACTCTGTTCTTTACCGGTTGCCTTATCCTTTGCATTTACATGAATGATACCATTGGCATCAATATCAAAAGTAACTTCTATTTGTGGTATGCCCCTGGGAGCTGGAGTAATACCAACCAGATTGAACATTCCCAGAGAGACATTATCGGCTGCCATCGGTCTTTCACCCTGCACTACATGGATGGTTACCGCTGTCTGCATATCCGCTGCGGTTGTGAATATCTGTGATCTCTTAACTGGAATTGTTGTGTTTGCCGGGATAATAGGCGTTATGACACCACCTAATGTTTCTATACCAAGAGTAAGTGGCGTTACATCCAGAAGAACAACGTCCTTAATATCTCCTGCAAGAACTGCTCCCTGAAGAGCGGCACCCATGGCAACACATTCCATTGGATCAACTCCACCTTCTACCTGCTTGCCAAAGAAATCCTCAACGAATTTCTTTACCATTGGTATTCTTGTTGGTCCTCCCACAAGAATTATCTTATCTACCTGATCCTTCTTAAGTTTTCCACCTTCAAGTGCCTTCTCCAGGGAGATTTTTGATCTTTCCACTATGGGTCTGATCAACTCTTCGAGCTTACCTCTTGTCAAAGCCATCTGTATGTGTTTTGGCTGACCATTTACCGCTGTAATATATGGAAGATTTATTTCAGTGGTTAATGTAGACGATAGTTCAATTTTTGCCTTTTCAGCTGCGTCCTTTAATCTGATATAGGCGGATTTGTCCTTTGAGAGATCTATATTTTCTTTTTTCTTGAAATCTGATATGAGATAATTGATAATGGCTTCGTCCATATCGGTTCCGCCAAGTTTTGTATCACCAGATGTTGAGACAACCTCAAAAACACCATCCCCGAAATCCATGATGGTTACATCAAGGGTCCCGCCTCCCAGATCGAAAACAAGTATCTTCATGGACTGGTTGTGTTTATCAATACCGTATGCCAGAGAGGCAGCCGTTGGTTCATTAATTATCCTTTTCACGTTCAGACCCGCAATTGAGCCTGCATCCTTTGTGGCCTGCCTCTGATTGTCGTCAAAGTAGGCTGGCACAGTTATCACCGCATCTGTCACCTTCTCGCCCAGAAATGCCTCGGCATCTCTCTTTATTTTCTGAAGGATAAAAGCCGATATCTGTTGTGGAGTGTATTCTTTTCCGTAGGCCTTGAATTTATAGTCCGTACCCATTTTTCTTTTTGCCGCATAAATTGTTCCTTCCGGATTTAACAAGGCCTGTCTTCTTGCAGGTTCTCCCACAAGGAGATCACCCTCCTTGGTGAAGGCCACATAACTTGGAAATGATTTCCCTCCAATGGATACCCCCTCTGCACTTGGAATAATCGTTGGTTTACCTGAAATCACAACCGCCGCTGCTGAATTACTTGTTCCTAGATCAATACCTATTATTTTTGACATTATTTCACCTCTTGCACACTATTACCTTTGAAGTCCTTATTACTTCATTGTTGAATAAATATCCCTTTTGAATTTCAGCCACCACCTTATTTTCCTCCCCTTCTTCAGTTATGGACACAACTTCATGAAGCATGGGATTAAACGTTTCTCCAACCGTCTTCATTTCAGTTACACCCAGAGATAGAAGTGTTTGCGTTAATTGTTTTTTTATGGGTTCCAGAATGTCTTTATGTGATTCAATGGCCATTCCTGCGTCTATTGAGTCAAGCACGGGCATCAGTTTCATTACCAGATCTTTTGTTATGAGCTTCTTTGAAATTTCTATATCTTTCTCCTTTGTCCTGATGTATGTTTGCATTTCAGCAATACTTCTGAGAAGCTGGTCTCTCTGGGAATCCATCTTTTCCATAAGTTCCTTTATTTTCAAGTCTTTCGCACTTTCCTTTGTTCCACTCTGTTTTCTTCTCTTAGCCTTGTCTATTTCTTTCTTTATGGGATCACGCGCATCTGTGGATTTCGATGATTCTAAGGGCATTGAAATGTAAATTTGTTCTTCTATATATATTTAACTATTATTCCACATTTTGTGTGAGAGAAAAATCCCGAAAGGATTTCTGTATGTTCCACACAATGATTTATCATGCACATTGGACGTCCGAATATTGCAAGTTAAATTTCACTGTGAATTAACAAATTGTTAATAATTGAATTAGTACTTATGATTTATGACAAAAGTATTGTTTGTTCTCACGAGTGGAAAGGAAACACCGGAAAAATCCAGAATGGCTCTTGTAATGGTTTCAAGACAGGTCAATGCCAAAAGATATGAGGATGTTAAAGTATTATTATACGGAACTGCAGAGGAATTCGTGGCGACTGGAGAGGGCCCTATTGCTGAGGCTTTTGAAACAATAATAAAGAGTGGGGCGCTTGATTCCGCGTGCGTGGCTGTTGCAAAAATGTATAACGTCGATGAAAAACTAAAGTCTAAAGGTGTTGAACTGTTTCCGTTTGGAGAAAGGCTTGCTAAGTTTGTCAACGACGGATATCAGGTAATAACCCTCTGAATTCAATCTGATTCAAAAACGGCTTCGTTGGAATCCAACTTTGCGGGAACTATTAACGTATAAGGTGTCAGATCCTCATGAATTGAGGGTAAACCTTTCAGGTCGGTGATGAGAATTTTCTCCCCTGGCTGGTTGATCCTTGAAGCTATAATGAGCTTCCTTCCGTCAATTGATTCGTCCTCAGCTTTTTCCATCATCTTTTTCAGAGATTCCGCAAGTTCTGAGGTGGATATATTTCTCCCATCGAAAATATCAATGAGGGCAATTGTGTGCAGATTATTTTTAAGATTTACCAGAATTTTTGTAAGTGGACTTACCGGGATAAAGTTCGAATATACCTTTGGAATTGATACAACCTGTCCAAACCTGTAGAATGATAAGCCGCACTTAAATGGTATGCTGGATATGATTGAGGCATTTTCCCTTACTTCCACAGTTTCGCCGGTCTTTTCAAGACCTTTTATTAAAGATATGTGAGTTGTTGCAATGAATGGATCGCCGGGAACAAGAATTACTATATCTTCCCCATTTCTAAGTATGTGGGAATAGTCATCAACTTCCATCTTATCTCTGGTAAGGTGGATATATTCCTTGTGAAAAAATTGCTCAAATTCCTCCCGGAAATGTTCAGGCAAAAATGATGTGTAACCATCCAGATAGATATAATTTGACTTTTTCACTATATCTGATTCTTCCAGTGTAAAACTCCTGACACCCCTCATGCCAGTTCCTAGAATGAAGATGGTCACTCTTTCAGTTCCTCTTCTATTCTCACAAGCTCATTTAATTTCGCCAGTCTTTCCCCTCCGATTGTACCGGTTTTTATGTAAGATGATGAAAATGCAATTGAGAGATGTGCTATGAAATCATCAGTGGTCTCACCACTTCTGTGGGATATTACATTCTTCATTGAGGCTTCGGTTGCAGCTTTTACAGCTCTCCAGGTTTCTGTTAATGTACCGATCTGATTTACCTTTATGAGAACAGCATTTGTAGAGTGCATTTCTATTCCTTTCTCAATCCTTCTGGCATTTGTTGTATAAAGATCATCGCCGATGATAAGGGCCCTTGATCCAACAGAGGAAGTTATTAATGAAAAACCATCAAAATCTTCTTCGTCCATGGGGTCTTCAATAATTGTAAATCCTTTCTCCTTAACCATGGACTTTACAAAATCTATCTGCTGATCCCTTGAAAGTTTATGATTTCTATAGTTATATGACGATCCGTCAAAGAAATTAGATGCGGCAAGATCTGATCCCATGACCACATTGACCTTTTCCTCAGAGGATATTTCATTGCATGCTCTCTTCATTATATCCATTGCATCTTCATCACTTATGGATGCTACCCATGCTCTCTCGTCTCCAACACCAATACTTTGACCGGGGAGTTTTTCAGATAATAGTTTTCCAACTCTTTTATGAATTTTGGAATTCACCATTATTGCCTTGAGAAAGGATTCGGAACTGTTCGAAACAAGAAATTCCTGAATGGTGGTTCCATTTATTGCATGCTTTCCGCCACCGAGAACATTGCCCAAAGGCTTTGGAAGCTTTGCTCTGAAATTACCGCCAGCATACCTGTATAATGGAATGCCGATCTTATTTGCAACAGCCTTTGCACATCCAATGGAAAGTGCTGTTGAAAGGTTTCCACCAATCTCAGCAAAGTTTTCCGAGCCATCGATCTCCCTGAGAAGATCGTCAAAGCCTGATTGATTAAAAGCGTTAAATCCAATTAGCCTTTGCCTTACTCTTGCATAGAAATTCTCCACAGTTTCTTCAGGGGAGCCATTTCTGAAAGGTATTACTTCAGTTGCACCTGTGCTCGCTCCTGATGGCGCACCGCATGTACCCATAAAATTTCCTATTTTAACAGAGGCTTCAACAGTAGTATTGCCTCTTGAATCTAATATAACCCTCGCACTGCAGTCCGTAATTCTAAAGTCGTCGTTCATGTTAGTGATATCATTTCAAACAAAATAAAACTACTTTTTCTCCTTCAGATTATTTTTATATCTTACGCAAAAGGATTGATAGTTCTTTTTATAATCAGTCCACTGTGATTTAAAATCATCATTTACCCTGGTAATTTCCTTTGCAGGAACACCCCCTACAATGGTATCCTCATTCACTGTCTGCCCTTTTTTAACAACAGAACCCTCTGCTACTACCGCCCATTTTCCAACTTTGGTAAAGTCTGTGACAACCGATTTCATTCCTATAACTGCATAGTCAGATATTTGGGCCGTATGAATGACGCATGAATGACCAAGCGTTACGTTCTCCCCGATTATTGTCCTTTCTCCTGGTCTCGCATGAATCACACAATTATCCTCCACAGCTGTTCCGTTTCCAATGATAATCTCTCCGTAATCACCACGAATCACTGCCCCGGGTCCTACCCATACGTTTTCGCCAATGGTAACCCTACCAATGATCGTTGCGTTTTCAAAAATATAACAGCTCTCTGATAACTTCGGGACCCTTCCTTCAAATTCAAATATTGGCATGATCAGGTAATGTTTGTCTCCTTAAGTTTTTTAGCAATGCTTTCTACAACTTTCCATGATTGATCATATTTCATTATACCGCTCTGCACTGTGAGCCCTGCCACAATATTTCCGCATAGAACAGCAAAATCAATGTCATACTTATTGTAAAGAGCGGCGTAAAATCCCGCTCTGAAAGAGTCCCCGGCACCTATGGTATCTACCACTTTCTCTGCCTTAAGCGCCTTCACATCTATCTTTTTGTCACTGTGATAAAGCGTTGTACCTTTCGAACCTCTTGTTATTATGATATCAATGCCTGTGGCTGTCATTTCTGCAATATTAACATTAGAGAGATTCTGAATGATATTTATTTCATGCTCATTGCAAATTATGACATTTGCCACATCGAGGAACCTTTTTATTGCTGATGAATTGTATTTACTTCCAGCCTCTTGGCCCGGATCGAAGACAACTTTGCTGTGAGGGGTTGTTTCAATAAGTGCCAGATTCTTTTCAGGTATCCCGGTAGATGAATGTATATATTCATAGTTCTTCGCAGGAAAAATATAATCATCTGTTCCCATTGGGCCATCGGCCATAAAATATCTCTGATTGGCCCCATCCGTAACTGCATAACAATTTGGACCAAAATTGCCATCGACGATCCTGATAAATTCAGTATTAATTTTCCTTCTCTTCATTTCCTCTATATAGGAAGAGTGTGACTTTGCTGAAACTATGGATATTATATCAAAGGGAAAACCCAGTATAGATCCTATCAATGCAAAGTTGCCGGCTGTCCCGCCAAATGCCTCCATTGCCTCTGTTACAGGCGTTGAAACGAGATCGCCTAAGGCACTGACTCTCAGAACTATATCTATGTTGATATGACCAATAAATGCGAGAAATTCATTCTTCTTTTCTGGCTGCATAATCCACAAACTTGAATCTGAATAAATAATATTTGATCCTTTTAATGGGATCAAACATCAGACCTGCGCTTTTTAAATCAATGATATAATTATCTGGTTTGTTGCAGCTTTCCAAGTTTAACACCCACTCTGATGACGCCTATATGGGTTATTGCCTGCGGGTAGTTTCCTATCATATCAAAATTGTCCATATCAATCTCCTCCGAGAAAAGTTTAAGGTCGTTTGATAGCCCGAGGATGGTTTCATAAACTTTCCTGGCATCTTCTTCTCTGCCCATTTCAATGAGTGCTTCTGCGTACCAGAATGAAAGCAATAGGAATGGATTATCCTTGCAGGATAAACCATCGTCGTTAAGATATCTGGAAAACAGATATCTGTCATGCATGAGATTCTTCTCTACCATGGCTATTGTTCCCTTAATCCGTTCATCTGTTCCAGGAAGGAAGTCGAGCACTGGAATCCTGAGAAGAGATGCATCAACATCCCTGGATCCATAGTATTGAACAAATGAATTCAGACCCTTATCAAATCCATTTTTAAGCACATCTTCCTTGATCTTGTCCCTCTGGATTTCCCAGTCCTCGTACGGAAAGGAAAAATTTTGCATCTTTCCAATCTTAATTGCCCTGTCGATGCCCATCCAGCACATGATTTTTGAATATACATAATGCTTTTTTTCAGTCCTGAACTCCCAGATGCTTGAATCTGGTTCAGCCCATTTTTCTATTATTTTGTTTGTTGTTTCAATGATGAAGTTTCTCAGGAATGTGTTTATGTATCCCCCAGCATTGCACAGGTGATAAATGGCGTTTATTATGGATCCATATTGATCCAGTTGCAATTGATTTGATGCCAGATTGCCTATTCTTACTGGCTTTGAACCCATGTAACCTTCGTAATCCAGAGATTTTTCACTGATGTCGTCCTGTAAATTAATGGGATATATTGTCCTTATTTTACCTTCGTTTTCTATGATTTCCATTATATCATAGAGAAATTTTGTTGCATATTGGTGATACCCAAGAAATGATTGTGCTTCAATCACGTATGCGGTATCCCTTATCCATGAATACCGGTAATCCCAGTTTCGTTCTCCCCCAATGCATTCTGGCAAGCTTGTAGTTGGTGCTGCAACCATAAGTCCTGTGGGCTCATAAAACAGACCTCTTAGAGTTATGGCTGACCTCATTATTTCGTCTTTATATATACCATTATATGTACTCTGATCATGCCAGTTAGACCAAAATTCAATGGTCTTATTCAAAAGTTCCATGGTCCTGAAATCATCTATGACAATGTGATCCTTTAATCCGTAAGATATGACAAAAATTTCTGTGGAATTTTCCTTTAAGGTTAATTTCTGATTTAATCCTGGTTCATTCAAGGTTATTGGAACTGTACCCAGATATGAGATTACACGATTTCCAGAAGAAATGGTAAAACCTTTTTCATTCATCTCTTTTAATTTTCCCATATCATCATAATCTGCTCTCATTGTTACTTTTAATGAAACCTCAATGGGGTTTTCAAAAGATCTTAAAATTCTGTGAATTTCGGGAAACTTTATGTTCTCGTATTTTGTTTCCGGGAGAAAGTCGGTTATTTCCAAAATTTTTTTTTCATTCTTAAAGAATGAAGTTTTAAGCACAGGAGTCTTTTCAACATACTCCTGTTTTACAGTAATTCCATTGGTGTCGGTCGGACATAATTGAAAAAATGTGCCCTTCTTGCTGTCAAGAATACAATCAAATACAGGCGGAGATGAAAAAATTGGGAGACATGCCCATGAGATCTTTCCGTTTGCAGCAACAAGTGCTGCAGAAGTATTGTTAGCTATCATTCCATGATGTCTGATCAGCGGAAATCCATTCACTTCGATATTCCTAATATCAATCCCTTGACTCATTAATCAATAACCTGCCATTTTATCTAAGTGTTATGATCTGAAATTGAAAAAGATTTTTAATGTGGGAGACTATTTGCCTTTACCCGGCTTAGCTCAGTTGGTAGAGCGGCGGACTGTAGAGGGAACACGGGGTGAAACCGCCGTAATCCGCAGGTCTCTGGTTCGAATCCGGAAGCCGGGATATAAAATTTGGTGTAGTTGTTATAATACACTTTGTTGAATGAAGTTTTTTGCGTGTAAGTAAAGGAGGAACTATCTGAAATTGACCCAAATTGAGATTCTTTTGAAAACTTCCTCGAATGGTGGCAGTTCTCCAAGAACTATTTGTTTCATTTCTCTGGCAAAAGATTCTTCTCGTTCTTTCAAATTGGTTAGAAATAATGACTTGTTGAATGCCAATCCGTAAAAGCTTATCTTTTGATTAATAAGGTCTACGTCAAATTTTATATTTTTCCTCCCTATAAGATAGTATAGATCGAAAATATCCCTAGCTTTTTTCCTGGTCAATATTGCCCTGACTTTTTCTGCGCCAACTTCATCAAGGTTCATTCCAAGTAAATTCTTAATAGGAAGATCATACTGAGGAAAATCCAGTTTTAGAGGAATCTTAGGCAAAAGTATTGTTTCTCTTCCGCTTGCCTCCACATATATAACACAACTGTCCCTTTGGGAAGTGTTTAGTGGACCATTAATCATGAACCTTGCTGAAATCCCCGTTTCCTCATTCTTTATATTCTTCAATTTGTTAGAAAAGCCATAAAGATTAAGGGATTTTGAAACAAATTCTGGGAGATCCTTTTTTATATTCCCCGTTATGGTAAAATCTAAGTCTTCCGAAAATCTATTAAGACCATGAAAAAACCAGAGATAAGTACCACCTTTGAAAACTAATGGTAAATCAGACAAAGAGGAGAGTAAAACACTCTGTAGATAGTGCTTTTCCTGTTGCCATGGTCTTAAACCTGAAACTTTTGCCATTTCTCTGATTGATTTCGCACCTATCATTGAAATACCTCTAACATCTTTTTCTTACCCTTTCCAATGAATTTAAGGAAAAGGGGCCTTAGTTTTTTGTACTCACTCGTTCTTCCTAACTCCAAAACATCATCTAATGTGAACAGTTTAAGGTAATAGCCATCAAGCAGTGCCTTTTCCCTGGTTGCAACGAAACAGTAACTGCCGGAGACTTTGTGACGCTCAAATCCAAACATAAGGCCGGGGTTTATTTTATGATATTCCAAGCCCAGTTCATGATATGTAATTGAATTTACCGGGGTTACTGACTGTATATAACGGGGAACTTGTTGAATAACATTATGAAACAATAACGCAGAGTCAAGAGAAATATATGATGGCTCAACTAGTTGTGAAGCTATGACAAAATCATCTTCGACAAATGATATTTTTCCTCTGATAAGTCTTATTGCCAGTTTCTTTTGAACCAATCTCGACAGATAAACTGCAGCAACATTTCTATCTTTATTTATGAGGTGTGCTAGTTGGGAAGTATTGTATACTGCCCGTCCACTAGAAAGAGCAGAATCTCTTATTTTATAAAGCGAAGAAACTTCATTCATTGTCATCCTCAATTAACAAATCTGTTAATGTACAATGATGATACTCTACTTTAAAGTTTCTACCAATGGTATTTCGTAATTATTGCCTTATTGAATTTATATTAAAATCATTAAGGTGTTCAGACCCATAAGATAAAACAGCAGTTATTGCGACATCTGGAATATTAGACTCTTCTGTGAAAGGCACTGGAATGAATTTTTCCCAAGCCTCAATAATGTTTGGAGACCTGATATGAACTTTAGGGTATTGGCTTTAACCTTGACTTCCGCATGACAAACACTATCATTGTTTCATGCGAAAATCAAGTTTCAATCCTCGTTAGAGGTACATAAAGTTAAACATAAACTCCGAGAGAGGAAATTTTACAGATAATTTTCTATTAATTTGGCCCTTTAGATATTTTAAAAAATTTTCAACCTTCAATTTAGAACTTAATTTCAAACGATGATTTGTTGCATAGTTTTCTTTACAGCCATTGTTATGAAAGCCGTATGCATTATGCCCTCACTGTCAGGTCTCGTTGCATCCTTCCTCACAAGAAGATTTCTCTTAATAAGTTCAAATGTTTCAATAACATACAGACCATTTTTTTCCATTTCCAGAACAGTATTTTCAACCTGGTCAAAGTTCGGCAGGTAGGTAATAATACGCCCCCCCATTTTCAGAGAACTTACCACATTTTTCAAGCATAACCATGGATCCGGCAGATCCAGAAAAACTGCATCAAATTTCCTTTGCTCTGAAGTGAAATCAAATTCGTTTATATCTATATTGTGAAATTCAAGTTGCGCCTTTGTATTGAATAATTCCATGTTTTTTCTAACTATGGCCTCAGTGCTTTTATCACGGTCTATTCCAACTATGATTCCCTTTTCTCCGATTACGCTGCTTATTTGTACAGATAATGCACCAGATCCTATCCCTGATTCCAGTACAATTGCACCGCTTCTGATTCCTGATGCTGATACAATTGCCGCTGAATCTTTGGAATTTATAATTTGCGCTCCTCTGATACCTGCAGAACCGAAATCATATGGGATGCCGTCCGATATGAGGTATTCATTTCCCCTGATCTTTATTATATCTCCACTCCTGATTGAAATGTTAAATGGGATCTGTATGGTTTCTTTTCCCATATATATTAGATTCTTTTCCTCATCAATGTATCCGCCCTTATTTTTCCCTATTAATGTTCTCATTATACCCTCCATAATATCCAATTATAATATCGGAAACGTTGGTTCCGGTAAATCCCGTTTCAACCTGAACCGAATATCTTCTTGCAAACCCTGCAGAATCACTTTTGTCAAGATAGCCCTTAAAATCAGTATTAAGTGTTTCTCTTTTCAATTTATCGTCAACCATCATTCCCATCAGTCCACTGTTACCATCATCACCATCGGTTGCCGTGGACATTAATGAAAATACTTCATTTTTGTTCATTTCCAGCATTATTCTTAGAGAGAGTTCAGTATTTCTGCCTCCTTTCCCATTACCATTGACCTTTGCTGTGGTCTCTCCAAACCCCGTAAACCAGAAAGGTTTTCCTTTTTCAGCGAATATCTTTCTCAATATTAGAGGAAGTTTTTTCGATACCTCCATGATATCTCCAATAAGTATCTGCCCAAGGCTCAGTATATCGTATTGATCAGAATACATCTTAATATTTGCAGTTAATGAATCAGCAAATATTTCTCCACTCAGAATAAGCTCCATATCTGTTTTACTTTCATGATTCAGGTTATAACTGTTCGCAACGGGGCGTAGATCTTCAGGAATACAGGAACTTTTGATGCTTCCAAAATTAAAGTGATGTACAGCAAAGGGGTTGGAGCCTATGAGGTATAATTCATTAGAAGGTACATCAGATATAAGCAGAACCATGTATCTGTTAAAATTCAATTTTTGAAGAATCTTTCCGCATTTAACTGATGAAATACCACACCTTAAAGCATTTAAAGATTCTATATCAGTGCCCGCGTTCAGCAAACATTTAGTTATATTAGAGAACGTTTGATCGTCTATACCGCTTTCAGGTAATTCAAACAGTGCAGATGCTCCTCCCGAAAGGAGAACAATCAAATTTTCCTCCTTTGCGTTTTGTAATAGGTTCATAATCTTGCGCGTTGATTCATATGAATCAGCAAGTGGTATGGGGTGGTTACCCTTGAATATTTTAAGATCGGAATCAGAGGAATTTACGGCAAATGGAGCGAGTATAATCTTTAATTTTGACGATCTAAAGTTTGTCTCGCTTATTCCTGCAGCCATGGATTCCGCAGCTTTTCCAAGGGCAAATACAGCAGTTTTATCAGGTATTAAATCAACGTTTTCAAGCCTTTTAGCTACAATTCTGCCAGGTTCATTTTTCAAAAATGTTGTGCGTAATATGTTCAGAATCTTGTTTGCCCTTTGAACATTCAAAAAATTGTGATCTGTGGGGAATTCTTGTATATTCATTCTACCTCAAAATCCCTCAGATGCCATGCTATGATACCCCCGGAAACGCTGTATACAGGGACCTTAACACTGTTTCTGAGCAGTGATGCTTCTCTTAGACTCTTACCTCCGCTGTTGCATATGATGCAAATTGGAACGTTTTGATCTTCAAGCCACTTAGACCTCTCAATCATTTCCGGAAGTGATAAATTAATTGATCCCTTTATATGACCCAGTTCTCCATTAAAATCACCAGGATTTCTTGAGTCTATTAACAGAACTCCGTTTGAATCCATCATTTCTTTCAATTCACTCACAGAGATTGCTTTCTTGACCTTCATTAACTATTGTTATGAATAAATCGATATAAACTATTATGTGGGAATTCAAACGATAACTAGGTTAAATAAACAAAATAAATACTCAGAAGTCATTACTATTAATGAAGAGCGAAGTTAAGGCATTGATCTTCACTTCAGTAGGACACTTTGCCAATGATGGTACATTCCTTCTTTTCTCCGCGCTCATAGTTTTTTATTCTAATATAGGGATTCCTGTATATTTCACAGGTTCATTGGCCATAGTTTACACACTTCTCAGTGGTATTTTTGCCCTTTATGTTGGAAAACTTTCTGATAAATTTAACAAAGACCCTGAATTAATGTCAATTGGTATTCTGATAATGGGAATAGCAGTGGCTCTTCTAGCACTTCCCTTCTATTCATCATATGGAGAATATTATACTGTCACATTAGGGTCGCTTATTCTGGGAATAGGCCAAGCTTTCTATCATCCCATCGGGGCAAATATAATCAGATTTTCAAAGCCCGGTAGAGATATGTCTGACTTCCTTGGAATTAATGGATCCTTTGGAAGCCTCGGGAGAAGTCTCCTAATATTAGTATTTGGAGCATTTGTTCTTTCAACCGGTGATTTCACAGGTACTTTGCTTTATGCCATCATATTTATAGTTCTTTCAGGAATAATTTATTCTGGTACTTACAGGATTAGAAAACCGGAAAGAAAATCAGGTAAACAGAATAAATCCATGAAGGGTGAATTGACGGGTAGTGCAGGTGTGTGGGGATTCATTGCAGTCCTCACATCCTCATTCTTCCTGCGTTCAATGTTTCTTGGAAGTGTTTCAGTTTATATCTTCTCTTATCTCGATCAGATAGATGGTAACAGCAGCGCCCTGTCATTTATTTTTCTTGGGGTAAGTCTGATGACGCCCGTCATAGGACAGCCCTTTTTTGGATATCTGACCCGTAAGAAGGGAGGTTTCCTCACAGTCGTTTTGACCGGGGTAATATCTTTTGTGATGTTTGTTGGCTTTTTAGCCACAAATATGTATTATATTGATCTTATTTTTTACTCTGTTTATGCATTTGCAGCTTACACCGGGTTTCCTACATTGCTTGGTTTTATAGGTCAGAATGTTCCAGCGTCCGTATCTGCTCGAGCGAATACCATAGCATGGGGGCTTGGAAATACCATTGGAAGCAGTGCTGGACTTGGCTTTTTCCTTCTCTTCTACAAAGTACTGGACCAGAGCCTTCACACGGTATTTATAGAAATTTCCCTGTTCCTTCTTGCGTCAATAATAATTGCACTGTTCATCCCAATGTATTCTAAGAAAATCGTTCATGAAACAGAAACTTGAAATCGATCTAATTATGTTGATCAATCATGATAAAAGGAGGCAGAGGTATTGACTGAATTCAGAGACGCTCTGGGCAATATAACACAGATTAATGATAAACTGGAAAGAATAGTTTCACTTTCACCATCAGTAACAGAAACTTTGTTTGAATATGGGCTTGGAAAAAAAATAGTAGGAGTGAGTGCATTCTGCAAAAGGCCCGCAGAAACAGATAATATAAGAAAAGTAGGCAGTTATGGAACCGCAAGGATAGAGGTTCTTGATGAAATTAAGCCGGATATAGTGATGATGATGAGTGGCTACGCAGAGCCACTCTACAAAAAAATAAGGGAACGGTATAACACCTTTCTGTTCAAACTCCCAACAACCGTTTTTGGCATACTTGAGCTGATCAAGGAGGTTGGTATAGTAACCTCAAGTCAGGATAAGGCTAGGGAACTTGAATATGCGATGTTACAGGGGCTGAAGAAGGTTAGAAAGTATTCAATGAAAGGGTATCTGGAAATTGACCTTGGTGGACCGGTAACATTTGGCTCTCAGAGCTATATCACCGATTCACTCACTCTTTTTGGCCTGACTTTGCCATTTGAGATGAGACAGCACGAATGGATGGTTCCCAATGATCAGGAAATTGTGGAATTTGATCCGGATATCCTCATCTATGAAGGTAAAATGTACCGGGGTTCCAATAAGGAAGAAGTCCAGAAAGCGTTTACGGATCGAGGATATGGAAATTCGAGCTTTATGAGGAATAAGAATATCTTCGTCACACCTGGAAAACTGGATTTCTTTGCACACCACGGTCCAAGCTTTTTCAGGGAAGTAATTCCATGGTTAAGAAATACACTTGATAGTGTATCTTTGTGATGTTAGAATATAGAATTGTTTGCAGAAAGAATCCTTAAGAAGCACACTTGGAAAGAGTTTGTGATTAGATAAGCATTTATATAACCACAACATATCTAACTTGTCTTTTTAGACAGGAAAAGTAACCAAATGGAAGGAACAACCAAAATTAAGGACCTTAATCCTTATTCCAGAAGGGTAAACGTTTTGGGTAAGGTAGTAGAAGTTGGACAGCCAAAAGAAATAACAACCAGATTCGGAGAAGGAAAGTCTGTAACTGAAGTCGTCATTGGCGATGAAACAGGAAAGATAACACTTTCTCTTTGGGGAGATCAGGTAAGCAAAGTCGAGAGCGGAAAGACCCTTTATATTGATAACGGATATATTTCCCTCGTTAGAGGCCATATGAGACTAAACGTCGGAAAATATGGAAATCTCAACGACTCTGAAGAAGCTATCGAAGAACTCAACACTGAGTTGGACATGAGCGAAAAGGTTCACGAGAGCAATTACAGAAGGAGTGGACCAGGTAGTGGAAGCAGCGGAGGCTTCAGAAGAGGCGGAAGCGGTGGCGGAAGCTACAGAAGAGGCGGTTTCAACCAGAACTCTGGAAACAGAGATAATGGCGATAACGAAGACAGAGAATTCTGAGTTAAATAAAACTCACAAACTCTTTTTTTGATTTTTATAAATTTCTAAAATTTCTATATTATTTGTTGCGTTTTCAGGTTTTTTATCATCTCTCCATCTACCTGTAAATCTAGGGAAACGAAGTGCTAATCCTTTTCCAAGAGCATCTTTATTGCAAGTGTGGATTGGACTTACAGTTATCTCTGCACCCTTGACCTCCATTACTTTATCAGGATAAATCCAGACATCCGGGATTAATATTGAGTCAACATTGTTTGGCTTTCCGGGAACTACAGATCCGGAAAAAATTCGTGGTAAACTGAAAAGAACATCATCTGTAAAGCCCGTTCCCAGTTTACAGAACGTTTCAAAAATACCCTTTTCCCGGTTATAGGTAGCCAGAAGAAGAGCCCCGTACGTTTTAGCTCTCCTTCCATGCCCCCAGAATGCGCCAACAACAGCAAGGTCGAAAGTATCATTGATCATTGACTGATAATCCCTTTTGTATTTGATCCAGTTCCACCCGCGAGCGCCTGCTCTGTAAATTGATTTTTTATCAAGGCTCTTGGCAACTATGCCCTCACAGCCGTCCTCAATGGATAATTCAAAAAACGCTTCCAGTTCTGCAGGATCAGAGGATTCTATTCTTTGTGCAAGCTTTATCTTATCTGTTTCCTTTATGGTTCTCTGTAATGCTTTCCTCCTGTCGGAATACCCTTTTCTCGACAGATCCTTTCCATTTAGGTATACTATATCAAAAAGAAACAGAGTAATGGGTATCTCATCCTCAATGGTCTTATTACCTGCTCTTTGGATTTCCTTTCCCTCCTCGGAAACAACTTCAAACTTCATGATATTGTCACTTTTGGCGGAAGATGTTGAGAGGTCATTCTTGCGTCCGCGTCTTCTTGATATCTCCTGGAAAGGAAATATCTCCCCTGTAGCTGGATTGTATGGAACCATTTCACCATCTAGAATTCCATCCTTTATTTTGCGCTGACTTTTGACTGCTTCCACCACATCTGGAAATTGTCCTGTGGTCTCTTCATTACCCCGTGAAAATATCTTTACAGTTCCATCCTTGATATGAACCTGAGCCCGTAAGCCATCGTATTTGTATTCAAATGCAGCTTTACCACCCATTTTCTCTAAAATAGATGGAATGCTCTGAAGCCTTTCTGCAAGCATTACTTTGAACGGTATCATTGGTTTTGGTCCAAAATTTTTGATCTCTTCACGATCATTTTTAAAAAGAATTTCAGAAATTCCTGCCAGGTCTGGATTGAAATTGTAATAACTTTCCACATCCTGTGATATATCTTCAAAATGAAAGGCATCAACCAGTCCCATCAGTATGGTGGAATCTGCAACTCCCAACCTTAGCTTTCCCAATGCGATTCTCACAATGTACTTTGCCTCGTCTGCGGACCCTGATAAAAGCAAATTTTTCATCAGATCTTTTTTTATTTTTGTACTATCCGGCCCACTCTTTTCACTGATCAACTTCAGAGTGTTAAAGACCTTATCAACTGTCATAATGTCTTTGAATAGAAGTTCCTGTTTATTGGAATTCATTAGTTCCTGTGTCAACGAACCAATATCTCCGATTTTACCAAGCTTCCTCAGAATAATCTCAGGATCGTTTCCAGATATGTCAGATAAAATCTCTATTACTGTCTTTTCTGCTATGCCTGTTTCTTTTCCCTCATAATCGGGTGCAATTTTTCCCTGTATGAGGTATATTACCTTTTTTAAATCAGTTCCTGATTCAATAAAGAGGGAAGATAATATTTGCTTTAATTCAAGCCTTTTGGATGTATCAGTCATCCTGTTCAAATAATCTGAAAATATTGAAAATAACAACACCATGTTATTTTATTAAATGCTTTAAATTTTCTTTTTATTCGTCCTCGGAATTATTCAGTTCTTCTTCCTCAGGCATATTCTCTAAAATCCACTTATGATGATTCTTCATCCACTTTGGATGTTCCTTCAGCCAGATGAAAATGGAAAACCCTTTGGCACTTATAATCCTCTTTGGAGGCGCTTCAAGGTCGTACCCATCCTCATCCAATTCATAGGTCATAAATTTGTTTCAAACTCTAGATATATATAAACTAACGACTTAATGAGCTTTACTGATAATTAAATATTATTCTTATATTGAACGTTTTCCAGGAACCTTCGGGAATGGAGTTACCATCTCTATTTTTGGAAAACCGCATAAGTATCTGACCAGCCTTTCAATGCCTATTCCAAAACCGGCTGAAGGGAGTAAACCTCCTGAAGCCGCTTCAATGAACCACTTAAATTGATCTGGACTTTGACCCTTGAGAGCCACCCTTTGAAGAATTTTTTCTATTTCAAATTCCCTTTCACCACCTGAAATAGCCTCACCAAATCCCTCTGGATATATAAGATCCATATCCATAAGATATCCCTCATTTTCTGGATCCTCTCTGTCATAAAATTCCCTTTCATTTACTGGTATATCTATAATCCAGAAAGGATCGCTCATTTTCGCAGATAACACATCCTCGAAATGTTTTCCGTGCTGGCTCAGGGCATCTTCATACCTGATTTTGACAAATGGCTTTTCCGGCTGGTTTAAAATACGTTTTAAATCTGTAAGGTCCTGGCTGTTTTTATTCTTAACCTCTGCAATTACCCCTGAAATCATATTTTCGGCAAGAGAAATCATATCGTCTCTGGTAGCATTCAAACATTCAATATCTATTTGCGTAAATTCTGAAAGATGCCTACCGGTGGATGCCTTATCTGATGTTTCGAGCCTTACATTTGGAGAGAATGTGAAAATTTTACCCAGATACTGAACAGAAATCTGCTTATGGAAAATCATGCTCTTGGTAATTGAATATTTTTGGCCATAATATTCAAAGGAGGTATCGAAAACCGGGTGGTTTAATGGATCGGTTGCTGTTGAATAAATCACCGGTGGAATTTCCAGATAGCCCATGTTTCTTAAAAACTCAGAAAAATAGCTTCTGACTGTTCCGTTTATCTTCAAAGCATTACGAAGAGTTGATCTGTTCAGTGGTTCAATTGTCTCTCTGATTGATATTTCTTCCATAAGTTTTAGATTAATTAATAATATTAATATCATTTCAATGGGAAAGCGACGTTTTAATAATATAATTGTGAAATTAATGACAATACTGTTATATTTATTAATTTAACATGAACAAATTGTTTATTTTAATTATTCATAATCATTATTGGGAGTCTTCTAAAAACATTACAATTTCAAGCACTCCTCATAGGAAATTACCTTCTCGTTGCCAGTTCTTTTTAGTATTTTATAGTGCATACTCATATTCCTGGCCAATTCACCATCAATATCATCACGATCACCAACAAATATACTCCCGATGAGATCGATATCGTTCTCAGACATCGCCCTCTTTATTAATCCATCTTTAGGCTTTCTGCAGTTACAATTATCATCAGGCGTATGCGGACAGAAATAAAATTTGTCTATGCCTGAATTAAATTTCTTTAAGCAATTGTTCAGAGATTCATTAAAATTTATAGCGTCTTGCTCACTGAATAATTTTCTTCCAATTCCTGATTGATTGCTTATCACTATTATTAAAAAACCAAATTTTTTATAACTCTTAATCAGATCGATTGCGTCCTTGTAAATTCTAATTTGTTCAGGCTTACTGCAATATGGACAATCTACATTTATTGTTCCGTCCCTGTCAATAAATAACGCCTTATTCATAGAACATGATTTCTTAAGTATATTTAGTCATGTTCAACGGTTTTAGATTGTTCACAATTAAGTAAAACCTTTGCCTCCAATTAAATATATCAATAAATATTTATACTATAAAATTAATAACTGAACATGGATTTCTTCAAACGTGATATAAGAATAGTTGCCTACCTGTTATTCATTGCTGTAGCCCAGTTTATAGTTTTTTTAAATATAGCCGGGTTTCTTGCGCCAAATTATTCCATACATTCAAACACGATCAGCCATCTGGGTGTTCCAGCATATACACCTTACTGGTGGCTTTTCTCAGCTACAATAATTATTCTCGGTGCATTACTGATTTTATCAGGTTTAATGCTTAAAGAATATTCCTTCCCTCTTATGATTTTTCTGATACTTGCCGGAATAGGATCTGCAGGTGTGGGAATAATCAACGAAAATTACATAGGGACCTTGCATCTTATTTTTGCTCTTTTTGCTTTCCTGTTTTCCTCCCTTGCATCCTATGCTGTCTTATACAGAAATAAGAACCTTATATCTGCATTCTGGGCATTCCTGGGAACTGTTGGTCTCGCTGCATTAATTCTGTTCATTGGAAAAATACATCTTGGATTGGGTGAGGGTGGTATGGAAAGACTTATTGTTATTCCAAATCTCATATGGGCACTTGGATTCTCAATTTATCTATTGGGACCTGCTCAAAGGGATAAAAATTGAAATAGAACAGATGATAACTGGATCAGAATATTTTCAATTCTGGTCCGTATTCCAATTCATTAACATTTTTCCAAACATTGTGTGTATTAGTTAATTCTAATTTATCTTCACCCAAAAATCCATTCCTTTGAATTGATTTTATCACCAAATAAGAAAAATAAGGTGCTCCTGTAGCACCAGGTGAATTATAGTTCAGTATGTGTATTGAAGTATCCGTATTTCTTACAATTGTTTCAGGAACAAATCCGTTTTTATCGACCAGAGACCCTCTTATTCCAGAAAAACCTCTTGTTCTTGCTTTTCTGTAATCCATTCCAGGGATAAATGAATTGATCCTCTGAATCATTTTTCTTTGACTTAGCGATGATTCCCATTCGGCCATTGCAAGTTTCAGAAATTGCGGATTGAAGAAAAGACTGAGCTTAGGGGAAAGAGGTCTTTTAAATAAAGGCCAAATCTGAAAGTTTTTCGATGTTCCCTCACGATACGAATAAGGTCCTCCTACAGGAACTGCGTTCGGACCTATCTCCAGTGAACCATCAGGTCTGAGAATCAGGTGAGGATCAAGAAAAGGAAATTCAGGGTTATCTGCGACAGAATATATATTTCGCTTCACGAATCCATTGAGATCACTGTCAACCTTCCAGTACTCTCCCCTGAAATATAGAATGGATAAATCCTTCTGAATTCCAACCTGATGAGCTAAATCTATTGACTTATTGCCTGCAGCATTAATAATGAGATCATAATACATTTTTTCTGTTTTTTTAGAACTGTTCACTGAATATGATATATACTGCTTTTCATCATCAATACTCCTAACATCAGTGTTAAAAAGATAACTGACTCCATTCTTTTTGTTTATCTCATACAGTTTCCTGGAAAGAAGACCGTAATTTGTGGATGTGTCAGTCTTCGACAGAATACCTCCGGGGGCAGAAACATTTCTTTCAAGGTTTTTGACCTCTTCCTGATTGAGAAGCGCAATCTCTTTTTCACCCAATCCATTCTGAATTGCCCATTTTGAATACTTTTCCAGTGTTTTTATCTGTGCTTCTGTTTTTGCCACTTCCAGAGTGCCGACTTCCTTCCATGGCATGTCAAAAATGCCTGCAAAAGATTTCCATAAATGATAGGATATGGAAGCAGACTTCGCCAGAGTAGCCTTTTTTTCTGGATTCATATAAAAGGGCCTATGAATCATACCTGTGTTTCTCGACGTTGTGTGAAGTGAAGTATCGTCCTCTTTCTCAATAACGATCACTTCAATCTTTGAAATTTCGGAGAGCCAGAATGCCAGTGTATTTCCTAAAATACCACTTCCAATGACAAGAACTTTCTTTTTATTATCCACTCAATTTCACCAGAAATTTATTAGTATTTAGATAAAAGGGAGGATGATTATATATTCATTGTTTACCTGCTCCAATTTTACTTGGCCACCAGTTATATTTTTTCAACATTAGCATTACAGCTGGTACAAAGAATGGCCATGTTATGAAAGTGTCAACAAGAACACCGATGGCAAGACTCATTCCAATTTCCTGTATTATCCCTAATGTGCTGATGTAAAGTGAACCGAAGGTTACTGCGAGAACTGCCCCAAGCGTAACTATTACTCCGCCATTCTCCTTTACGGAAATGATTATGGCTTCCTTCTCGGTCTTACCCTTGATTACCTCCTCCTTTACCCTTGATATCATGAAAATATCGTAATCTAATCCTACTGCAAGCAACGTTATGAAAGCAAACATTGGCATAAATATAATCAATGGAAGATGCTGGATATAATGGAACAAAATAAATGAAATAGACAATGACATTATAACTGAGGCCATCACCATAATAATCAGCCTTACCGGTGTAAGAACTGAGCTTAACTGAATTAAGAGAATTATGAATATTGCTATGGCGAGAATAGGTATCATTTCAGAGAATGATGAAGCAGTGATTGTATATGCATTTGAAAATCCCTCTGTGAGACCTCCAATATTGTATGTGTAACCAAGATTGCTGGTATTTGCGGAAAGAGCATTATTCAGGTTGCTTACGGTTACTGAAGCAGGCGTTGTCCATGCAAGTGAAGAGGTTTCAAACACAATCTCTGCATATTTGGAATTGGCTCCTATAAATGAGCGACTCTGATTCAAATACATCTGAGCAGTGCTGCCTGGATACGATTGCATGCTTGATAAAGATATGAAGTTCCCGTAAGGATATGTAGGACCAAATATTCCCTGAATTCCTGACATATGGGCAGTTGTATTTTCTATCATGGATAGTTTCTGCATTTCTGCCAAATTAAAGGAACCGTTGGCATAGATCAGGGGCTGAGCAAAATGAACAACGATAAATGATCTGTCAAAGAAATCCCCTCCGAAAGAGGCGTTAACTGCCTCTATTGATTGAACACCGGAGCTTTGAGGTATCAGCTTGAATATATCCATATTTGTCGGCGTTATAAAATAGAAGGTTAGAGCTGATATTGATACAACAATGAATATAATGATAAGAGTGTTTTTCTTCCCTGTTGAAAATTGGCCTACCTTTGTCATTAGATTCTGGCCTGGAGTACCCTTATATTCCTTATATTCCTTTCCATCTTTGATGTTAAGAATCTTTCTTCCATATCTGTGAAGAATTGCGAGCAAGAGCGTATTTGCAAGTATAATAGATGTTGTTACCCCGATTGCATTTGTGAGACCTGAGTCACTAAAAATAGGTACGTGGGATAGCCACAGTACAATATAGGAAATGACAACAGTTACACCTGAAGTAAATACCGCATGACCAGCCCATCTGGAGGATACAACTGTGGGGTGCTCCTGACCTTCAGCCAGTTCTTTCCTGTATCTTGCCATTATGTATACGACATAATCGCTTGTAAGACCTAATAGAAGAAGAAGTAAAAGAGTTGGTGTTATGAATGAAAGCTGTGTGTGAAGAACATATTTGTAAAGAAACCCGTTCAAACCTAAAGAGATCATAGCGGAGAAGATAAAAATAAGAAGAGGCATAAAAGCTGCCTTTATGGATCTGAAATATAAACCTACAATCAATATTGAAAGGAATATTCCAATACCAAGAGCCTCTACCAGACCCGTGGTAACCTCATTGTTTATCTGCCCATTTAATGTTTCACTTCCTGTCACAATTACAGATGAATTTGAAACGTTTTTCTGAATAGTACCGGATATACTTGTAATCTCGTTGCAGTTAGTGGTATTGTATGACTGGTTTATATTTATTACAATCAATGTTGTTGAATACCCTATGCCCACAAGCTGGGACATTGCATACTGGCTTGGCATTACGGGCTGCTGAAAAATTGTATAATTGTAAATATAGGCATTATACGCCTCCAGTGATGAAACGTTTGTAAGATACTGAATGAACCCAGTTATTGCGTTTTTATTAATTGAAATGACAGGATTTCCATAAAACTCTCTGTATGCCGCATTCACAACCAGTTGGGTTGTTACTCCCTGAATTTGCTGGGTAATGGCTGGTTGGCTTAAGTTAAAGGATAAACCCACCAAATAAGGTATTGTTACTCCAAGAACATCCGTTATAAAATAGCTTTCAGCTTTATTTGCAGAAAATTGTAGAGATATTAAATTTATTGTATAATTCAGGATTGATCCCTTTGGGCTGTTAATATAGGAACTTAAAGTAACGTTTTGATCTATTGAACCCATGAGATAATATGTTTGCTTAAGCTCCTTTGCCGAGCTGACAAAATTGACAAAAGTAACATTACCCAGAGTTTTGTTTATGGCCAAATTCATTGTTTTGACAAAATTCGGAGACGTGTCTGCACTGGAATTCCAGTATCCAGATAATATATTTACATAGGTTGTTGACAATTGTCTGAATGATGAATTTTGAGCAAGTCCTATTGTTTTTTCATATGAGATGGACTTATTACCATCAGTTTTAGAATACACACCAAGATAAAATGCCGGAAGACCAAGTGTTAACTGTGCTGTGGAATTGTATATTGTTGAAACATTATTGAAATTGGTCATAAGAATTGTAGCGTTGCTGATCAGTGGCTTCATACCTTTTGAAAAACCTTTGAGAATGGACTCCTGAGTTGAAATTATACTGTTCATTGACGAAAAACCCTTAATTGTTGAAGAATATGAGGATAATTTAGTATTTACAGAGTATAACTCCTGATATGTTTTGAGATTTTGAAGGGGCGTATTATTTGTTACAATAATAAATGATGAAGCGTTTGAATTTGAAGTCCCGAAATTAGAAGTATTCTGTCCAAAATATTCTGAAAGTTCCTGAGATGCCTTATATGACATTGACGATGTTGTGTTTAAACTGTTTCCTATATCAAAAGAGGTATTGCTGAAGACAAGCTGTGCTCCTGGAAGCATTAACACGAGGAATATAATCCAGAATATGATGATTTTACCACTGTTTCGTGAAGAAAATTTCCCTATTTTTTTCGAAAAGAGATTCAAACATTATTTTTCAAAACGGTATCGCTTATCGATATTTGAAATTTAGTTTTGGTTGTGTGGTTTAGATCACTTCAAAATCCCTTGAGAATTAAAAATCCTTATATATGTAATTCAATGTTATTTTTGTATGCCTGACGATTCAGATCTGGAGAATATAGATCTTTATGATCAAGTTTATAAATTGCTGCTCCAGATCCCAAGAGGTTATGTATCAACCTATGGAGCCATAGCTAAAGCTCTTGGAGATATAAAAGCCTCGAGGGCGGTAGGAACTATATTATCTCAAAATGAACATAGCGATATCTACCCCTGTTACAAGATAGTTTATTCAACAGGAGAGGTCGGCAATTTTACACATCCTCTTGGACCTGAAGAGAAAAAAAGAAGACTGAAAGACGATGGAATAAAGATAACTAAAAATCGAATTGACAATTTTGAAGGCATCCTTTTTACAGATTTTAAAACAGACTCTCCATTAAAAAAATTAGCAACTATTCAGGAAACTATGAAAGACCAGATAAACATAAATGATGATTTCAAAGACAGCTATTTTGGAGCTATAGATGTATCCTATTCTGGACGAATGGGATATGGAGTATTCCTCTGGTATAATGACCAGAAGATTGAAAAGAAGGAAGTGATTCTCAGGTCTGATTTTCCATATATACCAGGGTATCTAGCCTTCAAGGAGATGAAATTCATACGCAATTTGTGTAGCGAATTTGAAGGAATATTACTTGTAGATGCCAACGGTTTACTTCATCCAAGAATGATGGGGTTGGCTACATATGCAGGGTTAAGGTTAGATATACCCACAATAGGCGTTGCAAAATCATTGCAACTTGGGAAAGTGAAAGGCGATTCCGTATACCTGAATGATAAGGAAACAGCAATAATGTTATCGAAAAGGTGCATAGTAAGTCCAGGAAACAAAGTGTCACTTAAAACAGCAGTAGACCTTTTGAAACCAGAAATGCACAGGAATTATCCGAAAATTCTAAAACTGGTGCATGATTGTACAGTTGCGCTAAGGCTGCGTTATGAGAACAGGGAAAATTAGTTTCTAACAGATCTGTTTATATTTAAAATAACAGATTGGAAATATACAATAAATTTTCTAATTACCAAGATATTTTTTATCTATATCCTTGATATGAGAAAAAAATTAGTATCTTTCATATATTGCGGTTTAATCCCTTATAACTACGCGGAGGTTGTCGAGCTAGGTTAAAGGCGATGGATTCAGGGTCCATTCCCGCAGGGGTCCGCCGGTTCAAATCCGGCCCTCCGCACTTGGATTAGTATTCTGACTTTCCTTTTTTAATAAATTAATTGAAGCCGTATTAAACCAGATAGCCGATTAAAACCTGACACCTATATTGTTGTCGGGTACAGGAATATTGCAAAATTCAATAAGATATTTTACCCATTTCTCTGGCTCTAAAGTGACATATTTTAATTTCTCCGCAACTAAAAACCTTGACTAATTTACCACTCTGTTGGCAAGTCTAACTCTAATATTGGTTTCATTGGCAAAAACCATGTTCTGCGACTATTACCTTGATATTGACCGGGTCTCCGTTGCTTATCAAATTAAACGGGCATTATTTTTTATTTCCCAGATTATTAAGGTCACCATCTCCGTACAACACATCATCCAGTTCATTCTTTGATCCATTTTTCGGTTTCAGAATTGCGCCAACTATTGCCACAATTATTCCAGCCACAACCATTATACCGCCAGCTATAAGGAGAAGACCTAAAACGATAACTGTGTTCAGGTTGTTTGTTATCTGAAACTGATAATGCTGACTTGTTGAATTAAAATATATGACATAAAAGCTGCCTGGACCCACCGTATATGTGCTGACAACATCTCCTGTACCGATTGATTCATTAATGTTAGGCTTCAGACCTATTTGATACGCGTTTGTTTGATTTACCTGAGGGAGGAAATTTGCATTGATTACGTACATTGAGTTTCCGGTTGTGATCAATTGTGATTGAGATGATAAATTGATTTCTGATGAAAGCCATTCATTTGTAGTATTTCCGTATTTTGAAAAGCTGTTATAAGTTTTTATGCTATCGGCCGTAATAAACAATGAAGCAACAATCAGAATAATCCCAATCAACAGGATTATGCCTCCAATGTAAAGCAGTTTTTTCCTCATTACACTCAGCAATGATAAATAGCTATTTCTGTTTTTGCAACTTTGTCACTTTGGCTTAATTGCCATCCATTCCCTTCCCACTTTGATAATTTCATTTCTCCTTTTATCCATATAATCATTGAGATTATGCATTCCGAATCCCTCCTTGAAACTATAACTGTTTTCCTGTTTTAAAATGTACCCGGAAGCCATTCCCTCTTCTATTTCCTCTGATGTAAGAAAGTTTTCCTGAATTATTCCATTTTTCTTCATTTTCAATTTATTGCAGAAATTTTTCAATGCCCTGAACCTTGAATATGCATCAAAACTCCTGGTCGATTTGAATTCATCAAAAGATTTCTTTATTTTATCCAGTACATATTCCTCTGATTCCTCAACCTTCAAACTGGATAATGATGGATAGATGGCAAAAGGAATGTATATTGTTGCCTCCCTGATTGGTGAAAAGAAATAAAAAACCCTCACATTTTTAATAAAGGATGAGGAAAGAAGCAGTTTCCCATTAAATACTTCTGGTCTCTCTCCCATTGAAATGAACTTGCTAGGCATAAAATCGTCCGGTAAACCAAGTGAATTTTTCACGTGAAAAATGGTGCTGAATAGGTCCGATGGTTCAGAAATTTGTTTAGAAATATGCTTGAATATTGCAATATCTATAAGCTCTTCATTTGTCAGATCTTTAATCTGCATGTGGAATGGTTCCTTTTCCTCTTTTTCAAATGTTGATAAAAACAGGTCATATGAAAGGAGATCAATCTTATCATCCATCTCCCCATTTCTATCCATTCTTACACCCAGTTCAGATAGCACTTCCATTACGCTTCCTAACTTGAAACCGGAATTTAAGGAAATTTGATTTATGTTTAACGGTGAGAAGAAATAATCAAATTTCAATCCATTATAACCGGGATACTTCTCATCTATGGTCATTTTTTTCTCGTAATTTTTTATGGGACCAATATCGGTCATGTATCTTATTATGAAATCTTTGATGTCACTCAATGTTTATACCCCGCACGAAGTTTTCTGTCATATACATCCATTAATTATAAATAATAATATTCCTTATTATGATTAAGGGATTTCTATGACCGGGGATCGTTTCAACTACTACCTTAAAACTATTATGAATGCTTCACTTCCTGATTATTCAGTCATATCCGAGCTTTTGGAAAACGATATGCAGTTATCAGTGGAAGAGGTTTCAGAACTCGAGCGCCTCATAGGGATATATCTCAGTATCCACAACAAAGGTACCATAAGGGTTGTAAATAACATAACGGGAAAAGAGGAAATTCCTCCAAGTACCAAAGAGGATGATTTTGGGGGAACGAGCATTTACGAAGGAGAAGTTTTTGTTTATGGCCTTAAATGGAAAGTTTACAGACCGGCAAACGGGTTTGAGAATTCAGCAGTTCAAAAATGGTATTACAACGAAAAGGTATCATCTATCCTGGATGATATTTTATCATCAGTTGTTCCAGGCAGGATTAAAAATTATTTTGAACTCCCGCCATGGGTTCTTGGCACGATTTATGCACCTAACAGTTATTATCTCCCAATAGCAGATATTATTAATCTTGCCATTGCCAGACGTCTTATTACAGGATGGGAATTTCTCATCGAAAGCGGTATACCAAGGAATTATATTGAGACAATAAGATCAAAGGACCTTGGCAATATTAGCTGAGAAGTGGACTGTTGGTCAGAGTATTAATTGGAATAAACGATTCTGTAAAATGTACACACTTTAAAGGAAAAAGGGGCATAATTTTACGGCACACTACCTACGGGTGTGAAATAGATATTTTTGATAATTCGCTGCTTGATGACATTTTAAATGAGGTAAAGGAGAATTCAATTGTTTTTTCTTCATCCGATGAACATCTGGACAGGGTAAAGAGGGATTTGGATGATAGATCACTGATTGAATATGCATTTACCCTGTTTAATCAGGAGAGATACTGGGAATACCACGAGATACTAGAAAAAATATGGAGAAAATCTGATGGAAAGACTAAGGAATTTGTTCAATGCCTTATTCATGTTGGCGTATCTCAGGTTAAGTTTCAACTAGGACAGCCTGACACAGCCAAAATTGTATATTATAGAACCATGGAAAGAATTAAATCTCTATTTTCAAACGATCAGTTACACATATTCCCAGGAAAATTCCAGTATCCAGTCATACTTGATGATATCCAGATTGGAACTATTATGGAAAACAAAATTATGAAAAATATTATATGAATTAGTAATGAAAGGCAGATGGAAACAATAATCCAAATTTTGAATGACAATTATATTGGAAAAGAAGTTAAAATACATGGATGGGTCTACAGGGTACGATCAAGTTCGAAGCTTTGCTTTATAGTCATGAGAGATTTTAGTGGTGTCATTCAAACCGTGGGCAGACTGGAAGATTTAAACGAAGATGATTTCAAAAATCTATCCAATCTTACGATTGAAAGCAGCCTTGAAATTTCGGGCACACTGAACAAAGATGAAAGAGCAATTACGGGTTACGAGCTGAAGATCAGGTCATTCAAAATATTTCAGAGAAATGAAAATTTCCCGATTACCAAAGATCAGGGTGAGGAGTTTCTCCTGGATAACAGACATTTATGGATCAGAAGTAGAGAGTTCAACGCAATATTAAAGATAAGATCAACTATTTTTAAAGCGTTCTCAGAATTTTTCTTTAAAAACGGCTATTATGAGGTACATCCCCCCATGATGGTTTCCACAGCGACAGAAGGAGGATCAACCCTTTTCAAAGTTCCTTTCTTTGGAGAAACTGCATTTCTCACACAAAGTTCACAGTTCTATCTTGAGACATTTATCTTCTCTCTGGAAAAGGTATTCACGGTTTCACCAAGCTTCAGGGCGGAAAAATCCAGAACATGGAGACATTTGACAGAATACTGGCATGCAGAGGGAGAAGTTGCGTGGATTGGAAATGACCAGATGATGGATATAGAAGAAGCAATGATAAAATACATCATAAGTCAGGTATTGGAAAATAACAAACAGGAACTCACAATACTCAACAGAGATATTACTGCATTGGAGAAATCTCTGGAACCGTTTCACAGAATGACCTATACTGAACTGATTAAGAAAGCACAGGAATTTGGACTTGACATAAAATTTGGAGATGACCTTGGTGCTGATGAAGAGAGGGCCATAATGGTTCATTTTGACAAACCTGTTTTTGTAACTCATTTCCCTGAGGAATTGAAAACATTCTATCACAGACCTGATCCTGAGAATCCCGGATATATTCTCTGTCACGACCTCCTGGCACCGGAAGGCTACGGAGAGATAATTGGAGGAGGCGAAAGGATATGGTCACTGGATGAACTGAGAGCACGCATTCAAAAGGCAGGGTTGAAGGAAGAAGACTATTACTGGTATCTTGATTTAAGAAAATATGGCAGTATTCCTCACTCAGGATTCGGGCTTGGTCTTGACCGTTTGTGCCTGTGGATCATGAAGCAGGCTAATATTAAGGATGTTATTGCATTTCCAAGAACAATTAGAAGGCTGAGACCTTAGAGGGTTTTTATTGAGCAACAGTTTCAGAGAAGTATTGAGAAATGGAAGCGCGGAGAATATCCCGGTATGGTTTATGCGCCAGGCCGGTAGATATATGCCGTCCTACAGAGAAGTAAGGAAAAGATACTCAATGCTTGAACTGTGCAAAAATTATGAGACAGCAGCAGAGGTCAGTTACCTTCCCGTTAAGGAAATAGGAGTTGATGCCGCAATTGTCTTCTCCGATATTCTCCTGATTCTTGAAAACATGGGATATTCCATAGACTACCCGGGAAGCGGCAGTCCGGTTGTCACAAGAAACCAGATTCAGTCAAATGAGAAATTTATTTCACATGGAGCTGAAACCATAAAGAAATTCAGAGAAAATCATGGAGATTTTCCCATAATTGGGTTTACAGGTGCCCCACTCACGATTCTTTCCTATGCAGTGAATGGTAAGGCAGACCCTGAACTTAAGGCAACAAGAATGGCCATATCCACTGGTGAAGCTTCTTTGCTTCATATTATGAATGATTTGAAGGAACTGCTTATTCATGACATACAGGACCAGATTAAAGCAGGTGCAGAAGCAATTCAGATTTTTGACAGCTGGTTAGGCTTTCTACCATATTCATTCATAAAAAATCATTATCTTAAGATCCTGCAGGAAATATCTGCCGAAATCCATTCACTAAATTCACATTTAATTTTCTTTTCCACAGGAACAAATCATATCTGGGAGATGTTAAAAGAAATTAATCCTGATGTTATCAGCATAGACTGGAGGATGGACATCTTCCAGGCGCAGAATTTTTTTGGCAGGGAAACTACCATTCAGGGGAATCTTGATCCTGTTATTGCAGCTACGGATTCTGAAACCAGCTTGAGAGAGACCGGAAGAATACTTGGAAACCTTCTGTGGAAAGATCATTACATATTCAATCTTGGCCACGGAGTTTTGCCTGAAACTGACCAGAGAACATTGAGAAACATCGTAAAAGAGGTACATAATTGGAAAATATAAACAAAACCGCAATAATTTTAGCTTCATACGGGAGTCCCGAAAGCAAGGATGATCTTCCTGAATACTTAAGAGAAGTGTTTAACGGGAGAGATCCTCCTGAGTTTGCCGTTCTGGATACTCAAAAGAAATATGCCATAGTAAATTACATTTCACCATCCGGCCAGATCATAAGGAACCTGCGTGATGAGCTCGAAAAGATGATGATGACAGAGACAGAATTGAAAGACGTTCAAATTGTAAACGCTTTTAAACACTGGAAACCGTCCCTTGTTGAAACCATCAGAATTTTTGCGGAAAATGGGGTCGAGAGGATCAAAATACTTCCCCTGTTTCCCCTGAGAGGCAGAAGCATTTACGAAAGCTACATACAACCGGTAAATGAATATGTTTCAAAGAATAACCTGATTATCCAAACAGAACTCATATCAGGAATTTGTTTGCAGAAATCCTTTAAAAACATCTGGAAAACAAACATTTCCCGTGTCCTCAGAGAAGGAGATTATCTTTTATTTACTGCCCACAGCCTGCCAAAACCCAAAGGCGAGGAGGAACTGTATATTAAGGATCTTGAGAATAACAGCAGAGATATAGCAGGGGAATTGGGTTTCAAAAACTATGGAACGGGTTTCCAGAGCAGAGGGCCCTATGGGAAGAACTGGCTTGAGCCGGGCATTTATGATATTCTCGATCAGGTAAAAGATGCGGGCTACAGAAGAATTGTATCAGCTCCAATAGGATTTATGTATGATCATCTTGAAATTTTATACGATCTGGACATCCTTTTTGCAGAAAAAGTCAGAAGTTACGGGATGGAATATGCAAGGGCTGAATCACCAAATAACAATGAACATATGGTTAAACTGCTCTTCTCCCTCATACATGAGTCATTTACAAAATCCTGATGCAGTGACGGATATAATAAAAGCTGAAATTGCTTAATTTAATGTATTCGATTAATATGCAAAAGCATGGTTAATTCCATCAATATTTTTGCCTTCGGCATCGATGAGTACCTTAGAAAAATATTTAAAAAAGGCACAGAAAGCGATATAACTATATACAACAGAAAGGAGGGTGATAATTTTATAACAGTTCTTACGCCTCTCAGATTTCCAGATAAACTTTCCGCACTCACAGACGCAATGTTTCCTGCTGACATAGTTGTTTTTAATGGAGACACCATTAACAAAGATCTGGGTGAAGCCATAATATGTGCTGAGCTGATGAAGAAAAAAAAGGGATATTTTATCTGCTCTCCTGAAACTGACACCGCAAGGCTCAAAAAGATGTTCAGCGGAACCATGGCGGCAAATTATGAGATATATACAGACCAGCCAATGAATTTTCTTTCTGAAATATGCAAATTTAAGAGGGAAGAAAAAGGAGATGAGAATACCTCGGTTATAATAGACCATTTTTTTAAAGTTAAAAGTGTTGGAACTGTAATATTAGGCTTTGTAACTAACGGAAAACTTTCAAGACACCAGGATCTCATTGTGAGCTATTCTGAATCTAAGGTTCAGGTGAGATCAATTCAGATGAATGATATTGACTTCGAGGAAGCCGGATCAGGCTCAAGAGTTGGAATAGCCCTTAAGGGAGGAGATACTGACGACATGGAAAGAGGTTCCACACTTACACCGGATAAACCGCAATATCTCAAGACATTCAGTTCCAGAATCAGTATTCATCCTATGGCAAAGGGAAAATTCAATGAAAACGGTGAAATATTTCTGGCAAACAACATGAGATATCAGAGGGCGCGTATTTCCGGAAACGAAATAGAGATGGACTCCAGAATACAGAAACTTCCATATTATCTCATCCTTTCACCCAATACTTCCCCAAGGATAATTGGAACCGCCGAGCCTCTGGAATAAACTATGATGTAAACATTTCCTGCTTTCTTTTCATAAGTTGAGGTGAACCTATATCATGCCGTATATGATATTCCCCTTTTATTCTCCACAGGTTTGATTCAACTGAGGCAGATGCCTGTTCAATAGTTTCTGCTCTGGAGATCAGTGCAATAGCCCTGGACTTCGTCATTTCGAATTCATTCAGCGATCCATTCACTGTGGAATAATATATGGTCAGATCATCAGGCATACTTGAAAGATCCAGCTCTAGTTTTCCTGGAACAGGATTTTCCCCGTATCCCCTGGGTACTATATATTTCAATACAGTTGCTCTATTGACAAATTCTGATTCACTATTAGTTGAAAGTTTCCCTTCAGCAATGCTAAACAGTATGTCGCTTATATTACCCCTGAATAAAGTTAGAACATTCATTCCTTCAGGATCTGCAAACCTTCCATTCATTTCTATGAGGTAAAGATCCTTGGATGTTTGCATAAATTGACCGTATAGAATTCCTCTGAATAAGTTTCCATCACTTGACATTGAATCAAGAATTTTTTTCATTATCTTCAATGCTTTTGATGGAGTATCTTCCCTCAAAAATGGAAGTGAATGATCCGCACCGGTAATTGAGCCCATTCCTCCTGTGTTGGGGCCAAGATCCCCTTCGTATGCTCTCTTATAATCCTGAGCTATGGGCATTGAACTTATTCTCGTTCCATCTGTAAAGGCCTGTAATGAGAATTCATGGCCAATTATTTTCTCTTCAAGTAGCACCTTCTTGTCTTTTCTTAAAATGCTCTTTGCATAACTTATGGCGCTCTTCCTGTCCGGCAGTTGATCACCCATTACCTTGACACCTTTACCACCTGTTAATCCAACAGGTTTTATGGCATATTCTCTTCCAGTTTCGTTGATAATTTTTTCCACTTCATATCCATCGTCCAGCACATAAAAAGGAACGATTCCTGGAATTGAATAACGTTTCATCAGCGTCCTCATATAGTCCTTTGAGGATTCTATTCGGAAAGCAGACCTTGTAGGTGATGCCACTCTGATGCCATTGGAAGATAATTTATCGGCAAGATCTGTATCAAGCATTCCATCCGGACCTATATAAACCAAATCAGGTTTAGTTTCCAATATCTCCGGTATACAATCCAGTGGTTTTGATTCGGTTAGCTTAATCGTCTTTGATGAAATTGATGAAAGCGATGGATTATGATTAGACATTACTGTGATTAACTCAGCACCTGTGCGAACAATAAGTCGCCCCAATGCATCTTCTCTTCCACCCCCGCCCACAAGCACAATTTTTACGGTCATTCTGCATCCCCGCTGCTCTGATTCATTTGCTTTAAAAATTCTTCTTTCCTGACGTTGAAATATTTGTAAAACTTTGGTGTTACACTGAAAGCCTCCGTGTTCCCCTCCTTCTTTCCCGTAATAAGACCCTTTTCTTTAAGTGTTTTTACAGATGTAATATATCTGTCCCCGAGGCTTCGTCTCAGGTCTCCCTTAATTGTTCTCTCTCTTGTGGCGATTATCCCTGCAACCTTCAGATCAGTTCTGTTTAGTTCAGACGCCGATACTGGCCCAACAATGTCCTGATATTCCTTTTTTACAGTCAGTTTATATCTGTTCCCTATCTTTGCAATGAACAATCCAGAGTTTTCATCACTCGATTTCCTGATCAACTTCTGCAGTTCCCTTCTGACAATGTTATGTTCTTCGTTCAATATTGATGCTATTTCAACTACGCTCAATGGATTTTCAGATGCATACAGGAGAGCCTCGATTCTAGCAGATATTGTCATTGGACAGTAAATCTTTATCCATATAATCTATTTTCTATATTCGGTTTTTTTCTTCGTTAGCCATGTGGTATTTAAATTGGTTAGCTTGTCTAAAATGATTATATACTGCACTGAATTTTCTGTTAAGATAGTGAACACATGTTCGGAAATATTAAATCTAAAATAGAGAAATTCGATATTCAGGAGATAAATGAAAGTGCAAGACATCAAAAACCCAGATCACTCTTTTATCTCTGGTTTGGCTCTAATCTCACTGTTGCTGATTTTATAATTGGTTCTGACTTCCTGCTCGGATATCTTAGCAACCTCTATATGATCATAGCTCTTGTGATTGCAAATGCAGGAGGGGCAGCTCTTCTTGCCTTTATGAGTATTCTTGGACCATTGAAAGGGAGGTCTCAAATGGCTCTTTCAGAGGGAGCTTACGGGGTAGCAGGTGGAAAGGCAATGTCGCTCCTTCAATTTATAAACACGGGAGGGTGGCTAACTGTAAATCTTATCATTGCTTCACAGGCATTATTATTTTTAATGTCCAGTGGTGCTACTCAAGGATTTGGCGCCAGCCCGCTTTTTGATCTGTTTGCCATAGGATCGATTATTGTTGTTTCTCTGGTGGTTTTTTTACTGGCATTCTTTGGCCATTCAATTATAAAAGCATTCGAGACAGTAATGTCCGCTGTTCTTGGCCTTATGTTCGCATATATAATTTTAAATGTTCTAATTTTCCACGTGAGTGATGTTATAAATCAAAGCAATTCCGTTACGACCTTTTCATGGATTTCCTTTGGAACCGTCATAATGTTGACATTTTCATATATTATGTCCTGGGGACCTTATGCCTCTGATTATTCAAGGTACATTCCGAGAAATGAAAAGCTCTGGAAATCTTTTCTTTACACTTTTATGGGTGGTTTTCTTGCATCAATAGGAGCCGAATTTGCGGGACTGCTTGCAGCATACGTTCTTGGAACAAGCTCAAGCTCAGATTCCATTTTTTTCCCGGTTTTGGGATCACTCTGGTTCATAGGACCTATTGCTCTTCTCCTGGGAGGAATAGCTGCAAATTCGTTGAATTTGTATTCTAATTTCCTCTCTCTAAAAACAATAGTCACCAGGGCTTCTAAATTACCGATTATACTTATCGTGTCCCTGGCATCAATTGTTATGGCAGTTCTATTTTATGGAGATTTTTCCGGTTTCTACGAAACATTTCTCTATATACTTGATTACTGGATCACTCCATGGATAGGAGTGATGATTGCAGAATTTTTAATAATGAAGGCCGGTGATCATGAGAGGAAAAGCATTACCTGGTCCATTCTCATATCCTATCTGCTTTCCATTGCGGTATCCTATCCATTCATGAACTCAATTGAATATTATCTGGGGATACCCATTCCCTTCTATAGCCTGCTTGGTGGTGTAGATATAAGCTACATAGTTTCATTTTTCTCAGCAATCATACTCACGGTATTTGTGGAGTTATTTGTATTCAAAAGGAAAATCATATGGAAAGGAACGAAAAGCGCTGATGCCTGAAATTATGTTGTCAAACTATCCAACAAATTTTTCAATCCAGCCAAAAATAAGTTGTGATAGGAAGATTTCAATTTTTTTAGATTAGATTTTAAGATTAGAGCGATTACCTCAAAACTTTTATTATAAAAAGGATTTGGTTAAAATGGCAATTCTTGGCGATAAAGACATATCAGCTATGATTACTCAGGGCTTTCTTATTTCGGAGAATTTCAGTGAAAAAAGCGTTACGCCAAACGGCTATGATTTTAGAGCCCATCAGATAAGAATTGATGGTAGTGATTTCGATAAGATTGATCTAATGCCGGGAAAATTTGGCCTGGTCTCTTCCCTTGAATACTTTAACATGCCGAAGAATGTTATTGGAAATATCTGGCTAAGATCAAGCTTTGCGAGGAAGGGCCTGATTGGAACATTCGGAGTCATTGATGCAGGATACCATGGAAATATCACAGTTGGGTTATACAATGCAGGATCTGCTCCTGTAACCCTGCAGGCCGAGGAAAGAATAGCTCAAATTGTTTTTTCCGTGTTAATGTCTGAAGCAGAGCAGGATTATGGAATAAGGTCCGGAAATTACCAGGGAAAGAGAGGATTAGTTGAGGCACACGAAAATAAAAAATAACATCTTCATTGAAAACTCAATAAAAGTGGCGAATATCATTGATCTAAAACATTCCAGTAATTATTTTACAAAATAAATCATTTTATTGGGGACATGAAGTTTTCTGAGTTTTCCATATTTCAGGCTTTAACTTCAAATTCGAGGCCTTCATAACTGAGTTCGGAATTCTCAAAGATCTTCCTGGCTTCTTCAAGGAGAACATTCTTATCGTCTATTCTTGGGCTATAGTGAAAAAGATAGAATTTCTTAACCTCTGCGTCTCTGGAGATTTCCGCAGCCTGCCTTGAAGATGTGTGACCAAATTCGTTTACTTTTGGTTCAAAAGAAGAATCTGTTGTGGTTTCATGAATGAGAATATCTGCATTTTTAGCAAAAAGTTTCATCTCCTCCATGGGTCTTGTATCTCCAGTATAGACAATTATTCTCCCCTTTCTTATTCCAGCAGACACTTCCTCAATTGTTATAAGTTTCCCTCCGTAGTTCAGGCTTCCTGATTTTCTCAATTGCTCAAGCATCTTGGAGGGAATTCCGCTTTCCCGTGCTTTCTGGCCATCAATTTTAATTAAATCCGGTTCGCTGATTTTATAAGCCATTGCCGGAACAGGGTGATCTGTCTTCATGGTAGAAATTTTGAATTTCTCAAAGGTTACAGTTTCGCCGAATGGGATTTCTATGAGTTCCACAGGAAATGTCAGTTTGTAGTATCCTATTCCCAGAGCTTTTGACATAATTGGCACAGTACCGGGCGGACCGTATATGTAAAGAGGTTCAGTTCTTCCATTAAACGACATGCTCTGAACCATTCCTATGAGCCCAAGAAAATGATCCCCATGGAAATGGGTTATGAAGACATTCCTGATCTTCATGAATGAAAAAGAACTCTTCATAATCTGCTTTTGAGTACCTTCTCCGCAGTCAAAAAGATTTAAAATGTCATCTATCTGAATTGCCACAGACGGGAGAGATTGCCCTGGTTTAGGCCATGAACCCCCGGTTCCTAGAAATGCGATTCTAATATTTGATGCCAATCATGGTTCAGTGTGTTTTAGTATTTTTATTTGATATATCGACACTTAAGCACAAAATTATCTATATGAAAGTCATTCTCTATTCGTGAGCGGTGCGAGCGAAGGTCATTACCTTGGAGTAGATGCGGTATTCCAGTATTCAGGGGTAGGCGCACAGATCGTTTCCGGCTCAATCTTCTACCTCATTGCAGTAAGAATGTTTTCACCAACTGCAGTGGGAGCAATCGTTATGTTTGTGGCCATAGTAGGTCTTTTCAATACAATATTTTCCTTCGGACTCGGTTCTGCCGCCCAGCACTTCACGTCCTACAGCATAGGAACGGGAGATTATGCTTCTGTAAAAAAGACGGTATATTCAATAATTACTTATGGATTTGCTCTTTCAATAAGTGGATTTCTTGCTCTCTATATTTTAAGCCCTGATATTTCATTAATATTTCTTCATACATCATCTTATACTACGCTTATAAGACTCCTTGGATTTGTTATGCTTGGGAATGTACTATTTGGTGTGATGAATGGAGCTCTCCTCGGATCACAGAGCTTCAGACTTTCGGCAGTCATATCAATAATTATATGGGCGATTTACTACATCGGGGCAATAGGTCTGGCCATTATCTTTAGATCTCTATCCACGGTCATTTTAGGATGGGCTGTAGGTATATTTGCAGGAGTCGTCATTGAACTTATTGCCATTGTTCAGATAATGCGCAAATATGAATCTGGAAAATACAAGAAAAATGCGAACATGGTTTTTGCATATTCTCTTCCAATCCTGTTATCAAGCTTAATATCATATGGAGCAGGTTATGCTGACAGATTCGTAGTAACCGGTTTGACAAGCCTTCAAAACCTGGGCATTTACAATTTTGCACTTCTCATAGCTTCATCCATAGGTTTTATTTCAGTGCCATTCAATAATATCCTCATGCCAAAATTCTCTGAACTCTTTGGCCGAAACCGGAGAGATGAAATTGCTGAGAATGTCAAGGCATCATCTCTTCTGCTCACTTCATTATATGTTCCCACTGCCCTGGGAATTGCAGCTCTAGCACCTTCCATATTGCTCCTTCTTGGAGGCAGTTCGCCATATGATGAGGGATCTGGGGCGTTAATCATAATCATGTTCTTCTCGGCAATTTTCGTGAGCCAGAATATTCTTTCACAGGCAATTGCATCGATCAGAAGAACTAAATTATTTGTATATACCAGTGCGGGGGCTCTAACAGCAAATGTTTTCTTCTCCCTGCTGCTGATCCCGCCATTTGGCCTTGAAGGTGCAGCCTTTGGATTTTCCTCAGTATATGCAGTGTCTTTCATTACCCTGTATTATTTTGCAAGAAAGGAGGAAGTTGTTAAATTTGACTCTGTGGGAACATTGAAGATTTGGTTCTCCTCCATAGTGATGCTTCTGGTTATACTTGGTCTTCAATTCTATATAGGTCTCAGTCTATTTCTCATTCCTGTTTACATTGGAATCGGATTTATAGTATACATAGCGCTTTCAAAGGTCATTGGAATTTTCAAAAATGAAAATAAAGAGATGGTTCTAGCACTGTTTCCCCCAAATTTAAAGAGAGTGAGGAAGCTAATATCATTTTTTATTCTTCATTAACCGTATAAATGAAAAATTCTAAAGAAAAATTTATATATAATATAATGTTATTTAAATGACAATTGTCGGACGTAATCATTCATGTATGTTGAGTCTTTGGAAATTGATAATTTTAAATCGTTTGGAGTAAAAACAAAAATTCTATTCGACCAGGGTTTCACCGTTATAAGCGGACCAAACGGCAGTGGCAAGAGTAACATAGGGGACGCGTTTTTATTTGTGCTGGGAACAAGGTCTTCAAAGACCGTAAGAGCCGACAGGTTAGGCGATCTCATTCATAACGGAAAAACCAGAAGAAATTCGTGCTCTGTCTCAATAAAATTCAGTCCTTCAGAAAAGGATCAAATAAAAGAAAAAGTGGAAATTACAAGGATTATAGAGGGTGTCAATGGAGATGTAAAGAGCACATATTATTTGAATGGAAATCGTGTCAGACATAACGATATCGAGGAATTTCTTCAGAGCATAGGCTTGCTTCTTGATTCTTATGGCTTTGTTTTACAGGGTGATATTAACAGAATTATAGAAATGAGCGGAATAGAGAGAAGAAAATTACTTGAATCAATAGCTGGAATTGAAGGCTACAATATTCAAATTGAAAAGGCAAAATCTGACATGGATAAGATAAATCAGGATATATCCACACTTGGAACATTGAGAATCGAAATTGAAAGCAACATGGAAAAACTGGCAGTTGAAGTTGACCGGCTTAGAAAATTTAAGGAAAAGGAAAAGAGGCTGAAGTCTCTAAAAACCACTTATGTCGAACTGGAAATTATGGAGTGTAAAACGGAAATATCGAAAATTGACGGCCAAATTGTTGTTGCCGAACAACAACTTGAAAAATTCAATGAAGAAAGAAAAATTGTCCAGAGCAGGATTTCTGAATTAAATGAAAGAAAAACAAAGGCAGAGAACGGGGTAGGTCAGGAAACCCAAACCGAACTCAGGTCCATAAAAGAAAAACTGGAATCATTTCTCCTGCAAAAAGCACAGATCGATGTGAATGTGGATAATCTTAACAATTCACTTTCAGACCTTCGTCTAAGGCTTGAGGAAAAGGAAGAAAGAATAGGAGAGATAGAGAAAGATATGGGTAAAATCGGGAGCAAAATATCTCTCAGCGATCAGGAATTATCAAAGAAGAAAGAGGAACTGGAGAGCATCAATGAGAAGATCAGCAGTATTATGCATTCATCTTCCATGAAAATTTCCAGAACCAACGAGCTTACCATAAAAATCAAGGATATTGAATCAAAAAAAGCGAAACTTGAGCAGGAGCTCCATGATTCTGAAAGAGAGGCTGAGAAACTTAGAGTTCAGGTGGAATCCAGAAAGGTGGAACTTGGGAAGAAGGAAGAACTCCTCACGAATGCAAAGTACAGAATGGCGGAATCCAAGTGGAAACTCCAGGATATCCAGAAAGGAACATCCGGTAAAAAAACCACTCTGGATAAACTTAATAAATCATACTATGAACTCCGAAATCTAATAAAAGATCTCGAAGATGAAAGGTCTTCAATCGGCACAAAAATTCAGACCCTGGTCAGGGAAGTGGAGAGACTCTCAGCGACATCATCTCAGGTATACGGCATGCAGAAGTCAGTTAAGGCAATACTGGATGCAAGAAATCGTGGAGAAATTAGCGGTATTCACAAGACTCTAGGTGAACTGATTACATACGATGATTCACTCACTCTTGCTGTTGAATCAGCAGCTGGATCTAAGCTGAACTCTGTTGTTGTGGATAATGAGAATGTAGCAGAAGAGTGCATATCACTCCTTAAGGAAAGCAAGCTTCAGCGTGCAACCTTCCTTCCAATCTCAAAGATGCAATCCGGACGCCCCAGAGGAAAAGCGATCATGGTAAAGCAGTCTGGAGAAACAATGGGTCTGTTATCGGAAAACATCAAATATTCTCCTGAATATGAAAACATAATCTGGTATGCTTTCCAGGATACAATCCTTGTAAAGAATATAGAAATTGCAAAGAAACATATGACAGGTGTGAGAATAGTAACACTTGATGGTGATATTTTTGAATCAAGTGGGGCCATCAGTGGAGGATTTCTGGAACGAAGACAGAGAAACAGAGGCGCTGATGAACTTCGCCAGAAAGAGCAGGATCTACAATCACTCAGAAACAGGGAACAGGAATTGAAAACTGAGCTTTCAGATATCAAAGCAAAATTTGAGGATGTATCGACTGAATTACTTTCCATATCAAGCAGTGGGGGGGAGGAAAAGGGAAAGGTAGATTCCATTACGGCAGATATTGAATCTGCAAGAAAATCCATTGAGTCCCTTGAGCTTGAAATATCCGGAATTAAAAACCTGTTTTCAGAAGTTGATGCAGAATATGCAAAATCAGTTACTGCTCTTGATGACCTGAAGAGACAGTCTGCTCTTCTGGATAATGAGAGGATTCAGCTAATACAGGAGATGGGAACAGAGGAGGATCCTGGATCAAAAAAGCTATCAGAATTACAGCAGAGGAAGGATCATATCGAACTGGAGATATCAACAACCAAATCAATAGTATCAGAAAACAGGGGGAGAATGAATGAACTTTCCCTTAGAAAGGAAGAATTGATGAAAGAAATTGGTGACATAAAGATACAGATGAATTCCGGTTCCTTAAAAAGAAAGGAATTCAATGATGCAAAAAGAGAAACTGAAATAAACATTGAGAAATACCGGCTTTTGGAACAGGAACTTGATATTGCATCCAAGAAACTGCTGGATGAGTTAAGGGAAATCAATAATGGTATTCAGGAAGCCTTTGCAGAGGACAATAAGATCAGAGATAAGATTTCATCCACGGAAAACGTCATAATAACAGCAAAGGTGAAAAAGGATTCCCTGAATGAACGCATCACAAATTATGAAGAAGAATCAAAGACCATTGGCGGCACCGTGGAATCATTTGGAATGTCAATGGCACAGATGAAATTCGAAATTTCCATAGCTGAAAATGAAATAGAAAACTGGGGACCGGTCAATGGTCTGGCTGAAGAAGAATATACGAGGATCAAGGAAAGAATTACAGAAATTCAGAATGATACCCGGAAACTTCAGGAGGAGAATGAAAGTTTGAGGAACCTCATGCTTGAACTTGAAGAGAGAAAGAAGAATGAACTCCTGACACTGTTCAGGAAGATCAGGGAAAATATGAAAGTCATATATAGAGCACTATCCGGAGGAGGTGAAGTTGAACTGTTAATGTCCGACGAATCAGATCCTTTAAACACAGAAATACATATCAGAGCGAGCCCAAAGGGAAATGCGTTCACAAAGCTTTCTGCTCTGAGCGGCGGGGAGAAGAGTCTAACGGCAATGGCATTTATCATGGCAGTTCAGAACATCAAGCCTTCACCGTTCTATTACCTTGATGAGGTTGATATGTTCCTTGACGGATCAAATGCAGAACGGATAGGAAGTATGCTTAAGGCCAATTCCTCTTATGCTCAGGTTATGATGATTTCACTGAAGAAGGCTCTTCTGAAATATGCAGATTCATTGATTGGTGTAACTATGGTGGACGGGGAAAATACACAGGTTTTCCAGAAAAAGGTTGGGGAGGCTGATCCGTTTTGAATACCAGTGATGTGCTTGCAAGCATAATTACGCAATCCACAATTCTTGATATTGATCACAAGAAGTATATCGAACTAAGTGAAGATCAGAAGCATGAAACCCCCATTTCAAAAATTCTGTCAAAGACAATGGAATTATGCAAAGAGGGAAAGATAGACCCATGGGATGTTGATCTCGCCTCTTTCAGCAGGATAATTTATGATCTTGTTTCAGATGGAACCTTGAACTTGCCTGATGCCGGCGTCTTAATATCTGCAGCCTGGAGAGTACTTTCCATGAAAGGCGATAGTATTCTGGGAAAGTTCAGTGAGAGAGAATCTGAGGATGAATATAACAGTGAGAATTTTGAACCCTTTGAAGATGAAACATTCCTCAACGGAGAAACCGAGCATTACATGAGCAGAAGTTCAATTACACTTATGCCTGCACCTGTCTTTCACAAGGAAAGAAGGAAGGTTATGCTCATTGAACTAATGGAGGCAATAAGCACAATTGATCTCACAAGTCACCAGAAGGAGAAGAAGGTTCTATCGCCCATTTTGTCCATGGACGAAATTTCCAAAAGATTGAATTCTGAAGAACCTGAGGAGGAGATACAGAAAGTATGGAGCAGAATCGTTGAACTGAAGGAAGATCAATGCTTTATGGAAGATATCTGGGGGCACACCGTTGAAGATAAATCAATGTTTTTCGTCTATTGCATGTTTCTTTACAGGAATGGAAAAATAACCTTAAATCAGGAGGAACCATTTGGATCCATTAGGATAAAGAGAATGGAAAATGCCTGAAGACGACGGTATGATTAGCGCCTCTGAGATGTCAGAATTCGAGTTTTGCAGCGTCTCATGGTATCTGGATAAGGAAGGTTACCCCAGATCCGGCTTTTCTTCACAGAGAATGCAGAGAGGAATAGAGATGCATCGGAGAGTTCATACAGGTTATTCCAGAACAGGTGGTGCTATGAAATTTCTCATTGTTATTTTTGTTCTGATTCTTGTTTTCCTGATTTATCTATATTTGGGGGGGACTGTACCCTGAACCCTTTTTTCCTGTATGCTGGAATTCTTTTCCTTGTTGTAATATTAGTTTTAATAGTCCTGCTAAGGAAGAAGAGACAGGTATATTCAATACCGGCCGGGAGAGCCGTATATGGTGACTTGCAGTCGGAAGGCAAAACACTTATCTCCAGAAGATATGGTCTGACTGGAAAGCCTGATCGTGTCATTCGCAAGGGGGACGAACTTATACCGTATGAATTTAAGAGCACGGAAGCTGATTCACCCAGAACGGGTCATCTTCTTCAAATGGGTGTATATTTTTTAATTTTGGAGGACAACTATGCAGGTGCAGTGATAAATAAAGGGGTGCTGAAATACAGAACAAGAGCATTTGAAGTTCGTAATACGCCGGAACTGAGGGAAAGAGTCCTTAGAACGGCTCAGTTAATGAGGTCAATGAGAGGGGTGCCCAGAAGAAATCATGATAACCCTGGAAAATGCTTCAAATGTTCCTTTAAGGAAGTCTGTTCCCAAAGATTAATAAAATAAGTGAATTTCAAGGTGATTATGGCAAAAATTGACCTCTCGCTTTTTCAGGAGGTAATAACAAATGAAGAGCTGGACTCACTTGATTTATCGAAATCAACTGCGTATATAGGATTTGAGCCTTCAGGAACAGCACATATAGGAACAGGTCTGATGTGGACCGATAGAATAAACAACCTCATTTCGGCAGGGGTAACAGTGAAGGTTTTAATGGCTGACTGGCACGCAATGATAAATGATAAACTTGGAGGGGATCTTGAGAGAATAAGGGAGAGCGGAAGACTGATGGTGAAAACCTTTAACGCTCTCGGGATGGATCCAAAAGTCCAGATAATATGGGCTTCTGATATGGTAAGCTCTCCTGATTACTGGATGGAAATGCTGAAAGTGGCTAAAAGCTCCAGTCTTTCAAGACTGAGAAGAGCTTTACCCATCATGGGAAGATCGGAGGATGATGCAGACAGGGATTTTGGAAAATATATCTATCCTTTGATGCAGGTCACTGATATATTCAGACTGGATGTTGATATCTGCATGGGTGGTATGGATCAGAGACACGCTCACATGCTGGCCAGGGATATTGCAGAAAAAATTGGGGCAAAAAAGGCAATTTCTCTTCATGGCCCTCTAATAGGCAGCCTGAAGGGAACAGGAAGAATGGATTCAGAGAATTTCAAGAAAATGTCCAAAAGTGATCCGGATTCAGGAATCCTTGTAAGCGATGCCCCGGAGGAAATAAAGAGAAAAATAAACCAGGCTTTCTGCCCAGTTGGGGAAACTAAGGGAAATCCTGTTATAGAGATTGCAAAATTTGCAATATTACCAAGAACTCATACCCTTGAGATTAAAAGACCCGAAAAGAAGGGCGGGCCAATATATATTAACAGCGCAGAAGAACTTGAATCTCTCTATTCTCAGGAGAATATTCATCCAATGGATCTAAAGGCTTCTGTCACTGATTATCTAATAAAAATACTTGAACCTGCGAGGGACATATACAAAGGAAATCCGTAGTTCAAAAAGGGAAAAGAAGATTAAATGTTCTTGATCTTCTGGGCAAGTTCCATAGCTCTGTTAACATCCTCGCTTTCCAGGGCCATGTCCACAGCCAGATCATACACGTAAGAAATTATTTCCTTGAATTCTGCCTTCTCCTTTTTTGTTTTCATTGATGCAATAATCCTGTCTGCGGTTTCCATTCCATTCTTTACTTCCTCTTCGGCCTTGATTGCGTCACCTTTCTCACGAAATACTTTTATTAGACCGGCTTCTGCTTCAAAGTATGTATCCCAGTCATTGATTTTTTTGGATCTTTCAAGAACTTCCCTGAATATTTCTATGGCCTCGTTCATTGACCTCTTTTTACCGGACAGGATATCTGCCTTTGAAGATAGTATTGCAAGTTCTAGCTGATCATCTTCAATTTTTCTGGCAAGTGCTATTCCCTTTTCTATACTTTCTATTGCTTTTGCGGAATCCCCGCTTTCGTCAAGAAGATAGGCATAATTCATATAGTCCAGTGCAAGCCCTGCAATATCGCCAATTTTTTCCCTCAGGGACAGACACTTCGCCATGTAACTTATGGAATTGTTGGTTCTGAATTTTTCAAGACCGTAATATGCCTGTGACATCTTACTGTAAATTTCACACAGCTCCTCATCCTTACCCTCATTCTTCTGAGCAAGCACATTGAGAATTCTAAGAGAATCCATGAATTTTCCCTTTTCCATAAGCTTGTCAGCCTGATTCATATCAGGTTCTTTTTCTATCTTTTCATCTGTCATTTATGTTCACCCGGATTTTTTCTTATTTCAGCTAATACTTCACCTGCTCTTGTCATTGATATTTTCCCCTCTTTCTTAAGGATTTCAGATACCATATCTATTTCTTTGCCTTTCGCACCTGCAGCGATAGCAAGATTTCTGGAATGCAAACCCATATGCCCTTTCTGAATCCCTTCATCGCTTAATGCCCTTACTGCTGCGAAATTTTGCGCAAGACCAACCGCTGCAACCACAGACTGAAATTCTTCTGTTGTTGTTACTCCTAGTATTTTTCTTGCTATTACCGCTTTTGGAACATTTGAAGTTGTTCCGCCGACTGTACCTATTGCCAGAGGAATACTTATCTTCCCAACAATGTTTCCGTTTTCATCCTGAGAAAAACGTGACAGAGAAGTATACGATCCATTCATGGATGCATACGCATGTGCATTAGCCTCTGCCTGACGCCAGTCATTCATTGTTGCAATGAGTACCGCGTCAACTCCATTCATTATTCCCTTGTTATGTGTAACAGCTCTGAAAATATCGTATTTTGCCATTTCCGATGCTTTCACTATCCTTTTAACGACTCTGGAACCGCCAATATCTTCTGCCTTGAACACTGCCTCCGCCTTTGAAATCCTTCCTGGTGTGAGGTTGCTCAGTATTCGTAAAACAACTTCTCCTCCAGTTAGTTCTTCGAGATATGGAGCTGTAATTTCGCACATGGAATTTATGACGTTTGCTCCCATTGCCGCACCAACATCAACCATGAGATGAACAATAATCGTTTTTTTCAGTACAGGAAGTATTCTTATTTCAAGATCAACGGCACCTTTCTTCATTTCACGGAGTGTTTTACTTACAGAATTAGCCAGGGTCAGTATCTGTGATTTCTGTTCTTCTATGACCTTGATTGATCCCATTATATCTGGAACTTCAGTTATTTGAATCTGCCCAATCATCATGGAATTTGTGGACATCGCGGTAAAGCCACCCGATTTTCTAGCTATTTTTGCTGCGTTTGAACATGCAGCAATAACAGATGGTTCCTCCACTGCCATAGGTATAAGATATTCTTTCCCGTTTATGAGGAAGTTTGTAGCAATACCGAATGGTATTTCCATGGCTGTAATGAAGTTCTCAATGAGCTTATCGCCAATTTCCGGATTTAGAGTACCGGTATTTTTAAGCAAATTTATCTGATCATTATCCAGATCTGAAAAAGCAGATACCAGTTCTATCCGCTCCTTAATTGTTTTCTTATAAAATTCCCTGAGTTCTGAGGAATGCATTATAAGGTGATAGGTACGAACTTAAACAATTTTTCTAATGCATAATTGAATTGAATATGGGAAGTCTTTATTTAACAACAGATTTATGGATTGCTTTGACCAGCTTTACCTATTAATAGGTTTAATTTATGTACTCCAGTGAAAGAATCATATAACATAGGTGTCCTGGGTGGAGCTTCTCCGCAGGAAAAATATCTGAAAATTGCGGAGAGGGTCGGTGAACTTATCGCCAAGAGCGGGCATATTCTCATTAATGGTGGATTAAGCGGCGTAATGGAATATGCCGCCAAGGGCGCTTATGAAGCGGGTGGTGTTGTTGTTGGGATACTTCCCGGATATGACCACAACGAAGCAAACCGATTTACAACTGTTCAAATACCAACCGGCATTGGTTTCGCAAGAAATTTTCTTATAATACGGGCATGCCACTCTCTCATTGCCATCGACGGGTCCAATGGAACAATATCAGAATCATCCTTTGCAATATCAGAGGGAAAATCTGTAATATCACTGGATTCCATTGAACTGAAACCAAAGAGAGAATGGGAGGGTAGTTTCATTAGAGCAAATGGCCCGGAAGATGCAGTGGAAAAGGCCATCGATGAAGCAGAAAAATTGTCCATCAAAAATGTAAGAAAAGATAGTTCAGTCAATGAATAATCTTCTTTGTTTCCTCAATCTTTCTTAATTTTTCTGCAGAATAATATTTTGATCTTATTCCGTAATCTCTTGCAAGCGACGCGAGATACGCACTCTGCAGCCCCATGCTGCAATAAAATATCATTTTGTCAGGATGATCTTTAGACTTGATCAAATCTATTGCCTTAGGCAATGGAATGTTCAGTGAATTCCCATAGTGCCAGTTTTTATATTCAACTGGATTCCTGAGATCTATTACGAGTTCTGACCCTGAAATATCATAATCCTCAATATTAATTTCATCAAGAATCCTGATGGCCCTGGCTGTCTTCTTAACGCGTATTGATGAAACTGCTTTTTCAATAAAATTAACATTTTGCATATCTGAATCCAGTTCTTCTTTCTTTATCCGCGTAATTGGTGTTTCCGCAAACAGGGAGCAGAATTCACCCATTGGTGAGGTCGGAAACGTACCAATCTTTCTGGCCAAATCGGATATTTCATCCTTATCGAATCCTATGAGGGGCCTCAATACAGGTATTGTCATGCCACTGCTCAGTTCTTTAATATTCTCCGGGGTCTGCGAGGATACCTGACCGGACGATTCTCCGGTGATTATTCCATTGTATCTGTGCTCTATGGCAACTGCCTCTGCAATGGAATACATTATCTTCTTGAAAGTCACATTGGGATATTTAATTATTTTTCTGTTCATCATTTCCGGTATATAGGGTCTGAAGTCACAAATAAAGGTGTTTGAGCTGTATCCATATGACCAGCGATTATGCAATATGGAAATGGCACGGTAAAATTCCATGGTATCAATTGGATCTGCCATCGATATAAAGAGAAAGTCCACAGGGGAACCTCTCTTCATCATCATCCATGCTGCAACCGGAGAATCAATCCCCCCTGAAACCAATGCAAGATACCTGCCTTCAGTTGCCAGTGGTAAGCCACCTGGGCCCTTCATTTTTTCTGTAAAATAATATACCTGATTATCTCGTATCTCTATGTAAACCTCTACCTGCGGGTTATCAAGATCTACTCCTGATGATTTTTCATAAAGCTTGTCAGCAATCGCCCTCGATACATCCATTGACTTAAAACTGTGATCACCAATTCTTCTTGTTCTTACAGAAAAGGTTTTTCCTGTTACCTGTTCTGCAAAGAGCTCATATGCTGTTTCTACTATATCCTCGATTTCCGTTAATTTGAATCTCTTAGCTTTAGAATATGATTTTACCCCAAAAATTCTAGACAAAATATTGCAAATTGAATCTTCATCTGATTCAACATATATTCTGCCAAACACACACTTAACTTCCGCGGTAAGACCGTTTGTATTCAATGCATATTTTATATTGCTGACCAACCTTGATTCCATTTGTCTTCTGGAACTTTTTCCCTTGAGGCCTATCTCTGAGTATCTTATAATGTACATTCCTTCTTCCTTACTCTATGTTTACCCCAATTAATATTGGCTCCTCCTTTGTAATCCACTTTCTTGCCGTCACTTCACGAAGAGATTCAGCTACTTTCATCCATCTGTACAGCGAATCTACTTCATATAAAACAGCAAATTCCTGGTCTGCAATGCTGAAAGAATATGTTGTATAAGACAGGATTCCCTGGTTCATAGGGTGTGTCATTGCAGTTTTTATGTGTTCATCCATTATTTTCTTTCTTGTCTCATAATCAATAAGATACCACTCAGGGTCCTTACTCATGGGATATCCTACAAAATATTTCAGACCCTTCTTTTTCAGATCTTCTTCAATATGTGTTGCATTTTTTAGATATGGAGATTTTACATAAATGGAAAGCATGCTGAATGTGGATTTGGCCAGATGCCCAGATTTTGAATAAATGACATCCATTGCATCCCTTATAATTGACGGGTTTCTTGATGACAGCCAGATTATGAAATCTGAATCGTATCTGAGAGATCGGTATATCCTGGTATGTATGATTCCATTTATCTCATCAGGCAGGGTAGCAAATTCTTTGAAAATTTTTATAATATCTTCATTGGTTTTCCAGTGTTTTTCCCTTATTTTAAGGCAGAGAACCTGCATGTAAATTACATCTTTATCTTCATTAATTTCAGGATATGATTTTTTTTCATTTATAACGGAATCACCCATATTTGTAATTACTTTCCATATAATAAAAGGTGTGAGATCAAAACTCCACGTTTGAAAGAGGTAATTTCTCTTTACAATTCATGGAGATGAATCTAATAATGCCTCATTTTTTTAATATAATTGTAAAATTCACTGAAACATAAAAAAGTCATTTTCCAATTTAAGAAGTATTTTTGAAGTATCAGCAATGGTTATTAATTTGCAGTGACATAAAAATTCGGTGACAATTAAGGTTATGTCATACCTTAGACTGTCCTTAAAGCATCATAGAAATAAATCTTCTATTCAAGTTTACGTTTGTATATTCCTTAACATTATATTTAATCAAATATTTTATTATTTGTATAACTTATACTTATATATTTTGTACCAAGACACTCTGTAGCACGGTGCAGAGCCGATTCTAGATAAACTTATTATAGTTCATGAGATTTTATTCTATGGCATCGGATAAGATTTTAGACTCTGTAGACACACTGGAATTCTACGTTGGATCGGCTAAGGAGTGGAGTTATTTTCACCAATATGGTTTAGGATTTAAACTTGTAGGGTATTCCGGACCGGAAACAGGAGTCAGAGACAGAGTCTCTTACCTTTTGAAACAGGGAGATATAAAATTCATTTTCACCAATACGCTATTTCCAACATCTCCGATAATAGAACATACCAGAATTCATGGAGACGGCGTTAGAGATATTTCTATGAAAGTCCCCGACATAAATGAAACCATTGCTGAAATAGACAGAAGAGGCGTCGTTAAGCACGGCCCCGTTAAAAAGATAAAAACAGATAATGGAACTCTTTACAGCTCAATTTCAAAATCATTTGGGGAAACACTCCATTCTCTCAATGATTATGGTGAATACGAGGATGAGCTCCCTCCGGGATTTAAGGAAATCGAATCCCCTGATATCAAACCTACCGGCATAAAAAAAATAGATCATATCGTTGGAAATGTGGAGGATAAGAAAATGGATCAATGGGTTGAATATTACACTAAAGGTTTTGGATTCGACCAGCTCATAAGCTTTGATGATAAGGACATAAGCACTGAATATTCTGCCCTCAGGTCGAAGGTTGTTCATTACAATAACAGAAAGATAATATTTCCAATAAATGAACCAGCTTTAGGTTTGAAGAAGTCTCAGATTCAGGAATATATTGATTATTACAATTCACCAGGTGTGCAACATATTGCCATGGAGACAGATGACATAATAAAAACAGTTGCGGATATGAAGGCAAGGGGCATAGAATTTCTCTCAACTCCAAAGATATATTACGAAACGCTGGAAGACAGGGTAGGGAAAATAAAGGAAGACATTGACAAACTTCAGGAACTTGATATTCTGGTAGATAGAGATGATGATGGATATCTCTTACAGATATTCACAAAGCCAGTGGGAGACCGACCTACAGTATTCTATGAGGTTATACAGAGAAGAGGCGCTACATCCTTTGGAAAGGGAAACTTCAAATCACTTTTCCAGTCTATTGAATTAGAACAGGCTAAGAGAGGAAACCTTTAAGCTGATACCATATGAGAATAGGAAGAATAATCTCCAACGATCGAGTGGTAACAGTTATTTTCAGGGAAAACAAAGCATATGACGCCACAAAAATATTCGATATCTCTGAAGAACATCTGGAAAGGGATTTCTTTAAGGCATTTACTGAAAATGAACCATCGGATACATCATTTAAGGATTCATACATAATCACAAAGATTGATTCATATCTTTCTCCATTAAAATATCCCGGACAGATAAGAGATTTCTATGCCTTTGAAGATCATGTGAAAAATTCCAGAAGGAGAAGAGGCCTTGACATGGAACCGGAATGGTATAAGATTCCAGCTTACTATTACACCTCAAACAGTGGCTTAATACCGCATGGAGGATCACTCAAATACCCTTCTTTCACTGAAGAACTTGATTTTGAAATGGAAATTGGAATTATAATTGGAAGAAGCGGAATAGATATTTCAGAAGAAGATGCTCTCAGTCATATATTTGGCATGATACTTATGAACGATTGGAGCGCCAGGGATCTTCAGCGCAGGGAAATGAAAATAGGTCTTGGTCCGTCAAAATCAAAGGATTTTGGAACAGGTATAGGAGATTGCATTGTCACTCTTAAGGATCTCAAACCACTCATAAAAAATGGCAAATTTGACATACCTGTAGAGACCCAAATTAATGGTCACCTCTTTGGTGAATCAAATCTAAAAAGAATCTACTGGCCTGTTGAGAAGTTGATAAGTTATGCTTCAATGTCTTCTCAGTTAAAAGCAGGGGACATTATAATGACCGGCACTATGCCAGGGGGTTGCATCACTGAAATGCCTCAGGAAAAACCCAGGTGGATTCAGAAAAACGATGAAGTTTTAATGCAGTCTCCGATTCTTGGTAATCTATCGAATAAGGTGATTTAATGGTGTTTTACGTCAAACAGGGAAAATTAACGGAAAGCAGGCACACATATGATCGAAAGGATGAAATTTTGAAGGAGGAACTGTTCGGAGAAGACAGCTTCGATGGTGCATACTCTCTTTTATATCATCTGAATGAGCCTACAAGGGTCAAATCCATAACTAAAAGAGAAAAACACATGGATGAGTTTCCGGAGGAGATTACAAAACATATGCATATTAAAGCTGGAAAAATAAAAACTGATGGAAGCTTCCTGGATTCAAGGAAATTCATTCTGTCAAATTCGAAACTGAGACTTGGCATTGCCAATGTCACAATGAATTCCGAAGATTTCTATAGAAATTCTTATGCTGATATCCTTTTGTTTGTTCAGAAAGGAAATGGAACTCTCGTATCGCCGCAGGGGGAATTGAGTTATAAAGAGGGCGACTATGTTTTTGTGCCAAGGGGTACCACGTTCCGCCTTGTTACCAATAACTCCTACTTTTTCATAATAGAGTCAAGGGAACATATGGATATACCCTCAAGATACCTCAATAAATATGGTCAGTTGAAAGAAGGTACACCATACTATAGCAGAGACATACGTGTTCCCGAACTTAGAGATCCATCAAACAAGAACCAGAATTTCAAGGTATACATAGAATATGATGACTACTACATGATTGAAGAGAGAGACAAATCTATTCTGGATGTGGTAGGATGGGATGGTTATCTTTATCCCTTTGCCATCAGCGTTCATAATATGGCACCCATTGTTGGAAAACTGCATATGCCGCCACCAATACATGAAACTTTTTCAGGAAAGGGGTTCATGGTTGGGAGTTTCCTTCCCAGAAAATTCGATTTTCATCCAAGGAGCATACCCATTTCCTATTATCATAACAATATAGATGTGGATGAAGTTCTCTTTTATTCATCAGGAAATTTCATGAGCAGAAAAGGCATAGAAGAGGGATCAGTTACAGTACACGTGAGAGGCATTATACATGGACCACAGCCGGGAACGGTAGAGGCAGCAATCGGTAAAGAGGGCACTGACGAGGTAGCGGTTATGGTGGAATCTTATGAACCGCTGGTTCTTACAAAGACAGGGAAAGAAGTGGAAGACCCGCATTATATGGATTCATGGTTTCAAAAATGAATGAATTCAATTATTTGCCCATTGACAGAGTCATATACGGAAAGAATTCCATATCGTCAATAAACAGCCAAATTGAGAGACTGAAAAGAAAAAAAGCTCTTATTGTGACCGGAAGTTCCGTTTCAAAATCAAAATTTTTTGCCTCAATTGTGAACACTCTTGGTATTGACTATGTTGTATTCTCTGATATTACCCAGCATTCTCCCATAGAAGAAATTGAGCATTCCATTGAGGCATATAGAAACAACAACTGTGATGTCTTAATATCTGTGGGAGGTGGCAGTGTAATAGATTCATCAAAGATGTTGAGGCATTATTATGATGTAAGCATACCTCATCTGGTAATACCAACAACACTCTCTGCCTCAGAATTCTCCCACATTGCCGGTTATACCTTTGATTCAGTTAAGAATGGTGTCAGGGACAAAGCAATAACACCATCAATAATCTTCATTGACCCCGATGCTGCAAGGGAAACTCCCGATAAACTCTGGAGGTCGACAGGTATAAGATCACTTGATCATGCAATCGAGACTATGTTCTCCAACAGGGAGAGCGAGATAGCTGTGATTATGGCAGTTAAAGCCATAGAAAAACTGTTCAATAACCTGCAGGGAAAGGATGATGAAAATCGCCTTGAATGTTTTAAGGCTGCCTGGTATTCATACTTTGACGTGTTTGATTCAAAAATGGGGATCAGCCACAATGTGGGTAAGGTTATTGGAGCCAAATGGGAAATACCTCATGGCGTAACGTCCTGTATGACGCTCCCTTTGGCCCTGAAATATTATTCCCGCTATTATAAGAAGGAAGTTAAAGAAATTGAATCTGCCATTGCAAATACTGAATATGCCAACATGGAACCATGGGCTGCGGTCGAAAAATTCATTGTAGATCTACACTTGGAGGTAAAACCTTCTCAATATGGATTAAGCCTTGATGATAAACCGTATATTTTTGAAAACCTCAAAGATAAGCCGGAATGGGCTGATGATTTCCTTACAGAATTTCTGTCTTAGGGAAAATCGAGCTCCATCAACCCGCTTTTTTCATTCTTCTTTCTAATAATTCTTGCTTTGCTTAGTACCTTAACTGATATTTCCATCATTGGCGAACCGGTGCCGGAAAAGAAATGGCCTCCTGAAATATTATGGTGAATATCTGCAAATGAGCCATGTATATGGAGAATCGGATCGTTTTCTGCTATGGAGCCTGAAAATGAAACCACTTCCCTTGGCTCATCAAATGTCATTTCAACATACTTATCACCATTCAAGTAGCCGATTCTTGCCTTACTTATCATTCCAATACCAGAAAGGATTAGACCGGAGGAAATTTTTTCCTTCTCTATCATGTTCCTGATTGCATCTATAACAGAATCCCCTGTCTCTACCTTCAGAACAATATAATCATTATCTCTTGAATATTTCAACTATATTACCTCTTCAAGGAGAGCATTAGAATCTTCCATTATTACTTTTTTAATTCCACAGTTCCTGAACATCATTTCTTTGAAAGGAATACCGGTTAGATTACTTGCAATAATGGAAAGTGAGCCTCCGTGCCCTATGATTAGACATCTCTTGAATTCATTGTTCATCATATGCTCAATGAATTCAGTCACTCTGGATATGAGTTGGGATAATGGTTCTATTCCCTCAAGGATATCGTCGCTCACATATTTTGAAATTGTAAGATCAACGCCTTTAATTTTGGATATTTCGGAAAGGGTAAGGCCGGAATATTTGCCTGCATCCCTTTCCCTTAATCTTTGATCATAACGAATTGGAATTTCTCTATATGCATTTATGATCCGGGCAGTTTCAGCAGCCCTCTCAAGATCACTCGAATAGATTAAATCAAAATTAATTGCTTTTAGCTTTTCATATGCCTCCTGAGCTTGAATTTTGCCCTTTTCATTTAAGGGTATATTAACATGTCCTTGAAACCTTCCATCATTATTCCAGTCTGTTTCACCATGACGAACGAGGTAAATCTCTCTTCTATCTTTCCCCCTATCTATCAAAATATTATCCCGTCATCTTAGTTCAGCAAACTATTTACGAATTTGTTCCTGGGTAGGCGTGTATAAATTCAAAAATAATTTTTTTAAGTTCCGTAATAACAGCTCATTATTTTGTAAAAATGATTAAAGGAAGATTAATTCCTTCTCTCTGATAAGCCAAGCCAGAACTTTTCTTCCAGATCCAGAATGCCTTTTGCCCCTTTAAAGAAGTTTTCTCTGGCCCTCTCTTCACTTTTATGTGTTCCCAGAACATCTTCCATTGCAGCCTCATGCTGGTCTTCGAGTGCCCTGTGGAAGGTAAAATATTCAATATCTGCCTTGGAATATTTCGGGTGCTTTTTGAGCCAGATGTTGAATCCTGATAGTATCTTGTCCCACATGGGTATGGCCATATTCTCAAGGCCGAACTCAGCACCAAGGGCCTCAAAGTACTCTCCTGAAAAGTAATTCCTCATTCCGTCAAGCCATGCTTTTGTTGTCGGGAACTGTTTCCTCTTTACAAGTGTCTCAGGTTCAATACCTATGCTTCTCAGATATTTTCTGTAAAGAAGCTCATGCCTCTTTGTTGGGTCCATGTCACCAAGTTCAGAGACAAGAATTGTTGTCAAATTTGCAGCGTCATCTTCATTTGGTGTATTTACTAAAAGTGTGGATAGAATTGCCACCCATTCTCTGGTGAAGTGGTAAAACTCAATGGAGAAATTCCTAAACTCCTCTTCTGTAATATCGCCCCTGGCAAATCTGTCAATAAAAGCATTGTTTGTGGCATTGTGCTTTTTAACAAATTCGTATGTCTTTGCATAAAAGTTTTCTTCATTTACTTCGTTTACTATCATACATTATATGATCATTGACAGGGTATAAAAATTTTGTTGATAGAAATTAAGCATAAATACTAGTTTCGAAAACAAACTCACTATCATCTGCCAACATTTTAAGGAAATCATCATCCAGAATACCAGTGGATTTGATCTGCTCTCTGGGAAGGCAGAATTTTTTCTGTCTCTTTAACAATGAAAGGCATAGTTCTTTCCTTGCAACTGTTGCCATATCTCCGGTGATAATGAAGGTACCATCCTGATTGATCATTTCAATAGAAAAGCGTTTGAGTTTACCTTTCTGGTTTAAATAAAATATATTGTTTCTTGCTTCAATTATAAATATCCTGTCAAGACCCAGGTAAGGCATCATTAAAATTTCATTTATGTTCCTCTTTTCCAGCGAGTTGTCAAGGCGGGTCTGTCTGTTCATAATATATTCATATATGGAGGAGGACACGTCCTTTTCACAGAGAAATATTAATTTACTTCCTGGAAAGTGGTTGATTTTATCCATTATTCTCTGTGGTTTGGATATATCTGAAATTTCTGACTCTACAACAATTCCTTCACCACCATTCAAAAAAAATCCATCTGCTCTGTAACCATTTATCATCACTTCTTTCTGAAGGAAAATGTTTCTTCCTTCCAGATATTGAGAAAATAGTTCTGTTATAAATTCATGATTTTTTTTCTTCTCCTCCATAGGTTTGGGTGTTGTGCTTTCATCTGAACCGTATCTGGAGATACTTTCTTTTTTGATAAACTCTACATCCGTTTGATTCTCCATATCCCATTTTACTGGTTTGAAACTCAATGGAGGCTCAGAAATACCTGAGAAATTATTCCACATCGTTACATAATTTCTTGGAGATGACAAAATAGATTTGACAGTATTATTCTTAAGTGATTCCGGTCTTAAGGATGATGACAGTAAATTTGCATCGTATTCAGAACATCTGAATGCAAAGAATGAACCTGCGTTACCAATGATTGAACTTAGATTATGCCTGTCGTATTGATCCAGATACTGGGATGAAAGCGTCAGAAATACTCCATATTTCCTTCCCTCGCTGAGTATCTCCGCAATTATCTTGGCCGGGAAGTTCTGTGCCTCATCCAGAAGTAGAAATGTCTTATTTCTCTTTGATGATCTCAAAGAACTGTTCCAGATCTTGAATAAAATAAGTGTTCCGATCAGCGAAGTCATGTCTCCGGACATCTGTGTTTTGGAAACCTCCACAACTATGAGCTTATTTCCCTCTTCAAGCAGAGAACCAAGGTCAACGCTGTCAACCCTTGATGAAATGAGCCTCCTCAATTCGGGTCTCGATAATATGGGAACAAGTTTGTTAATTGTGCTCGCAATGAAATCATTCCAGCGGTTTTTATCTGAAATTACTGTTTTCAGTGCATTCCATACGTCCTCTGGAATTTTTCCCTCCATTTCCTTAAGTGCATCTCTTCTGGATATCATTGAAAGAAAATCTGAGAGATTTGCTTCAGGATCCAGTGTGATCATGAATCTAAGGATTGTGGTGAAAACAAGTTCAAGTCTTGGTCCCCATGTCCCCTTTGAGAAGAGAGATTCGCCGCTGAACAGATCCTTTATGGTATCTGTTATTACGCCTGTATCTCCAGAGTTTTTCCCGCTTCTGGATAAGACATTGAAACCAATTCTCTTCCCGTCCACAGAGTATTTTTCCTGCGTTGAAATATAAACAACTTCCATATTTTTATTTTCAGCAATAATCTCATCAGACAGCTGGCCATGAGGATCAAAAATTACTATATTGGAGTTGGGAACGCCTGAATATATCTTCCAGAGAGAGGCCAGAAGATTGCTTTTTCCGGTTCCGGTTCTCCCAACAATAAGGTTGTGGTTTATTGTTTGACTTATGGGAATTCTGACTTCAGAAAGCCCGGAATAACCCAAGGTCACATGTTCTTGATCTTCATCATTTTTCCTGGTTCTTCCAGGAGATATTTCATAATCAAACATAGGTATTCAAATGGTAATAACCTGATCTCTATTTATTTCAATGTCTTTGATTAGGGTTTCAATCTCTCCAGTTTCAACACCCGACGATACTCCAACTGTGGCAATAATACCTGGATAAACCTTTCTCAATAACCATGGCCCATAATTTGAAACAGAAAATATCCTGAACTGATCGGTCTCGTGATGTTCCTGAAGAATTCCCATATTATCTTCATCTAAATGGTAAAAACCATTTTTCAGTGAACCTCCGATTTTGAAGAGATCAACCCAGATTTCTCTATTCATATCCTCGCTTGAAAATACCATAATTTTATGAATTCCATTAAATGTGCCTGTGCTCACATTATGGAATTTTTTCAAAAAATTTCCCTCAATGAAATTGGTGGAAACTTCCCAAGACATCCTGCCTATCCTCTCTTCTTCAAACCAGAAGTATTTCCTTTTCTTTCCAGCATAATAGGATCGTGAGATGAAATCGCTTCTTTCAGGAAATTTTCCTATCTGTATATGTGACAATATATTCATTATGAGATCAGTGAAATTTTGTTCTGAATTTGGCATACTCCTTATTTCCAATGTTGTGCCAAATATCCATACGCTGGCTGCCACTGCTCCTGAATAATCTACCCCGAAAAAAACTGGATAAGTTACACCGTTTACCATAATTGTTCTAACACTGATTTGTGAATATGGTAAGGAAAAAGTTTTTAAGAGACTTTTAGGAAATGAAGGATAAAACCAGTCCATGAAAAATTCCTTGACTCTTATAATTTGATTATTGATTTCAACCTCAAACCTCAAGGTATCCCATTTTTCGGAATGCGTTCTTATGGAAATATTACTTGCATTTTCCGGCAGGATTGTTACAAAGGGCAACTGAATGTCGTTTAAATCCTCCCTGTTATCAATTTTTTTTAACATATGTTGCATCAGTTTGCACTTACTATTTTGTTAGTGAGGTTCCCTATACCTTCTGCCCCGACGGATACAATATCTCCATTTTCTAGAAACCTCCCGGAACCTCCCATGGCTACCCCTGACGGTGTTCCGCTGGTGATTATGTCCCCAGGTTCAAGAGTTATGAACTGAGACACCTCAGCTATCAGTTCTGGAAACGAAAATATCATATCGCGAATATTGCCTTCCTGCCTCTTTTCATGGTTAACATACGTATTGATCTGAAAATCTGGTATGTCTTTGTCGAGAATCCAAATTTTCGGCCCTATTGGAAGGAAAGTGTCCGATGCTTTTCCAAGAAGCCAGTTTTTTCCAAGCCTTTCCTGATAATCATTCTGATAATCACGGGCACTTATGTCATTACAAACAGTAAAACCAAAAATTGATTCTGCTGCATTTTCAATTGTGGCTGCTTTGACCCTGCTGCCAATAATGGCTGCAATCTCGCCCTCATAGTCAAGATATTGAACCTTATTTGGTTTCAGTATACTTCCATTGTTTCCAACCAGAGCATTACTGAACTTTGTGAAAAAGTACGGTCTTTTAGGGCTCGGTACCCTGTTTTCTTCAGAGTGGCTTCTGAAATTTATTGCAGGGAGAAATATTTTCTTCGGATTCACAGGTATATCTTCCACGATGTCAGCGGAATATTCATCCAATTTGTCAGGGATTCTCATATGAAGTTCGGATATAGCTCCATTGATATTGGAGGAATCGTTTATATATGAATATAAATAATATTTTCCATTTTCTGAAAGGAGAATGCTTTTCTTCCCATCCTTAGAATTGTTCACTATGAAATCCATATTAGTGTATTTTAATTACATTATATAAATATTGCAGAAAAAGGCTTTAGTTATGAGAAATTGAGACTGGCTGAAAAGTCATATATGGCATAATTTGTGAAAAACCACATTAGCGGCAGCGAAATGGCAAGAAAGATAATTGAGAAATATAATTGCTGTGTTATTCCGAAAACCGGCCATATAACAAAGGTAGAAACTGCTGTGAAATACAAAATAATGATTGATATAACAGGCAGCATGCCTCCCACATATTCAAGGGCGACTATCCTATTACCTCTTGCGCTTATTGCCAGTGAATAGCCTGCAAAAAGACCAGCAGTGGTAGATATTATTGCCATTATTGAATAGTTAATGCCATTTCCAAGACTGAAATTTACCATAACTGGAAAATACCATATTACCATGAAAACAACTGAAATTACTGCAGACACCACTGTGCGGACGCTGGATCCGTCTTCTGAAAAGATTTTAAAAATTGAATTTATGAGAAAAATGATAACTATACCTGTGATAAACATCAGTGCATTGATTGATGCATAAAACAGAAGATTGTCCCTTAGTCCCATAAAGATACCTGTTATCAATATGACAGGTTCCATTACCACAAATAGAATACCGGTAAATATGAATTTCAACCGTTTAATGTCAAGCTTTTTTATCTTAGCGAAGAATTTTATGCTGAACCCGCTCATAGATAGCTTAAGCACTACAAATGTTAAAATGGTTAGAAACAAAGATTCCATTACAAGCGGCAAAGATACTATACCAAGAATTTCAGATCCGACAGCCGGCAAAAGAGATGTTGTTGCTTCGCACTGACAGGAAAGTCCTGCAAACGCATAAGATACCCCTGAAAATTTATTGATACTCTTTCCCTGCTTTACTTTCTTTCTTGCCTGTTCAAAGATCATCCTGAAATTTTCAATAAGAAAAGCGCCTATTATTCCAAATATAATGGTTAACTGAATCGAGAAGGTTATGGTATATTGCATTGAAAATATTGTAATGGCGTTTGAAAAGAGATAAGGTACGCCTGCAGGTGATTCGTCGTCATATATGGAACCGACAAGAATCTGAGGATTATTAGCAAATGAAGAATAAATAAACAGACCCCCTATGAAAAGCATTATGTAAAGATAGATTAAAAAAACAAAACCTTTAGCCAGAGATTTTCTCTCATAGGCATACATAAATCTCAAAATGATTAAAAATGCAAGCAGTAAATAGATGAAACCAAAAGACACTGAAAGGTTTAATCCGGAACCCGCTCTTTGAAAAACAAAATGATACGAGAATATAAGTGACAGTGAAAGTAAAAACAGGTAAAATGATGGTATATATACGGAAAATGACTGCCAGTGTTTTTTCGTAATATAATATACGAATGGCAATAGAAGCATTGAGAATATGCCCCCCCAGAATGCGAATTCAACATAATTTTCTATATATATTGCACCTATGTAACTAAGGTCAAATATTGATCCTGTGAAAATAGCTATGGAAACTAAAAGAATCAGCGCTTGAATTGAATATTCTTTCATGTTAAGAGAGAATTGCAGACTCGTTATTACAATTTTTTAGGGAAATAGATATTGATCATGGAATTATGTTGAGATATATTCCCACGATGGTAACGAGAACTCCCATGAACAGAAGTGCCAGCGCCCAGTTTAATGAACTGCCATTGGCATATTTTCCAACAAATATTCCTAAAACTGCAAGAGAAAGCAGTGATATAAAAAATGGAAAATAAACATTTGACGTATATATAATTGAGCTCAACAGAGGTATCATTGATCCTAAAAAGCCAAAAAGAGCTGCTGCAAGTGTACCCACTGCGGTTTCAAGGAGTATAATCCTCTCCATTGAACTTCTTCTTGGTTTATTCTTATCCGGGTTCAGATGTTTTGATACCCTGCTAACTTCATTTCTCATTTTGCTGTATTGAGCAACAAAATAGCTCCCTGCACCTACTATGGCTGAACCAGAAGCGATCCTGAGTGTATGATTAAAACTCAAATCTACGCCGGATACTATCCTTCCTGAAGTTATCATTAAAGTTGTTATAATTCCATCAACCAATCCAATGGTTATTGGAAAAATAGTTTCTCTGTTCAAATATCACGCCTGACATTTTCAATTAAACGGCTGCCTGCTGCGATTTCATCAACAGAATGTACCACAGCGCCTGCATCTTCAATTGTCCTGACAAGATCATCGAAATTAATGTTTGTGCCTTCAACAGTTATGTTTGTGCCCATTGTTTCCATGTCTATTTCAGTAACACTTATATTCACTGCATCCACACCCTTTACTGAAATAATTGCCTCTGAAAGATCAACAAGAGTGGGGCGGTTAAGTCCTTTTCCAACATCCAATATTACTCTTCTAATGTTCAAGCCAATCACTTTAACTATTCACGCGGTTTTAAGGATTATGATAGAATTGAATTTAACCTTTTTATAATTTTTAATGAGATATCGCTTGATGATTCATTGGCATGGTTCAAGATGCTTCCTATGAATAATAAAAGAATTACACACATGCAGAATTAGAAGTAAGATCTGACAGTCACTAAGTTACATTTAATTAGCAGTACGCTTAAAGAAAAGATTTTCATTACATAACTGATATCTTGATCGTGGAAAATAGAAAGAGGCAAATGATATATGTGATAATTGCCATAATATTGGACGCAATATTTACTTATTACATTGTATATCTGAACACCCTGTGAATCCCACCTATATTAGATTAATGGGGGGTTAAGGGGGGTTTGATTGCAGATTCCCTATTTTCAACGGGACTCATTTCTTATAATCCACCTATATTAGATTAATGGGGGGTTAAGGGGGGTTTGATTGCAGATTCCCTATTTTCAACGGGACTCATTTCTTATAATCCAGTGGAAACGTTTCCCCCTCTCCCTTCATGGTAGGCAATCTGACCCTGTAGGGTTTCTCGTTTTTCATCATTGAATAAACATGGTAAAGCAGGCGTCTGGCAACAATGATATACGCCTGTTTCTTCTTCTTTCCCTTTCCTATCTCTCTTTCATATATCTTCACGAACTCCTCGTTATTATGATTAACAAGTGACCTGGCGCTTTCATAAACAGAATTT